>ENA-ORDA01000305-ORDA01000305.1-marine-metagenome-genome-assembly--contig:-NODE-305-length-51901-cov-5.252644_pt1 | contig 51901 bp, 27 predicted proteins | sample MGYA00237778_ERZ508506 | MGnify/ENA primary metagenome ERZ508506 (study PRJEB26177, sample SAMN06267891) | marine metagenome | isolation source: Monterey Bay, California, USA | place: Pacific...
TTGACCTCTGTTTCTAGTTTAATATTAAACTTTCCACTTAGAAATATTTTTTGATAATATAATTGATCATCATCTGCTTTTCCAATGTCTGCTCGTAACATTTCTTTAATTACGTTTGCTCTTCCTATAAAGCCGCCACTGTTTAAAAATCTATTTCTAGTGTGTACTTGTGGGAACTGTTCTGCTATACTTGTATCTGGCCAACACGGAGGCTCGGCACCAAATACTACATCTGCTCCAAACTGCTTGAAACGATTAATTAATTCTTCTTGGTTATCATTTATTATTACATCATAACCATCAACAAACATGACTATATCATTGTCGTCAATATTACGCAATCTACTTCTAAGGTAATGTACTTTGTGTCCACCACCTGGTCCGTCTGCCATTACACCACCGTGCCATGGTTCGCCAACGCCTAGCATCTCAACTTCAATGTTGTGATTGTGTGCACTTAATATCAAGTTATCTGCTTTAGCACTTACTGTCGCAACTGTTAATACTTTAAAGTTATTCCAATCTTTAAAACGTATATTATTTTCAGTATCAGTACGACCAATTGATGTTTCTCTAGCATGTGGCTGGAATACATTTTCTTTGTATGCTAGTCCTTTAAGTTTAGGTAAATCGTTAAACTGTGGATACTTGTCTGCTAATGGACTTGTGCCTAACATCATTGGTAGATATTCGTCTGCTGGTATTAAATTTAGTAATGCTGTTTTATTTAATAATAGTTCGGCACCTTTTACACTCAAGGCATATCCGGCTGTCCAGTAACAATATCCTGGTGTTTCAAATAGATCATCGAAGCCAACCATTTCCATATCCATATTCCACTTAGACAGATAAACTAAATCAAAATCATCTAGTCTTTCTTCTATTTGTCTAACGTTGTATGAAGGTTTGTCAAGAAATATATCATCTTCTAAAATAACACCCGGCTCGCCTGTCTTAACTATCTGTGTCCAAGCAATAGTATGACTGAGTATACAACCTACTTCACCTGGTGTGAGCGGTCTATCCTGTAATGGGTCTAACCATGATTTACAAAGATCCATGTTGTTTTCTAGTAACTTTTCGTAACTTACTAATGAACCATCAACAGCATCAATACGTTGTGCTGGTATTTCTAGTTTAGAAAACAACTGTTCCATGTTTTCTTTGCGATCTAATCGCTTTTCTAAATTTATATAATAATGTTTCATCGCCAATGTGGACCTTCTACCCATGTTACTAAACTGTGTCTTACACCACTTGTAACTGGTGTTACTCTGTGTCTATGAAAACTAGGAAAAACAATTACTGATCCTTTTTCTAATGCTTCTGGAGGCAGTTCAGGTAATGTAGAGTCAAATTCAAAGTTGCCTCCTTCGTAATCACTTCTATCCGATAATTGAAATACTAGACTTAGTTTTCTGTGGAACGCTCTGCTTTCGCCCCAATCAACATCGTGATGCCAATCATATTTACCAGGTGTATCTGGATTGCCTATATATTTTGTAAATTGAATTTCGTTAACGTATCGTAGATCCAAATCATATGAATCTCTATTAACTTGATTAGCATAATGCCATATTTCTTCTGTTATTGCTTTTTCAACTTTAGGGTCTAGCCAACGTATTTCACTTTTTCTATATGATTCGTTTTCTGCGGCGGTTTCGTCAAATCCTATAACAGCATCTTTAGGTTGGTATGTTTCCGTGGCGTATTCGACAATATAGTCGCACCATGATGGATCTAATACCTGATTGAAATATAACCAATAGTCTCCTTTCATACTACTAGTTATGACTTTTTAGGTTGCGTTAAGTAATTATTTGACGCCAACTACAACTTCGATAACACCATCATCAAAGGTATCTTTATCCGCTAATGCTCTACCAATAATGCTTCTCATGTCGTAATCGTTGTTGCCTAGTGCTTTAGCAAAGCCTGGTTTACTACCGCTTACTAGTCTTTCACCTTTCTTAATACGTCCTTCGACCTTACATGGTACTCTACCTGTTAATGCTACTGGCAAACCTTCTGCTTCGCTATTCATTAAGTATGCTGGATTAGTAGATACTACACCAAACACATCTGTGTCTGCATGTTCAGTTGTCATTGTTACTTCAGCTTCGCCGCCTATTTTAACAACTGTACCCGCTTCATAATCTGCATCAGCTGAATATATCTCAGCCAAATCCGCAAACTGTGCCGAGGTTGCTTCACCGTCAAATGTTGTTGCTGTTACTGTTCCACTAAACGTACCATTTGTAGCGCCTGTAATTGAACCACCGTTAATACTAAGTGCTCCATCAGTAACTGTACTTGCTTGAACTGTACCAGCAAATGTTCCTGTGGTACCGTTGATTGTAGTTATGTTACCTTGTGCAATTGTGGCTGTACCTGTTAAATTTGCAGTTACACCGTCAAATACTGAACTATGAACTTCGCCAAACTTTGTACCTGAACTACCCAATGTTGCTGAGTTATCAGCCGCCAATGTTGCGCCATCTAATGTTTTGTTACTCATTGTGGCTGTACCAGTTGTTGTTAAAACTGCATCGCCACTAACATCTACTACAATGTTACCTGTTGTTGGATTTCTTAAGTCTCCGTAGAAACCTAAGTTATTAGTCCATACATTGCCTTCATTGACAACTACGTTAGAAGCCCAAACTTCATCAATTGGTGCTGTGTTAGAACCAAAAGTTTCTACGTTTAAACCACTAATGCCACCGCCGTTTGCAAGTGTAATGTTAGATACATAAATGTTATCAACCGGGGCATCACTTTCACCAATGTCTAAAACAACACTAGTTGAGCCACCTGTTTTTGCTTTCTTAATGTACTGCGAAGTACCTGATGCTGGGTCACCGATAAAGATTGTATCAACATGTAGTTCACTGAATCTTGAACCAGCTGTACCCAACGTTTCGTTATCTGTTGTTGTAGGCACATAACTCTTGCCTTCATGTATGATTGCATTTGCGTCTATTTCGCCTGCACCTGTTAAAATAGCATTTGATCTATCAGCCTGTGTTGCCACGTTTGCTAAAGCAATAGCCGTTGATGCATATTTGTTTCTAAGGTTCATACCTGGTTTGATAGTATCGCCGATACCATCTGAATCTGTCATTTGTGAATACAAGTTTGTATCAGCTAAACCTTCAATCTTCCATGATGTATTAGCCTGTACAGTAAATGCGGCATGGTCACTGAATATAGCCATGATACTCTCACCACCGCTAAAGCCTGCTAATCCATTGTTACCATCATTCACATACATAAGTGCCATAACTGAATGGAAAATTCCATCCTCGCCCGGTACATACATATTTCTAAGTCTTGTACCATAAGCACTTGGACTACCTACGTTAGATGTTCCACTGTATTCGTTTGACACTTTACCTGCATACGAAGAATCTACAAAAGTAGTTCCGTTATGCACTTTTAATTTGTCATCTACTGTATCAAAGTAAGCAGTACCTGAATCTACACCGCCGCTTGGTGCCGCCGCACTTACTGTGATACTCATTCTTTGCCAACCAGATCCGTCATAAACTCTCATCACGTCTTCTGTCTTATCATACCAAATCTGACCTTCTAACGGAATATCAGGAGTTGGTGCTGATGTACTGGCAAAGTTTTCTAAATGTCTTATAGAGTTTTGAACAAAATATTGTCCATATCCCGATACATTTCTACCGACCAGTGCAACGCTGAAAGAAGAGTTAACCTGACTAGCGGCTACGTTGATGGTCTTCGAACCATCTGTATTTTGTACTGAATAAGTCATTTGTTTTTATCCTCTATATTAATTTAACTGTACTCTGACAGTATATATTATTTCAATTGTTCTGTTTGCACTTTTTTGAACTGGGTGAAATATTACATGTGTTAACAACTTACTATCCGCTGGATCTGTTGCATAACTTAGTAAACCTAGTTCGTCAAAAACATAAGTTCCTTCGTTAGTAGTGCTACTATCGAAGTCGTCCTGTCCCGCAGGTTGGTTATAACCTAACGTACAAGTAATTTTTAAATCTGTAAAACTAGTGCCTGTGATTATTTCTATCTTGTCTGAACTAGTATTATTACTTACAACTTTCTCATAAGTTCTACTGTACAGAGTGGCACTATTTTCAAATGATTCACTTACTCTTGGTGCTTTGTAAATTACTTTACCTGCAGAGTCAACTGATGTTGCTCCGTTACCAAAAGCCATAAAGTGAATGTATGCACCTGACTGGTTAGTAAGTGCATTTGCAATCATGTTAGCCATATTACCGTAGTGGATGGCGTTTCTCTTATTGATAAGTTCCTCGCCTGTATCTACATCTCTAATCAGGATATGTCCTGACATCTTGATACCTGCTTGTTCGTCTATCGGCTTGTCATTTTTCATGTCAATCTCGGCTTTATCATTGCTGTTGTTCATATTCTTATTTATCACTTTTCATTATATATTGTTTTAATTCCTACTCAAAATTGTGTAAAAAGTCAATTATACTTACATTTGATTTAAGTACAGTACCTTTATCAGTAAGACTGCCTGCTTCTTTCTTCTCTTTATCACCTGAATCCCAACCATTAACTTCATCTATGTCAAAGGACGGTAGTGTATAATTCTCTACATCGTTCGAAGTAGGCTTAAACGACCCTGCATCATCCCACGAACTATCAAAACCGTATGTAATATTACCTGAATCACCGTCATACGTTACGTTTGCATAGTTTACATTAGCATTAGTTACTGTTAGGCTACCATTGCCGTCCCAATCATCATCAAACGGTATAGTGTCGTCAAATATTTCAACTGGCTTAATCCATGTAAAGTCTTCTGGGTCTCTAACTAATAAGCCATTTGCATCACGCAATCTAATGTTCTCAGTTTCTTCACCGTTATAAACATGTGCGCCTGCAGGAATATTTGTATTAGGAGTTGTACCTTTAGTTCCTCTGATAATACCTGTAATAGTATTAGTGAGTGAGTTTACTTGTTCATACTCTATTCTTTCACCGTTAATCCAAATAACTGCTCTGTCTTGCTTAGTAGCTCTTGGTAACTTACTAACATCAGCAAATGTAATTTCATTATCCCAAATTTCTAATGCTGTTGTTACTGTTGTTAACGGTGTAACATTACGTCTGTAATATTCTGTCTGTCCAAATATATCCATGAATATCATAAATCGTACATCTGTACTGTCTTGACTAATTTGAACATTGCCTTTTGTTGTAACATCCATTACTAGTGTTTCTAGTGGCTGTACAACTACAAGTTCTTCTGGTCTATCTGGGCCATACTGTGATTTCAAGAATGTTACGGAATCAAATCCATATACTGTTTGATCGTCAACTCTGTAATTAACATTACCTTGTGTATCTTCGTCAAATACGCCTATGAAGTTATTAACTTCTACTTCTCTATCAAACAACCCATCGTCCCAACCAAATGTATCAAATCCTCTAGTATCAGTGTAGTGTGTTGTAGGATGCGTTCCAGGTACAACATCAGTAAATATATTTCCGTCTAATTCCTCACCTTGGAATGTTGCATGTACTTTACTCTTCACTAAGTTTAGTGCTGTTGTTAAATTACCACTGTTAACCATATCAGTTACTAAACTAATATTTGTAGTTATAGCAGTATTTGAACCTGCACCTACACCATATGCTAATTCAAATGCATTAGTTACTTCTGTACGGACTGCTGGATTAAACTTCCATAAACGTTCAGGTGCTGTCCATTGTAGCGAAGTATTTGCTATTGAATTATTTGAAGCAGTTTCTACTGCAACAATATTCTTAGCAATAGAAACATTCATAGTTTCTAGAGTTGGATCAAATCCGTCTATATACTTAACTTCTATCTTGTCACCGTTTTCTGGTAGTCCAATTGCATTATTTACATTTGCATCATTACTGAACGATATAAATGAGTTGCCAACATCAACAGCATAGTTAGTAACAGTTGCATTACCACTTGTTGAAGTTTTATCAACCTTCTTGCCATTTACAAATATCTGTAGTCTATCAGAATCTTCTACTGCAAAGTTTAAGTTAAACACCGACGTTGTTCCGTCTGCAATAATAGTTTGTACTGCACCGCCTGTAGTATTTTCATAGAACGCACCTTTAACTCTGTCAAACACAATCGTTTGATCCATGCTTCTTATCTTAGAAGGTGTGGCGCTGAATCCAGTATAGTCCTTGTCAGTGTTAAGCAATACTAAATCATCTGCATTATTTGAATCTAATATTCTAACAGACTTAGCGGCTTCATCGTAGAACGGAGGCCTATCAAAGTCTGATGTACTGCCAGACATTATTTCAACTGGTGCTTTTTTAATATCACTGTAGTTTCTAATTTTACTACTGTATGGTTTTACTTCATTAAAGTATTCAACTGCTTTATCAAAGTTATCAATCTTAAATCCTTTAAATGGTATTAAGTCTGTTTCTTCTTTAACAATTTTCAAGTAAGTTGTCTTAAATGCCCAATCTAATTCGCCTTGTTCTGCGTATGCATACTTTAACATTTCAAAGAAGAACCTGTTCCAATGTACTGAGTATGTATTAACAAACACATGTTTATAAAGCACATTTAATATTTCTCTAACTTCTTTACCTAATGTAAGACTTTGTCCTGAACTGTATACACTTTTAACCCAACGTACCGTTTCATTTTCCATTGCAATTAATTTAAAGGTATCAGTTTTCTTAGTGTATTCGTAAAGTGTATAACTTACAGAATCATTCTTCTGAACTTGTATAATACTCTTGTCTAATACATTTTGTAATAAACCGAATTGTTTTGTATCAGTAACTTTTCTAAGCGGCTTATATGTATTATCATAATATATTACAGCATTATTAGTTTTGTCTGTTCTTAGTTGCTCGTACCAGTTTACTCTTTCTATATAAGAGTAGTCTGTCGGCAAGTTGTCTCTCCAATTTAGGAATGTCGATTCCATTTGTATTTGCTTGAATATATCATTTAGAATAACAAACATTTGCTTTCTTGCTTTCTTAATGTCTTTGAACATTGTTTGTCTAGGTCTAAACTTAGAACCGTATCTTTCGGAAGCACTAAGTCCGGAGCCAGGTACTGCTTGATCTAATGCATTAAACCCTGCTAAACTGTCAATCAATTTAACACTTAAATTGTCTGGTATAGTTCCATCTCTGTCGCCTTCACCCGCTAATGACCAACTGCTATGCTTTTGTGCATTTTCAGTATCCTTACGTTTAAAGTTTACACTTAATATACTGTCGTCTGTTCTAATTAAGGAGCCCATAGTATTAACAACCATTCCGTCAGGTGATATAATACCTGTATATGGAACTCTTTCTGAATCTAAATCCTGAAGCAGTCTAGTTATTTCAGCAACACTTCTTTCTTTTTGGAAGTTCACTCTAGATGCATCAGAAATAACTGTTAAGTCTGTTTGCCAGAAGTAGTAGAACGTTTGCGGTTTTCCGTTTGCATTTGGATGTACTTCCGTTATATAGTCACTGGTTGTTGTAGGTGCAGTTAAACTTTCGACCCACTCATAAATTACTACTTTACTACCTGGGAACATCTCTCCCCAATTCTGTGAGCGTTCGTAATTGTTATAGCCCAATGAACCATATGCACCTGCACCTTGCTCATACCATGTATAACGCAATGATGATGTGTCCCACCATCTCAGACCTACATCTTTTTTGCCGTATTTTACTTTACGAGGATCGTATACAACAGGATCTCTTTCTGTCTTAAAGTCAATTTCTTTACCAATAAATCCAGGTAGTATACCTTTAAACGGATCGTATAAGTCTACATCAAATTCTTTTTCAGCACTTACTTCATCGTATGTGAATACGTCTCTGATAAATTTAGTATCTACTAATTTCTCTTGCTGTCTTATTACAGTATTATTTTCTAAGTATGCCCACTTACCTGTGTTTTGATAATCGTCAATCCATACGTTACTTAAATTTGAAACATCAACGTTAATGGCTCCGTTTGCATGTAAGTCATTACCGATACGTTGACTTTGTAATGCATAAGCATTAACATGCATTGCACTAACACCTGTTGCAGTAATATTGATAGGCGAAGAACCATCTAATCTTCTTAATTCGTATTTGTATAACTCGCCGGATGCCACTAAGTCGCCTATAGCACTGCTAATGCCAAATGGGTTTGTGCTCTTGAACCTAATACTCTTATTAGCATCAGGACCTGTTCCTGAAGCAATTGCATTACCATTTATGTCGAGTCCGTCTCCGTTAGGGCCACCTGTCTTGTCCCTATTTCCGGACCATGCAGGACCACCTGCAACAACGTCGATGATTGGTGGTATCTCTGGTATAATTGCTCCTACCGGTAGGTTCATATCCTCTAGCATACCAGGGAAACTGCCTTCAATATCAAAACCGTCACCTTGTTCACTGGTTATTATAATACCCGGAATACCGGCCTCATCATCTAATGAAGCACTAAAGTATGGAAAGCCATTTGGATCTTTAGTACTGTGATCATTAATATAATCTACTAAGGATTGTTCGTAATTCCTGCCTTTTTGTTCGCCTTCTTCTAAACCCATGTCTTGGATTGCTGTGCCTTTTTGTGTGCAATCGCCTATTAATCTTCCTGTTAAGAATACTCTTCCGCCTTTACCTGCGTTACGGTTAGTTGGTGCAACTGTTCCAGGTGCCGCCGGGGAAAAACTTAGGCCGCCACCACCGGAACTATCTGAATTTTCTTTTTGAATATGGTATTCTAACGGAACACCACTATTAAGGTCACCTGGGAATGTTTGGTATAGTCCTCTGTTTAGTATTTTTAAATCTACAATAGCACCGTCATCATCTACTCTTGTAACTTTAAATACTGCTACTTCTTCAGCTGAAGAAGGTGCATCGGAATTAAAAATTACTCTGCCTACGGCTTTTCTACCTTTGCCAATAATAGTCACACTCGGAGGATTATTATATACATAACCTTGACCAAACAAGCCTGTACCGTTGTTATTTCCTGTAGGGATAGCTGGTAGACCATTGTAATTAGTAACGCCGTCAGTCCAGCTAACTCCAATTAGTGCACCTGTCACCGGATCAACTTTAATATCACGTTCGTCAAATTCAAATCCATAACCACTCTGTCCAGGCCCGCCAACAATAATTCTTGTACTGCCATCATTCTCATATTCGCCTGTTGCTGGATTCATTTTTCCGTATCCAAAACCGCCTTTAGCAAAACTTATTCCGTATATACCAAGTCCTTCGCCTCCACTAAATGCTGGATTACTTTGCTGACTTACTGCTACGCCACCTACAGCTCTTAAAATATCGCCGAAGACGTAACCTGAGCCATTAAATCCTTGCGTTATAGTAGAAGGAACTTTTCTCTGCAGACGTTGTTGTGCTGTTATAGTATTTGTAATATAATCAGTGCCTGATGCTGTTGTTGAAACCGAACCAACTTTTACGTCAGCCGTGTTAGCATTTGAATCTGTATCAGCTGATATATCTGTACTTACATTTGTTGTGCTTGTTCTAGTGCCTGCAAGTGTTGTTGACTCACTATAGGCGTAATTCTTTTTATTATTAACAGTATAGTCTAGTACTTCTTTTAATTCTCCGCCTTTACAACCATTTCTTAAAATTATTGGGTCTGGAGTATTGTCTCTCATTCTAACTTCAACACAGCGACCGCCGGAACCGTCATCTACCTCTGTTACGTCGACTGTTCCTCCAAGTGATGATTGCTCAATAGCCGCTCTCATACTTGCCGTATCTGTTACACCATTTAATGTTATTTGTGTGCTATTAATCCAAAACGAGTCACCTGCTCTCACACTATATATAGAATGCCCTGTAGCAACACCATTCGGACCATTACTACCTGGGTCTATCCATTTATTAGTTGCACAGAACTTAACTTTCTTACCCATACAGTATTCGTCCATCGGTATATCCAATGCCGCCTGTGACGCTCCTGCGATAAGAGGTCCATACATTCCTGTACTATTTTTCTTTAATAGTGAAATTGTCATTACACGTGGCTTAGGCTTTTGAGGATTACTATGCGGATTAAACGCACTGTTATCTGGTATCGGTGATTTTGTGCTTGGCACAAACGAACCATCTGCCGCCGCAAATGACGGTCTGCCACTTAGTGGACCTGTAGGCTGATTTCCTGTATTATTAAAGTTAGTTGCACTTGCTGTTATACTACCTTTAAAAAATGATTCCTGGTTATCAAAACGTTTAACTGTGGTAGTTTGTCCTGCACTTCGAATATTAGGCTTAGTACCTAATCCCGGGCCATTACCTACCATGCCGATATGGAAACCTAAAAGTGGGAGTGTCAGTCCGTTAAATTGTGCCAGTGCTACTGGATTTACTGCGGTGTTCTGTCCAGTCTGATTAACCTTATGTGTAGTACTACCAGTTTTGGCACTATTTACTGTATTATACTGTACTGATGTACAGCCCTGGTTATTTGTGTTGCTATTTTTTCTTTGATGAGTATTACCGCCAGAGTTACTGCCACCGCCTTGATTAGATGCTCCGCCAGATGATCCAGTACCAGATGGAGCACCGGCACCGTTGGAACTATTTGATGCTTCGAAGTACCAAGGATTTTGTCCTCTGTCTATTAAGAATCTATCTGCGGCCCAAAGGAATACAGAAGAATTTGAGCCACCTACAGCTCTTTTAGTTACAACTGTTATCCATCTTCCGTTACCGGGTCTGTAGTTAAAGAAGCATTTACCTACATTCTTTCTACCACCACCGCTTGTGACGCCGCCCATATCAACTGATCCGGTGGTGCCTTCACCACTTAGGTTTGTTTTTATATTGTCAAATCTATTTCTTTCTGCTGTTGTCAGTGTAGTACAGTTTGGGTTAGTAGATGTTGATGCAACAAGTCTTTGTTTGTTACCTTTAGTAGTACCTTGGTACACATCCATTCTATCAGCCGCACCGTACATGTTAAAGAATATGTTTAATGTTTTGTTAATACTAGTATCTGCCGCTAAGTGGAAACTTGTGGTTTCAGTTGTAGGACCATTTAAATGATACAAGTAGTAATCTACTTCTTCGAAATCAGGCACTGGACTTAGCGAAGTATCGTCAATCACAACACTCACTGTTCCTATAGAAGCACTACCTGTTAATCCTACACTTGCTCCGTTAGAGTCTGCTCCAGCTGGTGTTAGTGTTAATGTTTCTGCACCTTCTGTTGTCTCATCTTGTTTTGTCATTACTTCTGCAACACCACGCCATATTCCTGCGGCACCGATATAAACCATGTTAAATGTTAGTGTCATTGAGTTAGATAAATCGCCGCCACTATCAAAGTCAGAACGTTGTACGCCTGTCATTGTGGCTGTTAGAGATGCATTTGGTGATAAATTTTTACCTTCTACTATAAACTGTATTCTCTCGCCGTTTTCACTTACTCGGGTTTTATCTGCACTTATAAGTGTATATGTTGGTATTGGATCTAGACTTGTATCTCCTACTGCAACAGTATCAGCCGGTCTTCCAGTATTACTGTTTTTGTTTGTTGTTGCTCGTAGTTGGAATCTTAATGTTTCTTGTCCTTCTGTTGTACTATCATTAACAAATGTTACTGTTTTTGTTGCAGTACCTTTACCGTTCCCATCTACACTGAATGTCATAGTAAATGGAGTTACTAATCCACCTGATATATCTCGCGAAATATTGTTTGCTAGATTCACAGAACCAGTTGCATCAACTTCAACTGTTTCACCTGCTACAACGTTGTCAGCAGTTACAGTAAATGTTGCAGATGTACCTTCATTAGCAACGTCTTTATCCCATGTAGCTTTAAAGGCGTCTGCATAAGGGCTGTAGCAACTTTGGATACCTTCTACATATCGTGTATCTATCTTTTTATCACATATACCTAAATGAGGTTGATCAGCTGTCGTACACTTCCATACTTGCCTTTGTTTGCCTGTCGGATTCTTGCCATTTGCATCTAGCCAACATGTCTCGCTTTGCAGTTCATAATTATGTGTATGTGTTATTAATTCTGCACAATTATAATCTGCATGTTCGATGCTAAGTCCCGGTCTGTCTTGAACCGTTTCGCCTAACGCTACGTCATTAAACAATGCAATTTTACCTGTCAATGGAGTACTGCTACCACCACCAAATGTCAACCCATCGGAGCCGCCGTATTTTTTACCGTAATTGGCGTACTGATCTCCTAATGCACCCATTGATCCTTTCTGAGTTCTTGTTGCTGATGTTACCCATATTGTACCATCGTCACCCTCAATTGTTCCGTCGCCCTTCATTGTATATGTTACGCCGTCTCGTGTCCAAGATGTTCCTACGTCTACCGACTCCCATGCACCTGTACTGTAATTATATACAGATTGCTGAGTGCCCCACTTACTGCCACCGTCACCGTAAGTAATGCTGTCGTTTGTAAGTTGTCCGCCGCCTAACGAATATCCCATTTGTTTAGTGTTTAAGTAATTCTGTGCTTGTGGTTGTACCATTGCTTGTTGGTGAGGCAATATATTATCTACAAGATTTGTTAGCCCTTCTAACAATGCCGAATTTGCAATTTCTTGTGGTGTTAGTGTAGGTTCTTTGTCTGTAGTTACGCCACATTGCCCGCGGACTGTGTTAATAACATCAGCCTGATCAGTAAATTGATTTTGTGGTTTACCGGCTTTTGCTGGCTCAGGCGGTGGAGCACTAGGTCCTGCTTTTGCTGTTACAGGCGGTGTAGCTTTTGCTGTACTTGTTTTCTTTGTTCCGACTGGCAATGGTGCCGCCTTTGCACCAGGTCGTGCACCAGGTTTGCCACCTGCCGCTTGGTATGCCGCTACTGCTTGTTTTATGTTCATAAAATCAATTCGAATACCCATGGAGCCTTTCTTAACTACTGAACCAGCTTTGCTGTACATAGTATCTCTGATGTCATTGGCATATTGTTCTACACTGTGCCACGGGTAAACACCCTTAACAACATCTGCCCCATTCATTTTAATATCACCTAAATGGTCTGCAACCAAGAACGGAATAAAGCCGTCTTTACCTGTTAATTTTCCAGCATCTTCTCCCCACATAAGATATCCGAATTTAGAACTATATGTTTCGCCGCCTATTTCGTATGGGTGTGCAAATCCAGGGTAGTCAACAACTATTGTATTTGCTGTTGGAATATCAACTACTGTGAATGTATTATTATAATAATCAGGTTCAAACGCATTTACTGTTATTTCTTTTCCTATTAACTTGTCTGATCCGTCTATTGCAAATGAGTGGTCTTCTCTAGTTGTAATAACTGTGTTTGCACTCATAAATGTTGCTTCTTCATACATTGTCATTGTAGTTTGTATTATGTCACCTGCACTCAATGTAACTGCATTTGTTAATGTAATATCTGTTTCGTTGTCGGATACAGCCTCAACTTTTGTATTTGCTGGAACACCTGTGCCACTAACATTCATTCCAATAACTAGTCTATTAGTAGTACCTACTATGCTTACACTCGTATCTGCTGTAACACCAGTTGCCACAGTAAATTCATCTTCTATAGGTGCTAACATTGTATCTAGTACAACAAAACTATTTGTTGTAGTGTCGACCTTTCTTATTTTTTGTATAATAAGTTCAGGCGACAGTTTATTAATTTTCACGTAATCTAAATTTTCAAGTGTAGATAGATCTGCATCTGTTGTAATTTTTGTTGCTTCGTTGATTGTGAACGATAAGTTTGTTTCGTCTAAGTTACCGCCTGTGTAAGTATCAGGTTCAATATCGAACACAACAAGGTCTACCATCTCTGCAGGAATACCTGGAACTATTTCGCGAATCGCTTTTGCAAATTCTATTGTGTCGTTTGAGGACAATGTTACTGTGTTCTTAACTGTAACATTAGCAACTTGACCATCGCCTTTATGCCTAAACTTCAACGTATCGTTATTATTAATTACTCTGCCATCAGCTAGAGTAATATCGTAATAATCAAATTGTGTTTCGTCCCATAAAATATTATACGGTTCGCCTTCTGGTGTTATACCCACCGTTGTAACTGATGTAATGCCCTGTGACAACGTTATGTCTCTTCCTGATATACTTGCTACTGTTACTGTGTCCTCTTCGGCATCTATTACACCTGTTAGTGTAATAAAGTCGCCTACACGGATATTTGATGTACTTGATAATGTAAGTGTATTAGTTGTTGCGTTAGCACTTTTAATTAACTTTACAGGTTCAGAACCTTCGTTATCAAGATCGAAATTAACACTTAGAACCTCTACTGGTTCCTCTATACTTTCATGGAACAAATACATTCCCGGTTCAACAATTGCAGGTGTTGTTACATCTACTATTGTGCCGCTTGTAACACTACTCTCAACAGTGCCTTGTACAGGAACAGATATGTTTCCTAATTTACCTACACTGTCTGATATCAAATCTTTATTAAGAACTTTCTCTGCTCTAATATTCTTTGGAGCAAAACTGGCATCTGCTAACTCAGTACCTGAAGAATCTTTGAATCTAACTGTTATGCCGTTAATTAAGGCGTCTGATATTTCTTCGTTACTATGGCCCATAGTTGAAAGGCTGTTTGGAACTGCTGTAATCTTTAGTGTTGTTTTTGCTAATGAAACATTTGCACTATCTGTGATTACATTCAATGATGAATTAGTGCCATATAGTCTAGAGCCAACTGTAAATGTGTCGTCAGTAGTTGCTTTAACTGTAAATACTTCGCCTGCACTACCACCCATATTATCGACATCAAACACAATCTCGGTGCCTGTTCTAAACTCATGTTTAGGTGAATACATTTGTACATCATAATCAATACTTGTATTGCCTGTTTTGTTTTTACCAAAGTTTATAAAACTAATGTTTGCTTTAGGCACTGTGTTAGTCATGCCGCCTAATACTGTTGTGTTAGCATATAATTGTACATCGCCAGCACCTGTTAGATTTGCAACTTGGAATATGTTTCCGTTTAAATTTGATCCGCTGTTGTCGTTAAACTTTAAATAATGCCCAATTGCAACTCCAGTTGTGTGACCGTTATTAATTGTAAACGTTAATTGGTTGTTAACAACTCTCATATCAGGTACAGCATCTACACTTCTAAAGATTGTTATGTCTGTTGTTGTAGGGACTGTTGCTCTAGCAAACTGGTATGCATGTTGTAATGCAACTGGTTCAGCACTTATAATATTACCACTTAGTTGCGGTCTAATCTCGAGAATTGAATTAACTGCTGGAATTGTGTATTGGATATTGCCCATCTCAACCGATTGTTCAGCAACTTTTTCTTCGCTTATAAATCTTGTTACAGGATGGTCTACTTCTGCTTGTTCTGTTACATATATCGGGTTGCCGTCAAATGATACTAAGTCTTTATACGAGTCCGATATAACGTTGTCGCCTTTAAGTGCTAATACCTGATCAAACCATTTAGTGTGGTCATAGTCTGTGCTTAAAGATGCTGTACCGTTACCAGCTCCAACGCCTGTTGCAGTAAATGTTGTGCCTGGAATACTGTTTGCGGCTCCAATTAGTGTGAAGTCAGTTGAACCTTCTGTTACAATTATGTATTGCTCACCTGTTACAAATGTTCCAGCAGTGGCAGGCATCATATTGTTGTCTAGAATAATATCGGACAACTTAACGTCTGCCCAAAGGAACGATGTCCCAACAGTGTTGTCGTATTCTACATACGAAATATTTGCACCAGTGTCTGTAAGTTTATAAACTTCAAATTCTTCATGCTCGCCTTTTGCAAAGTGAACCATGTCGTTTACTTTTGGCAATTTGTATGTTTTAGTAATTTTAGTAACATCAAACAAGTTTTCAAAATCATAAATGTCGAATGCTTGGTACTGTACATTATACTTTGATACATAACCTGAGTTAGGTAAAGGCGCATACTTGCTGTCTACCATGCCTACATAACTAACACTTGATGTCATAGGCCATAAGCCTTTCTCTGCCATGTCAGAAGGTCTTACTGTCAATCTCTGAGGATCATCAACATCAATTAATATTGTTGCATCATCTTTGGAATCTGGATAAATTTCAAATGTTCTTATCTGCGTTAACTTAGCCGCTAATGCATCGTTGGCGAATACTTTAATGTTCATCGATGAACCAGGTAAGTCACCTTGATATGAGTCTTCTAAATCAATTGTGCCACGTTCAATAATTTCTATAGTTGAATTAGGCTGTATGGGTGAACCAGGAATAGCACCACAGTCTAGGAATGTTATAGTAGATTCCCCTGAGGAAACATTACTAGTAATTGTGTATAATGCTTCTTCGCTAGTTTCTGGTAGTTTAATACCATTAATTTCTACATCGACATGAGGATAACTGCCGTTAATAATTTGTAAATTGTCTGCGGCTATTTCATTTGTTGTTGTTATACCGTCACTAACACTTACTGGTGTAAATGTAAAGCTCTGTGAAACGTTACCTGATAATAATGAGTTAGTAACAATGGTTGTTCTGCTACCTTCGTCAAACTCCCAATCATGCGAACCCGCTGAGCCTACAACATTACCTGTTGTAGTTGCGCCGTCAACAGAAACAATAATATCACTAAACGTTGTGCTGTTTGCAGTTTCGAAACTGTAACGTTGTCTCGGCTGGTACCGTTTTGCAGGTAAGTTTAATGTGCTTTCTAACGTTGTGCCGGCACCTTGCTCTGCTAGTGTAAAGTCACTGCCCTTAATTGTTAAGTAGAATTCTTCAATTCCTGCACCTGCTGTTCTAGTAAACGTTGCTGAAATATTTGCACTAATATCGTTTGTTGAATTAATTGCGTTAGCAACATCTTCTACAGTAGTAACTGAACTTAGATCAATAACAGTGTTTACATTAGAACTAAAATTATCTGTAATTAAAATATTACCAGCTGAAGTTAAATCTGCAACTGTTATATTGCTTGTAGAAACAGCATATGGTTTCAAGAATGTTGTAGTAATATTTGCTGTAAACAACTGTGCCGCAACTACTGTTACACTAGGATTAATAGTATATCCGTATCCTGGTTCATCTACAGTAACATCAGATATTCTTCCATCTGTTCCGATATTAACTGTTGCTTTAGCAGTTGTGCCGCCACCATATTCAAAACTTCCTGGAATGTCTGCAGGAGGCGGTTCAATTTCTAAGAATGGTCTTTGGTAGAATTTAGTTGTTCTATCAAGTACTTCCACTTCGTTAACTTTACTAACAATGTCTTCTGGGTAAGCAACTTGTATAAGTTGTCTTTCGTTTGTTATTTCACTTTCTGTAATTTTTAAATCTATTGTTTGGTAGTTTTCTATGTCACCGAAGTCGCCCGCTTTAAGAGCCCATTCATCATAAACTGCGACACTACCTGGAACAAGAACTTTGTCGCTGTTAAGTAATACTTCGATACTATTCTTAGTACCTTTACTTCTAATCATGCCAGAATAAAAATCATACTGGTCATCTTGCGTAAGTTCAAATTCTCTTAAATATTTTCTTTCTTCATATCCGTATTGTCTTCTACTTGCTTCGTATAGTTGTTTCTCAACTGGTACATGTCCAATCTCATTATATTTGCCCATGTCGCCTGCAAGTGTATCAAAGTTTGGCTTTAAGCCATTGTCTGTGATAATGTAGCCGTCTGCTGTTAATGTGCCGTTCCAATTAGCAGTACGTTTACCTTTAATTTTTATTCTACGTTGTCTTTGACTTAAAACGTTGTCAAATATTGTATCACCAAATATAGTTTTATTTGATAATACCATTGCATGTTCAATTTCATTTGTGTATAATATTACACCGTAAATCTGTTTGCCTTCAGGTGGATTAATAGTAATCTTATTTGTATCTCTAATAATCTCACACTCGGAAGTTTTTATTGATCTGCCTTCTTGATCCAATATGCTGTATTGACTTTGGTCAACGTCAATAATTTTGCTTACTCTACCAATTGGTGCTGTAAACTTGACTCCAGATGCTAATGGACTTAAACTTAATGTGTTACCTGCGGCCCATTTGCCTATGCTCCAGAACAGGAATTGCCTTCCGCTATATAGCCAGTTGTTAACATCATTAATATCTCCGTTAAACTCGCCGAAGTCGTAACCCATTGCTTCTTGCTTTCTGCCTAAACTATTTAAGAAGTCAAATACTTCGTCAACAGTATCAAACACTGTGCCATATTCAACTTTCTTAATTGTACCTGTGCCTGTTAAGTATAATGTTGCTTCGGCGGCACCAGTCATTGGCAATGAAGGTAGTCTCTGCCAAACTGATGTGTCTGTTACAACACTGCCTGCTCCAGCAAACTCTTTTGCTCTATAAAAGTTATAACCGGATTTTACTACTGTGCCTATTTGGTAATTTGTACTGTTGCTATAATTTCCAAATGCAACAGGTTCTCCGCCAACAGAAACTTCTGATTGTGGGCCATTAATATTACTTTCTTCTATTTCAAAGAAACGTTTCACTGAGTTATAGCCGTCTATCTTGTACTTGCCGTCTGTTGTGTAAGTAATTAATACACCAGTAAAATCGTTTGTTGTGCTGTAAGGTCCTACATGCACATTTATTTCAATATCTTCTTGAGGTAATATTAAACTTGAACTGTTACCAGTTGAACTGTAACTATCACTGAACACTGTCATAGTATCTTTGTCTATGTAGCCAGCAAATTTATGACCAAGTTTGCTTATAATTGATCTGTAAGGTTTAACAAATTCTGCTGTTGTGTTAAGACCTTGGAATTTCATAAATGCATGGATGAACTGCGTAAAGCCCACAGTATAAACTGTTTGTTCTGATGCAGTAACTTCGCCATGTATGTCTGCTAATTTAGTTTTAATTCGTCTCTTTGTATCTCTATCTAATAATTGTTTAGAGTTAGCAAGACCTCTAAACGGTTTTCTTGGATCAGAGAACACACTGGCAAACTTACCAGGCTGTGCTAATAATAGCGCCTGCATAACCGCAAATGGATAACCTTCTGAGATTCTCCATGCATTTTCTACAGGAGCATTGTCTCCAAATTTCCAATTTTTATTTGTAAGTTCTGTGTTTACTGAGTATGCTGTACTTAATGTACTTAAAGCAGTAAACGTTGCAAGAGTCTGATCCTGGGTAGTAGCAGTACCGTTATTATTTGTACTAACAGTTCTCGGTATTGATGCAAAACTTGGTCCTGTTGTGTATGGATATGCTGGCTTGCTGTCAGTATCTATAGTTGCAACATAGTAATATGTGCCTCCAGGAAATTCAGGAGTTATGCCGTGACGGCCATTGTATGCATCAAGGTCACCAGTTGCAGAATTGTACTCGTAGTCTTCTACAAACTCTCCGGTAGGCAAGCCACCTATTGTTGACCTCGCTGTTGTTTTTAAACTGTAACTACTTTCTATTCTTTTAATGCTACTCGAAGCATTTGCTCTGTCTGAGTATCCGTACGGTCCGTAAATTGGGAAACCATCAAATGCCCAACCTACTATAGGTGAATGAGCAGTTGTATTCCAGTTGTCCAATCCAACTGCCTGTGGGCTAGGTTGAATATATCCGTAAATGCCGTTATTGTCAGGTGCGCCGCCGGCTGTATCTCTGCTAACTTCATTTCTAAACATGTTGTTGTAAGTAAAGTTAGTGCTATCGCTGTGTGCTATACCTGAGTTAGCATTAGTAATTAATGCACCGTTAGTTGCTAGACCAATTGCAGTGTTGCTAGTTGAAGTTGCGTTTGCATAATTTGTTCCTAAACTACTAGGATCTACTCGTCCTACAAACGATTCTATTGTGTACGAATAAGATTTATCTTCTATTGTGTTAGCATTGTCAGATGTAGGAAAGTTGCCTACTGGATGATTCATAACATTATGTGTTGTTATGTTCATCACTGTGCCTACTTCCCAAACACTTAAACCGTCAACATCTAAAATTGTATCTGCATCTGCAGATGAAGTACCGCTTGTGGTCGAGGCCCAATTAATCGATTTTGTTGTTGCTGTTGTGCTAATAATATTAGCAGGTGCAATCAACTCGCCACTTGCGTTAACAGGTAGCTCATACGCCAATCCAATACGTCTGTATGGATTATTTTCTTTGTATCTACTGTTAGTTACATTTTCTCTGTTGCCTTGTCTAATAATACCTTGTTCTAAGTCAGCCCATAAATTAACATTAGTTGAACTATAATCTGTGCCGTATGTTGTTTCCCACCATGTAGGTTTTCTAGTAAATCCTATCATTTCCCAAGGATGTGTATGAGGGCGTTCTGTATCATAGCATGATTCAAATATTCCTCTCCAGTAAGCCGGCTTAGGCGTCCCAGCATTATAATTCCAAGTCCATAAGTTGTCTTCTTTGTAAAATTCATTCTTAACAAAATCTACGTTGTTTCTTGTGATGTAGTTGTTGAAGTTAGAACGTAACAATGCATAAAATTCGTCTCTGTTTCTGCCTGTTGTTCTAAATCTACCTGGTCTAATGTCTGTAACATTTAAGTCAGGTAAACTATCAGAATTCCTAAACTGTTGTAGTGTGGCATTGTAAACTCTTTTCTCAAATTCTAACAATATAAAGTCGTGTACATCATCTAGTGCAACAGACTTACTGCCATCATGTCCTACTACCATCTTTATAGGACTAACAAATGATGCATCAGTTACAATCTCTGGATATGTGATAGGGTACATTCCCAATGCACTAGGTGTTGCCGGTACTTGGGCACTTTCTCTGTTAGCATCATATAGTCTAACTTTAATAGTGTTGCCTAGTGTTGGCGTGTAACCGTTTGTAAATGTAATTGTAACAACACCGTTGCTAGAACTTACAGCATAGTCGATATCAGCACACAACAGTTTGTCGGGTGTTGTACCGTCTGTTTCGTATACATAAACGGTGTTATCAATTTTTAATAAATCCAAGTAATGCGAACAAGTGTATTCTTTTGTTAGCACATTGTTAATAATAATTTTTTCTTCGATATACTTGTCACCGAATGCTATCATGAATGTATCGTCGAATACATTCTTACCTTGATTATATGCTATAACATTTTCTATTACTAGCTCTAGCATTTCACCGTAAGACATAGTACTGTAATCATTACTGTTTACAAAGTTAACAATCTCTTTCTTTAATCTGTTTTTATATTTAACGTATTCCTCAGCAACAAAATCCATACTGTCTTTGATATTAAATTTATCGTTGCTGAATAAGAATGCTGACAATCTTAAATCATCATCAGTCTGTAAAATCTTGTCTGCATATTTTAATTCTGTTTTTATGTCTGCAGAGTTGTTTGCACCTAGAGAATCACCTTTTGCATCTTCTTGAAACTCCATTAAGTTTTTAAAATGCTCTAAATATTCAGGTTGCGATATCGAAAGAATATCAGCATTGTCTAAGTTCGAATGCCAACTACCTGGTACGTGATATCTGCCATCTGTTTTTGCATTAATAAAGTAACCAGTTTTTGTTTCAGTAAATATATCAACTATATCTAATCTGCTAAATGTAAAACTGCTAAACTTAATAGCAATTTGTTCGCTGTCGTACGAGAACAGTTCTGTTCTAATACCGTTAACATACACTCTAATACTTTTCTCTACTAAGCCTGCAATATCACTATCTGAATTTGTAGGTACTGCTGATATATGATACAACCTTCTAGCCGTTTCAAAATCACTATCGCTTATGACATATCTGTCTTCTACACGTTGCTGTAGTTTGTCTTCTAGTGGTCTCCATGCTGTATCGTATGTTACATCATTATTATTTTTCTTATAATATATGTAGCCTTTAATTTGAGACTTAGATGTTCCACCGAAAGGAACATACGATTCAAAATAATCATCTAGATGGTTTGTAAAGGATATTTCACTAAAGTTATTAAAGTTTTTATACTCTAAAGGAAATCCTAAAATAGGATCTGCTGTTCTATTTGCGTTTGCTGGTGTATATCCAAAGATATTATTACCTGTAAATGTGCTGTTAGGGTACAATGCATCATTGTCAAGTCTAACTTTGTTAGAGTCGTACATAACAAATTCAATTGGTGTATTAATTTTTGTCTTTTGCTGTCCTGCTATCCATTCAGTGCCTGACCAGTAGTATTCTATACCTTGATATCTAGCACCAAATTTAATTGTGATTACGTCACCTTTTTGTGCAACGTAAGGTATAAAACCTGCATCACCGTCTAATAATCCTGCAGGGCTACTTTCGTCTGCTAGTTTAGATAATGCTACATTGCCTGCACCGTCATCATTAATGATGTATGCATGTTGGGAAACAGACGCATCGTCACTTGCAAGTAGTATTGTATTACCAGGTTGTAATGTTACCGAATCAATTGACGCTCCTGTTGGACGCCCAACTACTTCTGATTGCAGATAACCTTCTGTACTCATGTCTACTGAAAATTTACCTGTAGTACCAAAGTTGTACAATTCGATATTTCTGTCAAATTCTATAATAGGTCTTACTGCACGTTTGCCTTTTGGAGGTAATTGGTCTCCAACATCTAAGAAATTATTCTTATGATGCCAAAAGTTAATTCTGCTCCATACGTTGTTATCAGTTGCTCCACGCTCCATAATAATATAGTCTGGATTTTCCTGAGTGTTATCACTGTCAAAAGGCTCGATATCATAAGCGCCTTCTCCGCCTACAGTATATACAAGTTGTGTGCCTAAGGGTGCAACATATCCTCCCCACAGTGCAATGCCTGTATCTGGATCTGTTTGATCAAATGCATAGTCCGAAGTAGGCCAATTATTTTGTCCTGCTGTTGAAACATAGTTTTCAACACCTGCTAAGCCGCCACTATTAAATTCTGTTGTGCCGTCTGGTACTGTTGCAACGAGGTCATCATCACTATCAATTATAGTTTGGTCAAACGGTATATAGTCTTCAGTACTGAACACAGTTGCAAAGTTTTGTTCTTTGTCATGCAGTATAATACTCTCGCCTACACCTTCTACAATAAATCGTTTTTCGTTCTTGAATTTATTTGGTATAACATAGTTTCCAGAAAAGGTAACAACCATTCCTGATTTAAGTTCAACTCCGCTCGGTGTTGTAAATGACTTTTTACCTACAATATCTTTTTCAATGTTTATAGGGTTTGTATCTGTGCCTTCTACAATAACTGGTGTTGGGCCGTTTGGGCTCCAAAAATACTCTTGATAGTTAACGAATTTATCAATACTTATTGGTGGTAAAAACGTATACGCTTCAGTATCAAAGATACTATTTTGATTTAGTGTATTAACACCATAACTTTTAAGTACATTAATATAGTCCTCATAGAACATGATATTTGTACTTTTACCTGTTGTTTGGTCAATTGAGCTTACTGCTGGTTCTAAACTAAATTTATCCCTATCAGCAGTTGGTTGCAAAATATATGTATCTCTTGCATCCAATAAGTCTTCTTCGCGCCTGCCCACATAAGCAGACATTGACTCAACGTTTGCTTTACTAAAAAGTTGCTCTACTGTAGTATCGAAAAAATTCTTTATTACAGGAGTCTGGTGAATTACGGGAAGTTTTGTATATTTTTTATCAGCCATGTTTATTAATATCCACTTGAGTCGCTTGAGTTATTGCTTGAACTACTTGCACTAGAACCTGTAATCTGATTATTGATTACATTGTCTGTTGTAGTAGTTGCTGTATTCGTACCTTCTTCTGCTACATAGTTGCCCATGTACGTTGTTATGCCGTTAGGCATATAAAATGTCTTTCCAAAGAATTCATGTGTATGAGATGTTCCGTTACCCACAAAGTCTGATGCTTCTTTAGTTGGATACAACGGATAGTAACCGTTGATTGCAAACGGGCCAATTTCACTTTCTGGATTTTCATATGAAGTAAATGTTGGAGTACCACTTGCAGGTTTAATATTGTCTTTAGTAATTTTGTCAACTATGTCAATGTCGTCGACAGATGCTGTACTTAAGAATAACTCGTCACTGTCGCTTTTCACTTGAAATAAATCTCCAAATACGCCTGATGTTTTCTTGGGCACAATAACAATACTACCAATTGAGTTACCTACTTGTTGATGTATGTAACTACTTAATTCTGTAAAGTAAAATGTATCGCCAAATTCCCAATTATCTATACTGAAATATTTAGTAATAGCAGAAGCAATTTTGGTTTTAATCTCGTTGTCGCTTAACGAGGTACCTGGTAATCTTACTACCTTGAATCTTGCTTGTAACTCTGCTAATGCATCGTTACCGAATAATAACTTAAATCTGCCACTCTTGAATAAAATTTGATCACTAGCCGCTTTGTAAGTTTGTAAATTTTGGAACTCTGTTTCAAGTTCTAATGTGGATGGCTCTTCTGGCCATGGTGTTCCTGGAACATTAACATACGAAAGTACTTGGTCATAGTAGTTGTCTGTTAGCACGAAAAATTCGTGTACATTGCTAATACTAGGATCTATTCGCATATCGTTATTTGCTATGTGGTTCCATTTAAATACTACACTTTCTTGCGTAGAATTATTTGTATCTTGTGTAAAACTTTTACCAACTTTAGCTCTGTGTTTTGAGCTTTCGTAGTTATTGACTACGTCTAGGTTTGTACTGCTATAAGATAGTAGGTAAATTTTGCCTGTATCTTTTGCATAAACTTTTTTGTTATGTAATTTACCTTGTGTATTATTAAATGTATCCACAATGGCTTTTGTCTTAACTAAAATAATATCATAGTCTGCTAGGGAATAATATGTGCCTGTTAAATTCAACGCACTGCCAGTAGAATTACCTGCAATTTTATCTCTTGTTGCACTAAAGTTTACACCTGGCTCTCTGCGTAAGTCCAATATGCCTGTCTTAACAGGCTTCGTATATGTGTAGCCGTCAAAACTATCAAAGTCTTCAAAAATAACAATATCGTTTGGTCCAACAAACTCATCGAATTGAACAGGATTATCTGGACTATCGTCATTGGTTGAATTAAATGGAGTTACTTGTACTTTTCTTGCATCTGTATGACCATCTGCATATATAAAGTTCTTAACAGCACTCCACACAATAGGCGATTCTAGCCTATCTTTTGATCTCACATAGTCTACATTAATAATATCTTTACTTGATAAGCCTGAACTGTCAATAGCATAGTGTCTAGTACTATCAAAGTTAGTAATAGTTAATGTACCTGTTTGTGCAGAAGCATTTGCGTTAGAAACATAAATGTGACCTCCGCCTGCATTTGATTCTATATTGGATTCAAACAATGCAGTGTTATGTTTATATACAATGTTACCACTAGCATTTAATATTGGAAATCCAAATGTTGTACTATTAAAGTCTATGTCTAACTTGCTAGGCAGTGAGTGTACAACACCTGTACTGTTTGCAATAGTAACATTGATGTTACTTGTCAGATCTGATGTATCGAAGTTAGAGCCTAAAGGTATAGTTAGGTTGTGTACAAAAGTATTACCACTAGAATCGCCATTTTTGAATATACCAAAGTTTGAGTTCAATGTAAACTCAACTTGACTGTAATTTACACTTCTAGATTTTAATGGAATATCATTAAAGTTAACACCGTCTTTTGTTGAATACCATTTATCACCGATGTAGTCTGGTGTAGGCGTTGTAGTATCTCTCCATTCAAACCCTTCTTGTGTTTGACCTTGACTGTTAAGAGTTGTTAGTTCCAATGTGTCGTATTTTGCTCTACCTGTAAAACTGTCTACAATTCTGTTTTGATTGATATTATAAAATCTACAATCTTCATAACTTTCAAATATATATTTTGTGCCTCTTAATTCCACATTATATCTAAATGACAATGTATCGACTGGCTCATATGAAAACTTCATAATCCAACTTCTATCTCTGTTGTTGCCTGAAGTGTCTTCTGCGTTACCTATATCAAATGTTCTGCTCAAATCAATGTCGTTGTTATTGACAACATAAAATGTATCAGTAGTAGCATTGTATCCAATACCAAATGATTGTTTTTTGCCAATTGCCGTAGCAATTCTTGTTGCTTCAACTTCGTAGAACTTACTTCTTAATGTAGTAATAATTTCCTTTCCAACCCAACCGTCTCTTACATTTTCGCTTAATGCAAATGGACCGTTTGCTGTAGTACTAGAGCTAACACGTCTGCCGTTATCTCTAACAGAAACAATTTTAACCCATTTGTATTTCGTAATATCTTCAGGATCTACAAATTTTATCATGTGTCCTGGTTGTATAAGCGCCAAGGCTACTTTGGAAATATTTACATCACTTATTGTGCCAGTGGTTGTAAATGTTTCTGTCATATACCCTGTGTCGTTTTCAGTTGTCTTAGGCAAAGTCTTCCATACTATGCCGTACTGATCTAACTTAAATTTATTTGGTTGTGTTTCAACCCACTTATTTCTAAAATCACTGTAAATAAAATCTCTCAATTCTAAATTCTTCAAATAAGTTGTGAATACTTTTTCAATTTGTTCGGATGCTGTATTGTTCCCATCAATGATAAATGAGTAGCTCTGTGGGGAATCTTCTTTGTACAATGCCCCATCTTCAGCAATAGTTGTTGTCGTCTGGAACGTGCTAGTAGGATCGGTAATATCGATATACCTGCTATGTCCAGCATGTGTTTTATTAGTAACTTTTAGTTTTCTAATGTTACTACTTTTTGCTAAAGGTAACACTTGATAATCTTGTGCTGACACCATTCTGTCTTGGGCATAGTATGCCTGTGGTGCTCTTTCTTTTATGCCTGCTAATGTCTCTGAAGGTAATGCATTATTAATACTAGTTTGTAGTCTAGCAGTAATAGTTAACACATATTTTTCACCAGTGGGTGTCTCATAAGTAATGTCAGTTGAAACATTGCCGATATCATCTGGCTGTATACTATACCTTTCGTCAGCACTTGCTCTATAAAATGCTCTATAGTTTCCTACTGGAACATTTGCAAAGTTACCATCAGCAAACTGTAATTTAATACCGCCTGTGCCTAAGTTTTGAACAGCATATAAGTTGGGCGAGTTTTTTGCTAAAGTATTGTACTGAAGTGTTTGTCCAACTGTGTTAGGAATTCTTTTCCACTTGGACAAAACACCACCGATTGTACTTACTTGTTGAAAAAATACATCATTTTCATTAATACCGTCGACCGCAATTGTTTGCGATCTGTTTTCTTCTGGAGTTTCAAAATCGTAACTCTCTGTTTGCAATACTCCTTGTTTGAACATCAAGAAGAATCCGTTATTTGCACTAGAAAGACCCATCCCGTCATTTCGATGGATTATACCAAAGTTGTCTGAAGGGTCAGGATGCTTTTCGAAGAAAAAATTATTATCTTCGAAATCTGCATTTACAATTTCAAAATCCCTACTTACACCGTTTATATTCTTTTTAAACTTGTAAACAAATGGCGCATTTATTTGAGTGTTAATTTCATATAAGTCGGTAATAATATCGTTAATAGAACCAGTTTTAACTGGCTTACTGAATCTGTTGACATTGCCAAAGGCATTGTTCATTATTGTAATGAACTGCTCGTAACTGTCCGGATTGTTAGCATCATTCCAAGTAACAGCTCTGTTACCTATTTGTGTGCCTGCACTATCCGTTAATGGCTGTGTGGTGCTAATACTTACAACTTTTAGTAATCCACTTGCGGCAATATTTCTTTTAGGATTATATCCTAACTGTCTTGCAAGTTTGTAAACAGAATCTTTTCTCTCTGCTGTTTCTAAAAAGTTTTCTCTGGTGTTAACATCCATTCTAAATGCGATACTTTGAGCCAAGTATGCAAGTAATTCTATAATAGCAATAAACTCTGAGCTTTCAATATAATCGTTGAAGTTTTCAGGGAAATTAGTTCTGATATATTCTACCATTGCTGTACGAATAGTTTCAAAATCATATGCTTGGAAGTTTACATTACTGTATGCCTTGTAGGCTATATCCCAATCTTCCGCCGCAAATAAGTTGTTTTGTCTGTTGCTAGTTGCCATGTTTAAATCTCTCTGCTATCCTGTGTGTATTCCACAAGCAGGGTTTCTTCATCTAGAAAAGGCTTAAGAGTTAATTGGACTTGCACTCTAATCGTATGATCAAGCACTGTAGTAAAAATTTCTTGAATATTGATCCTAGGATCTTTAGTGCATATTCTTATAACTTCGTCTTTAACTTCTTGCTCTACATATGAATCCAGCGGATTCATAATAATATCATAAATAGTAGTACCAAACTTAGGACGCATTACTCTCTCGCCTCGTCTAGTGTACAATTCGTTCAAAAGGTCAATCTTCACTGCTTCACCATTAGTAACGGTGTAAGGAGGTCTAATTTTTCCTATTGTACTAAAGCCTTTATATATGTTTGCCATATCAATATTTATCACACTTAGTTAAAACTAGTTTTAATAGAGCCTAAAAAGGCACCAAAAAAACGGTTGACTTTGAGTATAATAGAATACATAATACTGGAGCATAAAACTTTTTATGTAATTTTTTCACTACGAAATATAGGACAGTTAATGAAAAACGTTTTAGACAAATTTAACAGCATCGTTGAGCTTGCCGATAAGGCAAATAAGGTCATTGCAAGTAATGGCTACAATTGGACTACTGGTTACGGACCTAGGTTCAGAAAAATGATGCATTTTAATAACAGACGAGTACACTCAGTTGGTATATACGATTACCATGAGAAGAAGTATGTACTTTTCGAGATGGTAAACATGGTTGGTCAGTCGAAGCACTCGATACCAAAAGAGTTGCGTCAAATGGAGAGACTGATATTAGATGCCAAAATTGCCTAATGTATTATTTGTACACGGATCAGGTCAAAGCGGACTAAGTGTAAATTATCTTCAAGTATTTCTTCCTGAGTGCAATCTATTAACACTAGAGTATGCTGTTCAAGAAAATCCAGATGATATACTAGAACGCTTTGATAAAGAAATTAACGAATCGTTTGGCGACGAGCATTATCATATCATAGCACACAGTTATGGTTGCTTGTTGTCTACATTATTAGCAGATAAAACAAAGCGAGTGTTGTCCATGGTGACTATGAGTGCCCCATGGGGCGGAAGTCATGCCGCACGTTGGATTTCAATGGTGTTCAGGCAAAGTAAGTTGTTTGCTAATGTTAAACCTAACAGTGCGTTCTTGCAAGATATACAGAATATACAACTAGACTTTCCTGTTGCTAATATTATAACAACAGGATCAAATGGTTCTGCAAACGATCTTGCTGGATTGGGCAGTCAACACAACGATGGACTGCTCACAGTTGAGACACAGAAAAAACTTCCCACTAACTTTATTTACGCAGAATCCATTGAGCTTCCTTTGAGCCATAATGAAGTGCTTTTGTCATTCGACACTATAAATATAATTAAGCAACACATATTTGGAGACACCGGTGGCACAGAATACTTCACTGAATAATACACTCGAGGAAGAACTAAGAATTATGCTTGTTGAAAAAAACGAAGAGTGTAATTCACTTAAGGAACATATCAAACTGCTCAAACAAAATATCGCAGATGAGCAAGAAGCAAAATACAGAGCATACATTAAAATAGCAGATTTACAAAAAGTACGAGCTTAAAAACCTTTAGACGCTTTGTGCAAATTATATAGTCTCGACTGCATATTCCACAATCCCATTCCCATTGTATCTTCTTTAGTTATATCTAATATCTCTGAGAGCATCGAATCATCTGCTTGCCACAAAAATGATATTACATCGCCAAATGGTGTATACAAGGATCTTGAACCTGCTTCATCGGTCAGTTTCATCTGTCTAGCAATTTGGTCATATTGACCTGATTGTATGGCTCTTAGAGCCGGAGTTTGATCAAATCTATCTTTGCCTAATCTTTGTGCTAACAATGTAAGGGACATACCTTGCTGTACTGTCATCGGTCTGTTAGCACGATTTACGGCGTATTTAGACACTTGTCTGAAATCATTCTTTAACAATTGCTTACTTGCACCTTTACTCATACCAGCCGCTATTTGGTTTATGAATATTGGTTCTTTGTATATGCCACCTTCTGGAACAATAGCGTATGCGGCATCGCCTGTTTTGAAATTATTGCTTATGTCACTTGCTTTAAATATTCCTTGTGATGTTAAGTCTTGTCCTGGTCCAGCGTCTTTAATAATTGATGATATGTCAGCCGCCGATATCTTCGACTTGCCTGTATCAATTATTGTTGTCACTGATGTTGGGTCAAAGTTTTTACCGTCACCAAACATAATTGCACCTGCTTCTTTTTCTTTTTCTTCTATAACATGTTTATACCCTATTGCTGTTTTGTCACCAGCATCAAATAAGAATCCGTCCTGATCAATCAAATTTGTTTCTGTCAACGAAGGATCAGTAGCACCAACAATAGTATTTACACACCCGTCGAGTACACCAGATTCTTCTAGTTGTGCCGCTAGTGACTCGCCTGATAGTGTGCTACATTTCAGTAGAGGTTCTTCTTTATAATCTGGAACTGATTCTCGTATCTGCCCAGAATCAACATTAGTGTATGCATTAGGATCCCCTGGTACGGGTATATAATTAGAATCTTGTTTTGCCGCCATATAAGGATATAAAGCCGGGCCACTAACACCGTCATAACCTTTACCTTGTAGTACAGTGCCGTCTGGTTTAACAATAGTGTCTGGTCCTATGTAACCATGATCACTTGCACCGGGTGGGTATGCTTTATTGGCCTTGTCGTCTGTAGCCTTCTGATTGAGACCAACTTCGTCAGTTGTTGGTAGTACTATGTCTTTAGTCTTGTGACCAAACCACGGTTCTCTAGTTGTAATCATTGTGGTTGTTGAAGCAACTTTTATTTTTTTGCCTCTAGCGTCACTAAAATTGCCTGTTGTTGATGGTGGAATAGATGCTGGTAAGGCTGGGTCTACTTGTCTTATTCCGCCAGTTGGCATAGGGTTTCTACCGTCAACATTTGTTGGGTCATAATCTACAACAGGAATACTCATAGGTTCGTCATGGAATACATTTACTGCCAATGGTGTTACTGGTACCGGCGAATCTGCTGTTCCGTTTGTGCCACCATCATTGAGATGAACTGTTGAACCTTTAACAAAACTTTGACCTCCAGACACAACATGGCCACTACCACCTGATGTCACAAATGTGTCTCCACCTGATTTTATTACTGTAGCCATTGGCGTTGAACTTTCTACACCACTTGCTCCGTACAACAATGTTTTACCTGCAGAGTTTGTAGATATAACACTACCGCCTTTTTTGGTTTCTAATTTAATTGCTGTGTTTGTTAATTGGTTAATGCTGTTACCTGATTGTATGTAAACATCGCCGCCAATTGGGCCGTCTAATTTAGGATCCACTTCTTCACCTTGATCTTCCATCAATCCTGCATTTATGTTTACTCTAACTCCTGCATCTAAATTTAGTATTTGGTCAGCTCTGATATTAATATTATTTGTGGACCTCATGTTTATGTCTTCGTCACTGAATATTTGAATACTACCGTCTGAAGATAATTCTACCCATGCTGTGCCTGGACTATTAATAACATATACTAATTCGTTTGTGTCGTCGATTAATACTTGTCCGCCGCCTGCCGTTCTCATTCGAATGTGGCGTTGTTTCAAATTATCGTCCATAACAAAACTATGACCGCCTAATCTGTTTGTACCGTCTCGTTTTCCAGTTTCTAGATTTATGTTTTCCGGTCCTGGTGTTAATATACCATATACTTGTGAAGGGCTTTCACGTCTTGCACCGCTGGTTGTTGTTCCTCTTACAGGGTCATTTATTAAACCTTGATTTATTATAGGAATAGCAATAAACGGATTGAATGGACGTTGAACTCCTTTTCCGTGACTTTTGTTTGGATCGAATCTATTCTTCTCTGCTACCGGTACAGGCACTTCAGTGCCAAACGTTTTGCCTGCAGGATTACCGGGCACCATGCTCTGCATTTGATCTGGGAACATGCAACCGATTATAATTGGATTTTTCTTTTTGCCGTCGCCAAATATTACTAACACAAAATTACCTGGATCAGGTGGAACCATCCACATACCATAAGTTTTCATTGTGTCTGCGTGGCTACGATTGTTTTTGCCTACTGCCGCACTTGGTGTTGTGCCTGCAAAAGGACTGCTCCAAAAACAGTTGAAATAACCTCTAGGATCGTTTCTGTCTTTAGATAGCATTGGAATATACACAGGTATACGACCACTGTGACTTTCGTCTTTTGGTCTTACAATTACTTCGCCTACATAGATACCATGATCCAAGTTGGCTTCTTCACGTGATTTCTCGACTGGATTCTTTCTACTTACTTTATATTCGTTTGCTTTGTAACCCATTCTAGTTTCCTGTGATATCTATCTTAGATAAACTAAGTGATGTTTGTTTAGGTGCTTTAGTCATTTCAATTTCAAATAAGCCTCCACTGAAACTGGCTTGTAGTCCGTATATTGCATATACACCACTTATAAAAAATGCTGTGCCTTGTCGTGTCATATATCCAGTATTCTCATCTTCATCGTCCATATTTGGATCTCTAACACGTGGTGTCTGCATAGTAAATAAAAAGTAGTTATCACTGCCACCGAACACAGCATAGTCATCCGTGGACTTACTTTCTTCTTGTGCCGCTCCAACATTGCCAGGATTACGCAATGCTCTGGCTTCTGCATAGGTCATAGGTTTTCCTAAGTACCAAGGATCTCCTCGTACTTTTAAATTTAGGTCAACTAGAATACTAGCATCGTTTACGTTTTGATACATATAGCCAAACAGTGTTGCACTTGCTGTACCATCGTTCGTTTGGTTTGAAGTTGCTACAATACTTTTACTGTATGAATATTTTGGCTTAGGTGTTGTATCTATTTCTTCTTTAGTTCTGTTTGCACTGTTCTTAAGTTGTTGCAGTGCTTGATATCCTGAAAGTTCTCCTATAACAGTAGTCGCGCCACCGTATGATTCTAATAGGTCAGCACCATATAAGTATCCGCTTGCCTCGGGTTTGTATTTTTGTGCGTTTGGATTAGGAACTCCTCCTTCTATAGGGAAGTCCTCATTTCCTTGTTGTGTTTTTCTATAGCCTAATGGATCTGAACCTTGGTTGTTCACATATAATATAGTTTCTGCTAGATCGTTTTTTCTAGCATCGTCATTCATTATGTCTCTATACTGTTGGCTCGTTAACCCTAATTCAGTCTGCACTCTGGCAGAAAATGCCGGATCGCTTAATGCGGCTTTTACACCTGCAGGGTCTTGTACTTTTGCGGCAATTTCTGCATCTCTGTCTTTGCCGTCTAAATCTGTTGTAGCATCCTGGTTCATTGTTGGATTATTTGCATTCGTGGACATGTCGCCCATTGTGCCGCCATTGGGCACAGCAAGTAATAATTGACCAGCGTCATATGAAATATCAGCACTTAGTACTTGATCATTCAGTCCTGTGTAAAGATAGTTGTATGCTTTCTTTATATTCATTTCTCTTACACGTTTTGTGGTCTGCTCTTTATTAAGATTATCTTGTGCCGCCGCTTCGGGCATATCTGCTTTATCATAAATTATAGGTTTGAAAATTACCTTCTTAGGATATTTGTTACGTTTAGTGTCAAACACCGCGGCACCACTGGAATCAAGTTCATGCGATATACTTGCTTCAATTTTATACCACTTAGTAAATGTTTGTGCTAGATCGAAACCGTCCTCATTAACAACAGGATCGTTAAACACTTTCTTTCTTGACGACTTGTCTAAAAACGAATCACACATCACAAACAGTGTTGTAAAGAACTGGTTTAAGTCTGTGCCTTCTTTCATGTTTATATTTTGGTTTCCGAATATAGTAGTACCAGCTTCAACACCGCCGTCAAAACTTTCCGGATCATCTTCAAGTGCCTTTTTATAATCGTCTAAGGACTTAACACCCTTTTCTTGTGAGTTAATTAATCTGTTTACTTCTTCTGCCGCATTAGCACCTGCTCTTGTTACTGTAAGTGAATCTAGTTCTTTTTTAACTTGTGATAAATCAAAAATAATCTCATCATGGATACCTTCTGCTTTTAAATTCTCTTCTCTAAACGTCTTCAATTGGTCTTGTAAGTCATTTGTTAGTTCTTCGATATCGTTGCCTTGTACTTTTAGATCTTTTGGTAATTTAAAATATTCATCTGCGTAAGCCACTTGTGATCCTACTGGACATTCGAAGTCGTAAGTACTGCCAGTACTGTCAATTGATATACCAACTTTTGCAAGAACTAATTTATAAATGTATGGGCCACCTATTGGGCTTAACACATCATCGAAACTCTGAACTGGTTTGCCTTGGTCATCGATATCGTCTTCAACATTTGCCTCGTAACCTTTGAATTCTATTGCTAAAAATAGCGGAACATCTGCAAACATATATTTGTGACCTAGAGCCAACTTTGCGGCTTGTATTTGGTCTAATAAATCTGCCGCTCCGGGCTGAAATAATTGAAATGATGTATTAACTGCTAATGCATTTCCTGTTTTAGGAGAGCCAACTATCTCTATATTTAAGTTGTCTATCTGTACACCTGTCACACCTGTTTGTGCAAGTATAACTGTACGACCAGGTTCAGCGGCATATTGTCCTCGAAGCCATTCTTCTTCGCCTATCATATACAGTTTAAGGTTGTAACTAGTATTTTCATAATGGTCAAGTATATTTCCCATCACTGCGTCTAGGTATACGTTTTCTACTGCCGCTTTTTTATCTTTAGTTTTTGCCATTATCTGAGTCTATCTATTGCTGAAGTTGAAGGTATATAAATTTCTAATCCTGAAGTAAAATCTTCAAGCGGGTCTACTAATAAATCTGGATTTCTTAACGCAAACACCCACCATAATTTGGTAGTACCAAATAATTTATCAGACAAAAGATCTGGTCTTTTGTCAAACCTGCTTTCAATAGCATAGAGTTGATCCATAGGTGACCGTGGCATTTTAGGTAATGTGTTAACATCCAAATAGAACTTCGTAACTGGTGCGCCTTTTAAAAAACTGTCATTATCATGAAAACCGGCCATTAGATAAATCCTTTATTAAAGTCTGCACCGCTTGTGAATGCATTTAAATCAAATCGACTTCTTAGTTTCTTTTGCGTATACTGAGGTACCATTTCTATCATGATATCTGTTTCAGTAGGCATGTAAGTTACTGTATTGCCCATAGTAGGGTGATTGTACTCAACTGGTACATAATCCACTCCGTCGGGTAATTGTATGTTAAAACTTCTAATAATAACTGGTACTTTGTTAAAGCCAAATGCACCCAGGTATTCAAAAATCATCACAGGAGGTGGAGTACCGTAGTACCCTTGCTCTACTGCTGAGTCACCATAGTAACCTTTTGTTATAGTTCTTAAAAAATGAAATATAGACAATAGGTATTGTGCTTCTTCTAGTGTGTTTGCTGTAAATTGTCCTTGTACAGGAAGTGTTGCAGGCTTACTGTTAATGTATGTATAGAACGGATAGTTAGAACCATGCTGACTGTGTTCGTCGTAATCAACTGAGCCTTGCAAAAATAAGTTTGGAGTATATGGATATACAATGCCACCGCGTTCTTTAAGAGGACTTAATATACTGTTCTGATCTTCGCCTTTGTGGTTTTTTGTACCATAGGCTTGATCTTCGCCACCTCTTTTTGGTCGTATTCTTGCTCGCCAGTCAAAGTTTCCTATATCTTTTCTACCGTCAGCCGTTTGTCCGGGCGTTTGCCCTGCACTATTTCCGTTGATTGTTACGTCTGCCATAATCTCTCTCCTGCTATTATTTATCATAATAAATAAAAACGTATTTTAATTCTAAAAACCTTTAGAATAAACATTGACTTCTAGTAGAATCTATGTATAATACAATATAAACGAATTATAGTTTTGAGGAGACATAATGACTACGACAGGCAGAAAAGTAAATTATCTTAACAATAAAGATATTTTAAAAGAAATTCACAAAAGTAAACTTAGTTACTGTTATGTAACTGACGACAAGTACATACAGCAAGACATTATCATAGATGATGTTACACAAATTAATAAAACAACAATCAAGCAGGCTCAAGTAAACAAAGCACATGGCATGTCTAGGGCGGCATACGAAAAAGCCATTAAAGAAGGTGATTGGGTTAAGAAGCCTAAGCAAAAAGAATTTGCAGTTGATCCTGATAGTTTAGCAGTAGACGAATTAGTATTTAGAGTTATGGGCTATGATCATATACCGCTAGAGCCAGGCAGGAAGAAAACAACGAAAACAGTTGCTGATACAAAAGCAAAAGTAAACTTTCCACCGTTCAAGCATTATATTTTAGATAGTGCTGGAGCAAATCCTAGGGAAGTCGTAAGAAGTCATTGGGTAGGTGGTCTACACAATGGACACTTCAGTTGTACACATGGTACAATCACAAACGAACTAGGCAAGATGTTTATGAAACTTGTTGAGCGTTACAGTCAAAGGGGTAACTGGAGAGGTTACACTTATGTAGACGAGATGCGTGGACAAGCATTAGTGCAACTTGCACAAATTGGTTTGCAGTTTAACGAAGCAAAATCGGATAATCCGTTTGCATATTATACTGCTACAGTTAATAACAGTTTCACAAGAGTGTTAAACTTAGAAAAACGCAACCAAACAATCAGAGACGATATTTTAATCGAGCAAGGACATTTACCAAGTTACGGCAGACAGATTGCACACGAAAACTCTTTAAGAGAAATGAGAGAAAGTGCAGAAGCTGAATTGGAAAATACCGGTAATACAACTAAGTAGGTAATCATATGGCAAACCTTTTTGAAAGGGCCGCATGTTTTACAGATATACATTACGGCTTAAAACAAAACAGTAGACAGCATCTTAAAGACTGTCACAACTATGTAGATTGGTTTATAGCAGAAGCAAAAGCACGAGACTGCGAGACTTGTATCTTCCTAGGCGATTGGCATCATCACAGAGCAAGTATTAATATTGCTACTATGAATGCTACAATTAAGGACCTTAAAAAGTTAAACGACAACTTTAGTAAAGTTTATTTTATTACTGGTAATCACGATCTCTATTACAGAGAAAAACGTGATCTTAACAGTGTAGAGTTTGCTAGAGATTTAGAAAACTTTGTAATGGTAGACGAACACTTCTGTGAAGATGGTGTTGCAATTATTCCGTGGCTAGTAGGCGAAGAGCATAAAAAACTTAACAAGTTAGATTGTAAGTATATGTTTGGACACTTTGAACTCCCATACTTTAAAATGAATGCAATGGTAGAGATGCCAGACCATGGTGGTGTAAAAGCATCTGACTTGTCTAATCCAGAATATGTGTTTAGTGGTCACTTTCATAAACGCCAATATAAAGGTAACATACATTACATAGGCAATGCATTCCCACACAACTATGCTGATGCACAAGACAACGAGCGTGGTGCTATGTTCTTAGAATGGGACAAAGAACCTGTTTATGTTAATTGGGACCAGTGTCCTAAGTATGTCACTATGGGACTTAGAGAACTACTCGAAGCACCCGATAAATTTTTAGATGATACAACACATGCTAGAATTAAACTAGATGTTTCTATCAGTTATGAAGAAGCAAACTTCTTGAGAGAGACTTTTGCTGAAAAATATAATGTTAGAGAACTTCAACTTATTGTTGTAAAAGAAGAAGACGAGGTTTTTGACGGAGAAGAAATTAACTTTGAGAGTGTTGACCAAATTGTGATTAGTCAATTAGAAACAATTGAAAGTCAACTGGTAGACACAAACAGATTAATTGAAATTTACAGGGATATAGAAATTGCTTAAAATTAAAAATGTAACAGCCAAGAACTTTATGAGTGTAGGTAACAACTTACAAGCAGTAACGTTTGACACTGATTCGTTAACATTGGTATTAGGGCATAACTTAGACCTTGGCGGCGATGGTAGTAGAAACGGTACAGGTAAGACTACAATTATTAATGCACTCAGTTACGCACTTTATGGTGAAGCATTAACAAACATCAGAAAGGATAATCTTATTAACAAAACAAATGGTAAAGGAATGATTACCACTGTTGATTTTGAGATTAAAGGAACAGAGTATCGCATTGAGCGTGGCAGACGACCTAACGTACTAAAGTTTTATATCGATGGTAACGAATCAGCTGACAACGAACAGCAAGGCGACATGCGTGAGACACAAAAAGATATCGAACGTGTAATTGGGTTCCCGCATAATATGTTTAAGCATTTGATTGCATTAAACACATATACCGAACCTTTCCTCAGTATGAAAACAAATGATCAACGAGATATGATTGAGCAGTTGTTAGGTATTACTGAAATTAGTGCCAAAGCAGATGTGCTGAAAGAGTTGTTAAAGCAAACCAAAGACAACATCAAAGAAGAAGAGTTGCGTATACAAGCAGTTGCTAATGCTAATAAACGTGTAGAGTCTAGTATTAAGGATATCGAAAGCCGTAGTAAAGCATGGACTAGAAATAAAGGAGACAAGGTTGCAGGATTGCAGACCAGTTTGGACACGTTGGAACACACAAACATTAAGGAAGAGTTAGACAGTCATAGAAAAATTATAGACATAAACGACAAGCAAAACAAACTTACTACACTTAAAACAGACTTGTCAACTAGAACAACGTCAATGAATCGTAGTGATAGTAAACTTGTTACGTTGGAGGCTAACTTAGAGAGTGCAAAGTCTGGAGTATGTCCTACATGCGAACAAGGTACTGCACATTTAGACACTCATGAAAAGTACACAGCGGACTTAGAAGAAGAAATTAAAGAAGAACAACGGTACAACGTTGAGTTAGTGGATAAGATTAGAGATATTACTAGCGGTATTAAACAACTGGGTAATATTCCAGAAACACCAATTACTTTTTACAATAACATGGAAGATGCTTTACAGCATAAACATAATGTTGACACATTGCAAGAGCAAATTGAAGAAAAGATCAAAGAAGAAAATCCGTATGTCGAACAAGTTGACCAACTAAGGGAAACAGGCATAGAAGAGATTAGTTACGAACTTATTAATGACTACACTAGTTTAAAAGAGCATCAAGAGTTTTTACACAAACTGTTAACAAGCAAAGACAGTTTTATTAGAAAGAAAATTATTGACCAAAATTTGCAGTACTTAAACTATAGACTAGGACATTACTTAGAAAAGTTAGGCTTGCCACATGATGTTAAATTTAACAGTGACTTATCTGTTGACATCACCGAGTACGGCAGAGACTTAGACTTCGATAATTTAAGCCGAGGAGAGCGTAATAGACTTATACTTGGTATGAGTTGGGCATTTAGAGACATATATGAAAGTCTCAACCAACCAATGAATTTGATGTGTATAGATGAACTGGTAGACAGTGGCATGGATACCACTGGTGTTGAAAATGCATTGGCAGTTCTTAAAAAGATGGGAAGAGAATCAAATAAAAATGTGTTCCTTATTTCGCACAAAGAGGAACTACAAGGGCGTGTTAATAACGTTCTTTATGTTGTTAAAGAAGGAGGATTCACTAGTTACAGTAATGACATAGAAATCCTCGATGAGACTTAATGAGCGGGTGGGAAGGTGATAACACCCCTAGACTAATAGAACTTGTTGGCGGAGATATAAACGAAGACTTAGAAAGTTTAAAAACAAGAACAATAGAAGCATATAAATATAGATTTGATAAATTTATATGTGACAGAGACGTTGTATTAGACTTTGGCAGTGGATTAGGATTTGGCTCAGAAGCATTTACAGTTTCAAAATATGTTTGTGCAGATATTTCTCAGTCTATGTTATCTAGAATTCCTGCAGATGTTGAACATGTAGAAATAGGTCGTAATGATTTATCTGCATTACATGATTACACTTTTACAAAAATAATATCACATGCAGTTTTTGTACATTTAGAAATACCTGAGGTTGTTTATTATCTAAAACAATTTAAAAGTATATTAGCACAACTAGGCGAAGTGATTTTTACATATAAAAATTTAGATTTGCTTGATGTTAATGATCCTTTATTTTTAGACCACACTGATAGACTAATGCGTAATAGAGAATTCCAAACTAGAAGTATTAGTTACATAAGTCCGTCCGCAATAAAACATATCAGTGAACAACTTGGTTATAAGTATGTTGATGCAGACCCAAGTAATGAGTTTGACAAAACTGCGAGATTAATAAATGAGCCAATGGACATATAAAGGTAAAAAAGTAGACACACTTCCGGAAGATTGTGAAGCATTTGTGTACTTAATTACAAACACAACAAGCGATAAGAAATACATTGGTAAAAAACTTGCAAAGTTCAAAACAACCAAGCCGCCCTTAAAGGGAAGAAAGAATAAACGCCGTGGAACTAAAGAAAGCGACTGGCGTACTTATTGGGGTAGCTCGGATCACTTAAACGAGGACGTGATTACGTTAGGCGAAGACAAGTTTACAAGAGAAATACTACACTATTGTCCAACTAGAGGTATTGCAAGTTACATAGAAGCACAAGAACAATTTGAACGAAATGTTCTCTTGACAGATGAATATTATAATGGTATAATAAACGTTAGAGTAGGCGGATCACAAATCCTTAAGGAACATTTTAAAAAGATATAACTATATATCGAACATGGCACACATAGACACCCAGTCACGCTAATAAAAACATCACAGACACCAAGTCAACTACATAGGTTCTACACCACCCTGGCGAGGCTGAAATTCGCTGTCCTTGACAATCCGGTAATCCCGGTGCGAGATACTGGACTGTAGACGGCAAGATACAAACACGATACAGTATTAAAATGATTCAGGCAATGAGAAAAAGCAACCTGAAAGTTAATATAGTTGAACTCGACAAGACTATATTAATTTCCGTGAGGTCGAAAGACAGTGACGGTAGTGTATGGGGAGAAAAGGCTCACCGCTTCCTAATAGCACCCGAGTTTGAGATGGCGATGCTCATCTTGATGACATTTTTTTTATTCACCCGGAGACGGGTGAATTATGGCTCAACTTTCTTGATAACTTCTTAATTAATAAAAAATTACTACAAGAACTGAAATGAATGAAATGATTGAAGTTAGCAGTAGTAAAGATACGAAGTATCTATAAAGTGTTTAACAATGCAACAGTATCTGTGTAAGACAAACGTAAATTAACTGTGTAAAGATAAAAGTCTTTCTCCAAACTATGTTTGGATGCTCCATGGAACTTAGTAACGTCTAATACACATACCTCTCCTGGATTTAACATTTTGTTATGTTCACTGTCTTTGTGGATTATTTCTAATGGAGAATCTTCTAGGTTAAACATAACATTAGTTTTCCTAGTTAACGGATTATTCCAACCCATTAACCAGTCTTGATGCAACTTAACCATTGATCCTTGCTTTACTGTTTCTATTGCCACACTGTGTTCCGCAATGTCTAAAGGTAAAGGAGTAGCATTTACGATTTGTTGTTGTAGGCTTTGAGGCATGTCGCGGAGTAAAAATATGTGTTGATCCATATCCACACGATCCTCTATTACGTTGAACGCACTTGCTTCTTTGAACTCTCTGATAGGTTTTACGAGCTGGCGCATTGCAACAACATCATAATTCCATTTTAAAACTGTGCTATACATTCGCTGTAGTGTTTCCTATTATTAATTGTTACAAACTCCGCAATAGTGCTACATTGTCGGTTATCACAGCCGTGTTCTTTAGTAGTATCTAACACAAAGAAATCACCTGGCTGTATGGTATAATTCTCTGTTACATCATTATTAGTGTGCTGTATAGTAGCAGGATGGTCACCTACATTAACAAGTATATTACTGCGTCTACCACCAATATCTGTGTGTAATGCTAGGTAATCTCCTGGTCTAACAAACTCCAAGCCTATAAAATGTTCAGGCTGTATATGGTACTTTTCGATGAAATCCGCGGGCATTCTGTCCCATAACTGGCTTGCAGAGTACAGTTTTTGGTGTATCTTCTTTAGTTGTACCACACTGCTTAACTGCTTATCTTGACGCAAAAACGCCACAAATTCATTAATATCCATACTTGTATTTAACAAAAAAGATGCCAATATTTGTGGTAAAAAGGTTGACTTTGCCGGAAAAACCAGTATAATAGTATGCATAAGTTAACAAAAAGGTAGGAGTTTTTATGCTTAAATTAGAAGATATTGTTGAAATTGCTGGTGAAACTGTTCGTAAAGAGCGTTTTGGTATGGCATCTATGAACGATGATCACAAAACATTCACTGGTGATGTACTTTATACGTCACAAAAAGGCAACAACTTTTCAAAGAGTATCGAAGAGAAGTTTCAAGATACTGCTCAAGTAGACGGACTTACTGTTTGGAAGTCAAATGGCGAGGTTCCTTTTGCAGACATGTTGTTGGATTTTGTACAAATTGGTGCTATCACTATTGAACAAGCAGAGTTTTCTGTGTTGCAAAAGCAGAAAGATGCTTCATCATCGTTGGACACACTGTTTAGAGCAGACGATGGTAACATTTACTTAGGCGAAGGAGCTCTTAATTACAGAGACGAGCGTCTTGCAAAAATAGGAGCATAAATGCATGGCAACGAAAACTAAAAAATATGTTCGCATCGACGGGTACAGTGATTTGCTGATGCCCCTTGAAGTGTTTGAACGTGTCGCAGATAAGATTCTTTTTGTGCGTACTGAGTACGATGAAGGCAAAACACATCTTAAGGAAATAACTGAAATGGAAAAAGTGTTCTTGCACGATCCAAGCGAAGTTGAGAACTTATTAATGCATGACAAGTTGAGCCAATCATGATTGAGATATTACAAGAAGTAACCGATTGGGGTAATCTTAAAATTGCTAATGGCATTTATCATGTGAATGGTGCAGGACAACTTGTACAACACAACGATACTGTGTTTAAAAATCCAATGAAGCAGTTTAGCAAATCACGTAGAAAGTTTAAGAAGATCGGTGAACGTGCGGAAGAACTTGCGCCAGGTGTTATTACTGTTCAAGGTTCGAATGGCAAAGTATACACTATCGAAGATGGCAAGTGTAGTTGTCCGGGATATACATTTAGGGGAAACTGTAAACATGTTAAGTAAAATAATTAAAACCGTAGCAGACGTAAGTATAATTGCAATAGTAGGTCTCGCATTAGTATCTTGTGCTTCCGGTGGCGGCTCCGCCGCGCCGCAAGTTCAAACTGCTGTCGCGCCGGCGCCTACGCAATCCACACCCACTGACCAACGACATGAGTTTGATTCGTGGACTAAAACGTATTCTACAAACTTGTCGGGATATACATCTAGTGTAACACACAAATTTGACATGACTAATTACACTACTACTGGTCTACCTGCTCCTACAGAAAAATATAAAATAGCAGACTATGGATTTTTCCGTTCTACTATTACTGGAACACATGTAGGCTATGAATACAACGACACAGATGTTGCTAATACTTTCCCACAATTTGGACAAGTTATTAGAGCAGATTTGAATGGTGATGGATGGCAAGATTTTTATATGGCGTTGTGGACAGGCAATGACAGGTTAGAATTTGAGCCAAACAGTTTCTTGTTTGCGTTTTTAAATGACGGTGATGGTAACTTTGTATTAAGTAATGATTTGTTTCCAGAAGGCAATCCTTGTTTTAGAGGATCAGACTGCGACAATAATACTGAACATCAAAAAGGTTTAATAGTTGCAGACTTTAATGGCGATGGTATTGATGACTTGTATCAAGGCACTACACTTGTACTAAGCGACAACGGAAAGTTTTATGACAAGGGTGATACACATCTACCTATGGAAGAACTATTTGACCAGTGTATGGTAGGTAGTTATAATAGTGGATGTTTTTCACATGATGCAGATTTCGGTGACGCTGACGGTGACGGAGATATGGATATATTTACTGCAATTTCATCGGCTCATGTTGACAACTACCCTATGGGTTGGGCAATGCTTATTAATGACGGTGCAGGTAATTTTACTGCAAACAAAAAGTTTCCAACACAGGCGGCAAATGTGTTTGCCACAGCGGCTACAATCGGTGACTTTGACAATGACGGGCACGGTGATGTAGCAGTTGGATGGTTTAAAACAGAAGAAGCCGCCGCAAACGGATTTGCTGAAACATACGAAAACAGTTCGGGTGCAGTATTTTGGAATGATGGAAATAACGATTGGCGTAATAGAGGCTGGACTGAATTACCAGACAACTACTATGGTACAAACGGAAATGCAAATGATATAAAAGCATTTGATTTTAATGGGGACGGTTTACTAGACATCATACTTGCATCTACTAAACATGATCCTTATTATGATGGCAGAGCTGTACAGTTTTTCTTAAACAACGGAGACGAAACATTTAGCGATGTCACAAGTACTGTTAATCCAGACACAAAGTATGTTAACGGATTATGCCCCAATTCAGATGGACCTTGTTATTGGAATGGTGAAGGTAATTTAGAAATATTAGACTTTGACGGTGACGGAGATTTAGATATTGTAGACACTGTGTTTGGTACTTATGCACTGATTAACGAAGATGGTACATTCTCGATATATGATGACTTTCCTAAGTTCGATGACTATGCTCCTTACTTCCCAGTAGAAATAGACAACAAGTACTTTTACGACTTTATTGCATCAACAACAACTTTTAGTGATACAGAAAGTGTGCAAACATTCTTCCAAGTATTAGATCCACCATTAATAGAAATGATGTTAGAAATTACTAACAAGCCTAAAGCATACGTTGATGAAATATTTAAAAGCAAAATGTTGTTTACTGACTTACGACAGAATCAACGTTCAACATCTTTGTTTGCTACGGATATGGAAACATTCGGTATGGCAGGCTACACTCATAGAACAGATACATTTGGATTTAGTGCAGGAAAACTCACCGGTGACAACAATGGCAGTTTTGTTGGATTTGATTATGTGGATGACAATATACATTTTGGTATTAATTATGTGGACAACACTATGTCTTTACTGAACCCTACAAAGCACTACGGCACAGGTTCAGCTGATGTTGATTACAGTACAGTTAGTATTTTTGTAGAGCAAGTAACATATATAAATGACACATGGTATACGTCCTACGGTGCAGAAGCATACCACACAGATGTAAACGGATTCACAGAACAAAATAGTACGCACAATGTTACTATTGATTCGTTTAGTATGGTAGATGGAAAATTGTTTGCAGATATCACAGGCAAGTTTAATTCTAAACTTGGCACAACTTATGTGAGTTTAGGTTATGATTTGTATCGTAGTTTAGACAGTACTACTGTAGGATTTGCAGATGTATTAGAGTATGATTCATCACGTGAATTAGACTTAGGTAAGTTTTCGGTATTACACCGGTATAACTCTTTTTATGCAAGAGCGTCTATGAATACAGAAGAGTATAACACTTTTGAAATAGGATTCTTGCTTAATTGGTAGGTATTACACTTGGTATTACACTTTTACTCGGGCGGCATGTTTGGAACATCACCGCCCCAATTTGCTTCTCCGCCCTCATTTTCTCCCCAATCATCGCCATCGTAACTAGCACTCTTATCTCCACTTTTAATTTTGTTATATCTATTAAGAGTTTTGATTAGTATTTCTCGTTCAACAGGGCTAAGTTGCCATGCCTCACTGTAAGACACAGCACCCTCGCTAAATATTGCCAGCTCTGCAACTTGACGATTGATTAATTTCTGTTCTTTATCGAGTCTGCCTAGGTAGCCTGCAATTTGATCAGGCTCTGCTGATCCTAGGAACCCGTGAAAAAATTTACAGGATCAAAGTTAATAGGTGCTTCAAATGTGTTATCACATTTTTCATTTTGGCACTCTATTTGAATTTGCTGTTTAACTCCCTTAGAATTAATCTCATTAGTAAACGCTTCAATTTGCTTACCTGTTTCATTATCGGTATTCTCTAAAAATTGTCTAATCTGACTAGAGTCACTAACAACGCCTTCGTTGCCTTCACCGTCTGTATATCTAATTTCTTTAATACTATCGATAATCATCTCGAAGTTTAAGTCTGCTAGTTTAACAAAACTAGTGTTGAATGCTTTTAGTCTTTCCATGTCGTCATCTAGTTCTGAAATAGCCTGCATACTTCTAGTACTTTGGAAACTGGCTAAACCAGCCTTAATTGTACTACCATATGTAAACGGTAATGATACTAGTGTAAGTCCGTTTGAAAGTTCTTTGGTATATTCGCTATCTAGTGATTCCATTGTGGACAATGAACTGTCAATGCTAACTGTAACTGTACTTAGTTCCTTGCATTTAGGACATTCTGCATTAACCTCAACTTCGTCGCCACCACTAGCACCACGTATAGCAATTAGTATTGCGTCTACGTCTGCACTAAACAGTAACTTTGGCTTTTTAATTTCAGGAACACATGACTTGATTAGATTAGATACTGCTTCTCCATTCAGCAATGCGTCCGGATTCTTAAGCATAAGTTCGTCTTTTGTTGTCATAGGATAAATTGCAAACTCGCCACTTTCAGGCACAGTTACAATGTCATCGCTGTAAAATTTAGCACTACTAGGAATGTCTAAATACATCTTAGGTGCTCTAAAGTAAGCACTTAACGGATTACTTTGGTTTATATCTTTGCTCATGTTTGCTCCATATAATTCTTTTGAATTAACTATGTACTTATTTATCTTCATTAACAATAGTTTTAATAGTTTTATTGAAACCTTATTAAAAGCAGTTTTAATAATAGTTGATAAATATGATTATCAAAAGAGGATAACCAAATTGGCAGTATCATTTAATTTAGACGGACAAGCACTTACATTCCCTGATTGGGCTAGTGAAGCCACCGCGGAGCAAATGTTAGACATCTTAAAAACGATGGCTAAACAATCGGGTGCATCTGAGAAAGACCAAGCAAAAGCAACAGACAGTGCAAAACGTGTACTTGCCGAAATCAAGAAAGGCAATGATAGTTCAGGGCAGTCTGATGACGAGCAAAAGAAACGTGATGAAACACTATTAAAAGAGACAAAAGCGTTTGGTAAAGATATCCGAGAAGTTGGAAAGTCATTAGAACAGTACAAGCTGGACAAAGAGTTTGATGCTAGTTTTTTAGGAACTCTCAAAAACTCATTTGAAAGTGAAGGTGAGAATGTCGGCAAGGCTATTATGGTTACTGCTGAACACATGTACAAAGGTGCCGCATGGTTAGGCGGCGCAGTAAAGCAGTACGGTGTCGCACTAGGCCAATCCATACTAGGAGCAGGCGAATCATTAAATGATCTGTCCAAAGTTGGTGTTGGCTTTAACGAAACATATCAAGGCATGGCAGATAGTGCCGGCCTAGGTGTTAGTCAATTAGCAGGTTTAACAGGTAGTTTCGCTGGAGCGGCTGACCTTATAGGTAAGAATTCTAAAGTTGTTGCAACACAAGGCTTTGAAAAGTTCAGTGCAACAATGAGAGAAGCGGCTGATATATCCGAAGAATTGGGTCTGAGCTTAGAAGATAGTTTAGGCACATTCGGTGAATCTCTTAATAGACGTCAAAGATTTATGGATGTCGGTAATGTAAACCAAAGCCGAATGAACTCACAAATTGCCAAAACAACAAAAATGCAGATGGCGTATGCTACTGCAATTGGTGTGTCTACAGAAGAGATGGCGGCGTTTGTGGAAAGTTTGTTTGATAATACAGAGGCACTAACGGCGTCATTGATAGGATTCAGTGACACAGTACGTTCAGATGTAACAGCCGGTATTGAAGTTTTTGCTAGTGGTCTAGCAGGTATGGGAGGCAAAGCAGGACAAGATATTGCGGCGGCATTCCTTGATGCAGGTTCCAAAGGTGCAATCGGCATGAGTGACGCGGCAACTGGATTTGTGAGAGCATTACCTAGTTTAGCAGGCCCAATGAATGAATTTGCTGACGCAATGCAAGCCGGCACATTAACTCAAGAACAATCAAAAGACATGGTTAACAGTTTAACCAGTCAATTAGGAAATTTAAGTGCCGGTGAAAAAGACCGTGTATTCCAAATGGCGAGAATTGGCGATGCATCTGCACAACAGATGGCGCAGGCAATAACGCAGTTTGAACAAAGTGAAGATGCTTTAAAAGAAGTTAACAAAAAGTTTGGCACAGCATTTGATATGGATACGGTGCAAAAAGGTACAAACCAATTTAACAAAATCATGACAAACATTACAGGTGGAGCCTCGAATGCGTTCTACAGTTTGTTTGCTAACCCAGAAGTAATGAAAGTTATTGAAGAGGGTATGAGTGAAATATTCGGCATGTTCGGAATGGGCGTAGATGACCTTAGTGGTGCGGCTATGGGTTCAGCTGATATGGTCAGTGGTATGATACCAGCTATTAAAAGTTTTGTAGGGTTTGTTGTAGACATAGGTAAAGATATAGCAGGTTTTTTTGCACAATTTAAAACAGACGAAGGTTTCGACTTTGGTGGAATGATTGATGGTCTTATAGGTAAAGCCACTGGATTATTATTTAAAGGTTTAGTAACCTTTGTGGGTGTATGGCTTGGTGCAACAATTGCCACACACTATGCAAAAACTGTATTAGGACCTCAAATATTAACTTTTGCCAAAGGCATGTTTGCAAAACATGGACCTGCCGCAATGCAACTGGCTAAAAATGCACTTAACTACTCTAAGGGTATGTTTGCAAAACATGGACCTGCCGCAATGCAACTGGCTAAAAATGCACTTAACTACTCTAAAGGTATGTTCGCAAAACATGGAACAGCCGCTACTGACGCCGCAAAAAATGCACTTAACTTCTCTAAAGGTATGTTCGCACAAGGCGCCACAGCAGGCAAAAATATTCTCAATAATTCTATGGCTTATGCAAAAAATGTATTCAACAGTAGCGGTGCAAAAGGCGTAGCAAGTAAAATGAGCGGGTATGCATCGACATACGGTAAAGCAATATTCAGTGGCGGAAAAGACTTAGCAGGTAAAATTGCCGGCATGGCCTCCGGGTTTATGGGCAAACTTACAAAAGGTGGTGCACCTGATATTGTAGGTAAAGGCGTGTCAAAAGCTGGCGGCCTGGTGTCTAGTTTAGGTGCAAAAGCAAAATCACTTGTGCCAAAAGGATTGAGTGACAAAGTAAGTAACATGGGCGGCAAAGTATCAGGCATGTTAAAAGGTGCGTCTGACAATGCAGACAAAGCCACAATGCCAATGGGCAAAGGCGGCGGCTTCTTACAAACAATAGCAGATGCAGTTAAAAAATTCGGCGATAACAAAGTTCTTAAAGGTGCGGCGGCTATTGCATTGTTGGGTGCGTCAGTTGGTATAGCAGGTATCGGACTTAAACAATTTAATGAAGTAAATTTCTCATCATTGATAAAAGGCACATTAGCGTTAGGTGGATTAGCCTTGCTGGCACAAACACTAGGCAACGGTTCAACAGCAATGATAAAAGGTGCCGCGGCAATATTGCTATTAGGTGCGTCAGTAGTACCATTAGCATTTGGTCTTAACTTAATGAAAGACGTTGGTCTTGGAACTATTGGTGTATTAGCGGCAGGACTTATTACGCTAGGTGCGGCGGCGGCAATACTTAGTTTTGCATCACCGTTTATAATAACAGGTTCAGTTGCTATAGCGGCACTAGGACTTGCACTTATACCGTTCGGCTTAGCACTTAATTTAGTTGCTAACGCATTACCGGCATTCACTGACAGTATGGCAAAGATGGCAGAAGTCGATGGTATGGGATTATTAAAAGCATCCGGCGGAATGTTAGCAATGGGTGGAGCAATGGCACTAATGGCACCACTATTGCCATTCATGATGTTAGGAGCACTAGCGGCTCCGTCAATTCGTGCATTAGGTGAATCGTTATTAGTAATGAACTTTGTTGATTTTAATAACTTGTCAATGGCAGGAGAAGCACTAGCGGCTCTAGGTGCAGGAATGGCGGCAATGAGTGGCGGATCATTAATGAGCAGTATTAGTGATGGCATTGGCTCATTGTTTGGAGCAGAAAGTCCAGTTGACAAACTTAAAGTATTCATTAGCGAATTATCTAATTTAGATATAGGGCCTCTTCTATCAACAGCATACGCATTTGATTTGTTACTAACATCAAGTGACAGGCTACAAGAATTTGGTACTAACCTTGCAGTTGTTTCTATGTACACTGAACCGTTTGTTGAACAAATGTACAGTTTGTCCAATAGTTTATTGCTAATGGGTAAAGATCCATTTGAACCATTTAATACATTAGGTACTCACGCAGAAGGTATGACAACATTTGCCACAAGCGCGGAACAACTTACTAAAGCACTGGATGCCATTGACGGTGAATATGTGGGCGATCAATTCTATACGATAGGCGACAGTATTCAATATATGGTCGATCAGTTAGACGAACTCAACATGGGAGACATGGTTAAACTCGGAGCCATGAAACTGTTCGGACCAAGCAAAGAAGAAAAAGCAGAAGAACAAGCCGCCGCCACCAAAACAAGAGCAATCAAAGACACAGCGGAAGAAAAATTGTATGGCGGACAAGGATTTGATGGCGATGGCGGATTAACAAGATTGTTAAAAGGGTTAAACCATATTGATGGAAAAGGTGTTAGAGAATCAGAAATGTTTTCTGGCGCTCAAACTAATACTTATGCTCTAGCACAAGCTACTAAGTTAGAGTCGTATGGTGTTGGCGTTGATAGAGAAGCAATTATAGCAGGTGGCGAAACAGCACAATCTGCCATAGCAGACATCACAAGACAGTTAGGCACAATGATAGACGCATACAAGATGCAAGAACGAACTGGTGTTGTTGCAGACAATGTTCCTACCACAGCACAACCATTAGCCGAAGTTACAGAAGCAACAAAACCGCAAAACACTACTACTCCTCCAGTGGTTGAAAAAGACGCAATGTCCGGCGACATTGGTGCCGGCATGTCGCAAGAAGAATTACTTGCAGAGTTAGTTAGATTAACACAAATTAACACTAACTTACTCAAGAAAGGCAACAGAATTACTGAAGCCATAGAAGTTTAATAAAACCTTTTCCGTTTTGCTTGACATTATTCCAACGAAGTGATAAATATACACATATAAAGAGGATTTTATGGCTACTTGGCGAAAATATTTTAACAGTTCAAACGGTGGATTACCTGTAAATGTAACAGGCAATAACTCCGATGGATATAGTGCAACACATTCGAGATACAGCAGTTGGCTTCCAGAAGTCTATGCTGGCAGTCCTAACAGGTTAATGAGATATATGCAGTATGACCAAATGGACAACGATTTAGAAATTAATGCGGCACTAGACATTCTTGCAGAATTTTCCACTCAAGAGGATGACACAACAAAAACTCCGTTTAGGTTTAAATTTACTGAAGACCCTAGTGAAACTGAAATGAAAATTTTAAGTAAAACACTAGACCAGTGGAACAACCTAAATGATTTTAGTCGCAGAGCGTTTAAAATGGTAAGAAGTACGTTAAAGTACGGCGACCAGTTTATGATTAGAGATCCAGAAACTTATAAGTTATATTGGACAGATCCAGCAAACATTGAAAAGGTTGTGGTTAACGAAAGCAAAGGTAAGAAAATTGAAACTTACTATGTTAAAAACTTAGAAGCAAACTTTGAACAATTAGCGGCAACATCAGCCGCGGCTATTCACTCCAGACCATATGGCGCAGGCGGCGGAATGTTAGCAGGTGGAAACATAGGAGCCAGTGCCGGTAATTATAAAATACAAAACGATCCAAGTCAAGGTGCAAGTCAAGGAATGCCAGTTGATGCAACACACGTTGTACAATTAAGTTTAACAGAAGGCATGGATCACAATTGGCCTTTTGGTATTAGTATTTTAG
>ENA-ORDA01000308-ORDA01000308.1-marine-metagenome-genome-assembly--contig:-NODE-308-length-51772-cov-10.542470_pt1 | contig 51772 bp, 46 predicted proteins | sample MGYA00237778_ERZ508506 | MGnify/ENA primary metagenome ERZ508506 (study PRJEB26177, sample SAMN06267891) | marine metagenome | isolation source: Monterey Bay, California, USA | place: Pacific...
GCCGCTTGCCGCACTGGCGTTGTATTGGAATGTGATGTTGGTCATGGCCTCATCGATGATGAGATCTGCACCTTCGACACTCGGTGTGAGTTCGAGATAGGCGCTTGAGAGCCATACCGTTGTCTGGTAGGTCACACCACTTATGACCGCTGTAACCGTGTAGCTCGTGTTGACCGTCTCAACCGTTGGTGTACCGCTGATGGTGCACGTGCTGCTGTCGATATTCAAGCCGGTTGGTAGGCTTGGAGAAGCAACACAACTTGTTGCATTGGTGAGGTTGGTCATGCCGCCGCTGCCTGAGCCGCCGCTTGAGCCGCTGCTCAGTGAGGTGATTTCACCTGGTTGATGCGCCCACAGTTCAATGCCGCTGATTCCATCATTCGCACCGAAGTAGAGCGTATCACCGACGAGCATCGACATTTCATCTCCGGGGTAACTGCTGTCAGTTCCGCTGCGGATATCATCCACCTGCCAAGTTGAGGCGTTTGAGGTATCATGAGCCCACAGTTCTTTGCCGCTGATTCCATCATTCGCACTGAAGTAGAGCGTATCACCGACCAATATCGCCATGGGAGTTCCGGGGGTACCGTAGTTAGACCCGCTGCGGATATCAGCCACCTGCCAAGTTGAGGCGTTTGAGGTATCATGAGCCCACAGTTCTTTGCCGCTGATTCCATCATTCGCATCGAAGTAGAGCGTATCACCGACCACTATCATCATGTTAGATCCGGGTTCACTGTTGCCAGTGCCGCTGCGGATATCAGCCACCTGCCAAGTTGAGGCGTTTGAGGTATCATGAGCCCACAGTTCGTGGCCGCTGCTTCCATCATTTGCACTGAAGTAGAGCGTATCACCGACGAGCATCTGCATGTATTGTCCGGGGTTACTGCTATTAGCGCCAAACGTGCCAGTTCCGCTATAGATATCAGCCACCCGCCAAGTTGAGGCGTTTGAGGTATCATGAGCCCACAGTTCGTTGTCGCCACTCGAAAAGTTCCTCGCACTGAAGTAGAGCGTATCACCGACGAGTATCGACATGTAATATCCGGGGTTACTGCCGGAAGCCCCACTGGACGCTTGATTTATTTCAGCCACCCGCCAAGTTGAGGCGTTTGAGGTATCATGAGCCCACAGTTCTGTGCCGCTGATTCCATCAGTCGCATCGAAGTAAAGCGTATCACCGACTAAGAGAGCCATGTGATGTCCGGAGTTGCTACCAGGCCATCCGCTGCAGATATCAGCCACCCGCCAAGTTGAGGCGTTTGAGGTATCATGAGCCCACAGTTCGTAGCCGCTGCTTCCATCATTCGCGCTGAAGTAGATTGTATCACCGATGACTATCGACATGTGTTGTCCGGGGTCACTGCTGCCAGTTCCACTGTTAATATCAGCCACCTGCCAAGTTGAGGCGTTTGAGGTATCATGAGCGAACAGTTCCCAGCCGCTGCTTCCATCATTCGCACCGAAGTAGAGCGTATCACCGACGGCTATCTGCATGTATTGTCCGGGGTTGGGTGTGCTGTGGATAATACCCGCCTTCCAAGTTGAGGCGTTTGAGGTATCATGCGCCCATAGTTCTGCCAGTTGACCAAAATACGCACTGAAGTAGAGCGTATCACCGACGAGTATCTCCATGAATTTTCCGGGGTTAGCCATGCCGTTTGCAGGGCCGATATCAGCCGCCTCCCATGTGGAGCCGTTGCCGTTGGTTGTGGTGCTTCCCGAGCCGCTGCCTGAGCCGCTGCCTGAGCCGCTTGCCGCACTGGCGTTGTACTGGAAGGTGATGTTGGTCATGGCCTCATCGATGATGAGATCTGCACCTTCGATGCTGGCGGTGAAATTGCTTTGAGTTGCGCTGCCTGAGCCGCCGCCTGAGCCGCTGCTGGCTACGGTACTGGAATCCCAGGTGTTGCTTCCGGAGACTGCAACGGGTGAACTTTGGTCGGTGTTGCTTCCACCGTCGCCTAACTGTCCATTGTAGTCCCGACCCCAGCACTTCAGGTCGCCGTTATCAAGGATGGCGCAGGTGTGGTATTGGTCAGTAGACAACGCAACGGCCGTTCGGCCCGTTCCGAGGTTGATCGCTGTGGATGACGGTGCATTGGTGTTCGTGTTGGTTCCACCATCGCCCAACTGTCCCCACGAGTCACCCCCCCAACACTTCGTCTCGCCGTTGTCAAGGATGGCGCAGGTGTGTTCCTCTCCAGCAGACACCGCAACGGCCGTTCGGCCCGTGCCGAGGTTGATCGCTGTGGATGAAGGTGCGTTGGTGTTCGAGTTGCTTCCACCATCGCCCAACTGTCCATAGTCGTCCTTTCCCCAGCACTTCAGGTCGCCGTTGTCAAGGATGGCACAAGTGTGGAGGCCTCCAGCAGACACTGCAACGGCCGTTCGGCCCGTGCCGAGGTCGACCGCTGTAGCTGAAGGAGCATATCTAAGCGTGTTGGTTCCATCGCCCAACGTTCCAAAGCCGTTATTCCCCCAACACTTCAAGTCGCCGTTGTCAAGGATGGCGCAGGTGTGCCCAGTTCCAGCAGACACCGCAACGGCCGTTCGGCCCGTTCCGAGATTGATCGCTGTGGATGAAGGTGCGTTGGTGTCCGTGTTGGTTCCACCATCGCCCAACTGTCCGATGCCGTCACTTCCCCAACACTTCGCATCGCCGTTATCAAGGATGACGCAGGTATGGAGACTTCCAGCAGAAACCGCAACGGCCGTTCGGCCCGTTCCGAGGTCAATCGCTGTGGATGAAGGTGCATTGGTGTTCGTGTTGGTTCCACCATCGCCCAACTGTCCGTTGTTGTCATATCCCCAACACTTCGCCTCACCGTTGTCAAGGATGGCGCAGGTGTGGTAATATCCAGTAGACAACGCAACGGCCGTTCGGCCCGTACCGAGGTCAATCGCTGTGGATGAAGGTGCGTTGGTGTTGGTGTTGCTACCATCGCCCAACTGTCCAAATTGGTTATCTCCCCAGCACTTCAGGTCGCCGTTGTCAAGGATGGCGCAGGTGAGGTGACCTGAAGCAGACACCTTGTTGTTCGCATAAGCAAAGGAAGAGCCTCCCGTTTCGAGAACGTCGTTGCTCTCGTTCAGCGTTTCTTCGCCGTTTGTCAATGAATTCATTGAATCGAGATACCCCACTTGGGACATCATCACCATCAAGAGCGATAAAACGACGGCTCGGTTGAAATTCGCGTGGCGTACGCTGGACATAAGTATCCATCTACCTATGAATAAAATCCCCTTCACCGTTCATGATAGGAACATGGGAGTCGACATTCATGGCTCGGTCGTAAATGCGTGGATAATTGTAGCCTCTGCGGATTGAAGATGTTCACTCACCGTGGCTTGCTTAATATCAAGGGATTCAGCGATATCACGCTGAGTACAAAGGCGAGGGCGGTCATAGTAACCCATCTCAATCGCTCTTTCTAGAACCGTTCGTTGTCGCTGGGGAAGCAACTCAATGAACTCGGGATTGTGCAAGGACTCAGCGCCCAGTTTCATCTTGAATCCATCATTGAGGACATTTTTGAGGTCTGTATGTGCTTGACGAAGAGCATCCCTCGTACCTCTAAGGGTGAGTAACATTCCCTCTGGATGAACAAAAGTGGGCGAAACCCACCATACGTGTTCAAGGGCCATGAATACACGTGCCAACGTGCCCGTAGCCAAAACTTCACAGAGAGCGGAACGTTCAGTCTGTTCCAAGGTTTTGATGATTTTATACGCTTTTTGATCCAATAAAAGTTTTGAAGGATTATCGTAATCGAATCGGATAAGGGCATGAAGCCCTTCGTCAGAGGAGGAAATTTTTGTGAGGAATTCCACTCTGTGGAAATCTTGAGTGAGGGACAATCCTGGTAGGTCCCTTCCCGAATCTCTTGTGATGTCAACCTGCATATATCGCAAATCGACTGAGTTCATGCCTATCATGAACGGAACCCGATACATAAAATCACCCATCCGACCTTCAGTTGTCGCCCGCCTCAAACATGCTCAATACACGGTTTAACTCTCTTAGAGACTCTTCCAATGTGTTACGCTCGTTGCGCTCCAATTCAGGGTCCTTGAGTTTCTCAGTGATGGCTTCAATTTCCCACTTGGCTTGTGCGCGCTCCCGCTCAAGCGCTTTGTCTTCCTTGATCATCTGCAAGCGAGCACGGCGGATATTTGTCGCCTTGCGCTGCTTGTTGTAAGATTCCTTGTTATCTGATGAAATCTCAACTGCTGTTGGGAACGGTATACCGATGCCTTCCTTCGCAAAGCTTTCTGCGATATTTTTCAACAACCAATCCTTTGCTACGAATTCGTCGGAGTAATCCTCTACCCAGCCGTATAATCTGAACACCTTGGCGAAATCTCCAAGCTCGTTGAGGAGAACTCTAGGTTCTGGGGCTTCTATTACATAGGGGCATTCTCGCATCAACTGAAGAACAGTGTACTTGACGTGAGAAATGTCTTCATCGTATTCTACGCCGATGTCCATAACTAAGGAAATTCGACGACCTTGTCCATCTCCACCGCCACGGGCATGGTTAACGACGGTGGAATTAATCAGATTGTTATTGGGAATGACGACAAGGTTTTCTTCATTCGTCAGAATCTTTGTTGAGAGAATTCCTACGGAAACCACTGAGCCTATTTCTCCATCAACTTCAATACGGTCCCCGACCTCAAAGGGTTGGTCCAAAGCGAGCATGAACGAATTGATGATGTTCCCAAGTGTCTGTTGCATAGCCAAACCAATGATGAGAGAAAAGACTGCTAAGGATGCCAGGAGTCCGACCAATTCAAAGCCCAATTGATCCATAGCAAGGTACAAACCACCAAACCAAATTGCAGCCCTCATCAAGAAAATAACCAGTGAGTTGCTTCCCGATACAGTGACCGAAGAAGGATTAGAGAATTTGTCAATCACCACTGGAAGCATAATCTTGACCGTGACACTCATCAGGGAAGTAGACAAAATGATGTAAATTGCTTGAAAGACAGGGTCAAGGGCAGTGTTCAATTCGTCTTCTTTCCCCAGGACCCAAAGCATGGTAAGTTGTGTGCCGGCAAATATGATGAACGAATAAAGTCGGGTGGTGACGGGCCGATACAACATATCATCCCAATCGAATGAGGTTGCTTTGACAAAGTCAAGTACGACTTTCTTCATTAAAAAACGGACAATTGCAACCGATATGAGCGTGAGAACAAGACCTGTGGACCATTGCATCCAAGCATCCATGGCATTTGCATCACTGATTATGTCGCTGACTGTGACCATACCCCTCGCCCTGTACGACAAGGGATGGACATTCACCCGTTCATAATAGGTTCGGAGGACCTGTCACTCTCATTTTGGTGAAGAATGGGAGTTTTATTCTTCTTCGCGCAACAGTGTTGAATTCAGTACAATTATCTGATTAGGTACTTCGCCTTCAATTGAGTAATTCAGTTTGGTGAGGTCAAGTAATTGTCTTACCTTTTTGGGAATTGAAGCCTTGGATTTTAATCCAAACGGGGCAAGGAATTGCGTCCATGTTTGGCCTGAGCGCTTTTGTTCAGCGGAAATGAGACCCCAAAAACTTCCGAAGTTAATCGGCGCTCCACGTTCATGCCCTTCAATGACTTCGGACCGCCAACTTTTCAAGAATTCTTCTGGAGAGGAGAGGGTTTCAAGTTGGCCTTCTCGTTCATCTGAAAGTTTCGCCACCTCATATTTTGGAGAGGTCCCTGTGATGATTACTTCTTCCGAAAGATGTTCTTGGATGGCTTTTTTCATACCTCTTGGTAGGCCGAAGAGTTTCAAAAAATCAGTTGTCGTTCTTTTTGAGATTCCTTGGCCCTCCATGTATGTGACAATCTTCTTTCCGATTTCAGCAATTTGAATTGGCTCGGTAGTGAGAAAGGAGAGAATGATTGTACGAAATTCATCAATGGAACGATTATGTGATTCTGTGGCCTGAGCGGTTGACGAATTCGCCCGTGCAACTTCGTGCGTTGGAGAGGAACCTGAGATGATGATTTCATCTAAAAGGTGTGTTTCGAGTGCTTTTTTCAAGCCTTTGGGTAAGCCGTAGAGATTAAGGAAATCTGTTGTTGTTGAACCTGATATTCCCTGCGCACTCATGTAATCTTTAACATGGTCTCCAAGATGAGATATGGTAATAGGGGTTTTAGTTAGAAACGAGAGAATTACTGACCTGAATTCTGTAATCGGTCGGATGTTTGATTTGGATTGTGAATCATGGCCTGATTGCTGAACGGCTACATCTTCTCTCCCAAGAAGAGTTGGTTGTCGTTCAGTTTGATTCTGAACGGGAGCGGCTTGATCAGGCGTAACCGGTTTTGTATTCCGACGCTCTTCATTGTGGCTGTATCCAAAAAGACGGTCAAAGACCGAGATAAATACTCCTTTCCTCTTCGGTTTTTGAGAAACTATCTGCTTTCTTTTCAACCGTTGACGCGTACCCTGTCTGTAATTTGGTGAATCGCCCTTTTTCCATGTTGAGAACCGCCCATATGCGCTGGTTAAGTCTGCGGGTTGTACCTGTCCTGAAAAGCGATACATGAGGAACTTCTGATGTACGGAATTGACTTGATTTCCTGCTGATAGTCCGTCGTCAATTGAGATTTCAGACCACAGCAAATATTCTTCCACCATCGGCCAGTTTTGAGGGTAGTTTTTGAAATATGGAGGGTGCCCAAGTAGGGCTTGCATCACGAGATTACGAGCGTTATTGCAGGCAAGACAAAATTGAATCCTATTACGGTCGGTATTTTCCCCCCCTAGAGCCCTCGGGTGAATGTGCTCTGTATTGTGATTTCCACCTTCAAACAAAATTCCACAATGAGGGCATTGGGCTCGGTTTTTCAGTAATGTGAGTTCTCTTCCGTCGTTGATGGAAGAACCGTTTTTCGCCCTTCCGGATGCGCTTAGAAATTGTCTTGCTCGAGACAATTCTTCCTTGTAACGCACAGCCAAATTCACAGAACATCACCGTTGAGAACCCTCTACCCTCGCGGGCAGTAATTGAACTCTGTGCCGGATGAGACTATTTAATGAAAGGAAACATTGGAAAAACATCACTTGAAAAGGTGAGGCCTCGGCTTTTGACCATGGAAGGACGCTACGACCGTATGGCAGCATGGTTGCTGCCCCGGCGAAAAAGCGTTCACGTCGCCATATTCTTCCTTACATTGTTGATGATTCCCGGCGCCATGACGGCCCTTCAGCCCATCGACATGGAATCTTATGAGATGGAATCGCCTGAACTCACTGCTCAGACGGTGATTGATGAAGAATTTCCAAACTCTGAGATTATTCTTGGCTTCCTTGTTTCTGCCCGTGACCCGACGAACGTCCCTCCGATTGAAACATGGCAGCCCGTACCAAGAATGGAAGATGGCGCTCCAGATTATGCTTCGCTTGTTCCGCCAACCGAAATGCTCGCCGCAGGCGAACCTTGGGGAGGCATTGATGCTCCGACGGGAGGCATTCTCAATCTGACGTTGCTTCGGGAAATTGATGCCAAAGTTGACCTCGTTAACGAACACGCTCTTGCCCCTGCACTCAAACCTCTTGTTAACGATGTGACCGGCCACCAAGCGCCAGGCGCAATCTCTCTTTCTGACCACTTTCGTGGGTTCATGAACGGAACCTCAATCCTCACACAACCTGGGCTTACCGCACTTGGCGTTGTGACCGAACCGCCTGCAAATTGGACCGATTGTTTTCCAATTGAATGCCTTCCGTTTGATGATGAAAACATCACACAGGCTCACATTGACATGGCCGCACACCGAATGGCTGAGGCATCGGATAACAACTTCCTGAGGTGGCTCTCGCTTGACCGTGGATTCAAGGCAGATTATACTGCATACCAAGAAGGACCCATTTACGGGGTCTTGACCTCCGACGGCACGTGGGAAAATGCGCTTTGGGGCAACGGCCGATGGACGGCTTCGTCTACCTGGTTGCTCGTGCAGCTTGACCGAACCAAACTCGAAGCCATGGGCTGGGAAGTCGTTTGGAAAGAAGCCCACCAAGAGAAAGAAGTTCAATTCACAGAAGAAGGGTTCCGCGTCGGCGGATACCGTCTAGACGACGGACAACTCGTCCTTCACCCTCCACAATATACCGAAGCCAAGTGTGCAGAAATGCAGGACGAAGGAGCGGGTTGCTCAACTGAATGGTCGTTCATGGACCTAGAAGGCCATCTTCGCAGTCACGACCATTCAACCGTAACTCTACTGCTTGGGCAAGGCGTCAATGTAGAAGTGAATCGGGAACTTCAGTCCAGTGCAGGCCTCATCGTACTCATGGGATTCGCCATCGTCGCCCTACTTTACGTGAGCCTACGGCGATGGTCCGATGTTGCCATCGTCATGTTTGCGCTTGGTGCTGCCCTACTTTGGATGCAAGGGCTCATCGGGCATTTTGCAACCATGACCGGTTGGTTTGGCTTGAGTCTCATCGCACGATCACAATTCTCTAATTTGTTACCGATTTTGGTTTTGGCTTTGGGTATTGACGATGCGTTGCATGCGTTGCATCGCTACAAAGAGGAGCGCGCTGCAGGCAAATCTTCAGACCAAGCCGGTAAAATCACACTTTCCAGAGTAGGGAGGGCAATTACCCTCACGTCCATTACAACAATGGCTGCCTTCGCAGCCAATCTTTTCAGCGACATTGCCGCTCTGCGTTCTTTTGGGATTGAAGCGGCTTTGGGAATCTTCGCAGCCTTTTTGTTGACGGGGATGTGGTCTCCTCTCATTCGTGTTAGCGTAGACGAATGGTTGGCTAAGCGCGCCAAAAAGTCTGAGGAAAAGGAAATCAAATCACTGGTAAATCCGGACTGGCTACGAAGCGTAACACACCGCTCTGGGCAACGAAAAACCGCACTTCTCATCACGGCTGTAGCCCTGTTACTTACCATCCCTGCCGCATACGGAATGGCCCAACTCGAAGGCGACTTCGCCGTTGAAGACTTCCTTGATGAACGGTCAGACTTCGCCATTGGGGTGGACCAAATTAGCAAGCGCTTTGCTGACGAAGGCGAACCTGCAAACCTTCTCATCATGGGTGATGTTCTCGACCCTGATGTTTTTGCCGCCATCGATGAATTCCGACAAGACATGGATGCACTACCGGATGGTGTCCCCAACAAGATCACTCGGCAACCCGACGGAACCATTGACATCCTCGCACTTGATGAAATGGTCTTTGCTGCCCAAGGCAGTTTGGTCTTGAACAGCACGCCCTTTGAAGCCGCAGGATGGGAACCTGATACCGAAGGACACGGCATGAATTGCTCGCTTGCTGGAAACGGACCACTGGTGGATACAACCGATAGAGACTGCCTCGCTTTCTTCTATGGGTTTCTCTCCATTTACGGCGTCCCAGGTGTCGGGCCAATCCCTGATATCCCTCCAAGTATCGTTCAACTTTACATCATGCCTGTCACCGAACTGAACAGCAGCCAACCTTGGTTGGACATCAACGACGAACCCGCTCGCTACGACATGATGCAAATTAGATTCGGCATGACCTCCCCAGAAGACTTCCCTGGGATGAAGGGTGGAGTTGCTGAAGTTTGGAGAGACCTTGAGGTATTTACCAATCTTTCAAGCGGCACCTACGAAGAAGAGGGCGCAAGTGAAGATGACAAGCCGCTAACATGGGTCATGCTTACCGGTAGACCAATCACACGCTTCACTGCATCAACAGCCATGCAAGATGAAATGCAATCGTCCCTCGTTTTAGGTTCGGTTTTCGTCTTTGGTTGCCTCACCGTTGGATTCCGTTCTCCGAAACAGGCAGCTGTGACCTTTGTCCCGATTCTCCTCGTTGTCGTGTGGTTGTACGGGCTCATGTACGTCGCAGGCTCATCACTCAACATCGTTACCGTGACGATTGCAACCATATCTCTCGGTGTGGGTATTGACTATTGTATTCACGTTACGGAACGTTATCGCGAAGGAAGAGAAAACGGCGAATCACACAACGATGCACTCGCTGCTGTTGGCGGTGCTTGCGGTTTGGCTTTGCTCGGTTCAGCAAGCTCTGACATTGCCGGCTTTGCCGTCATCGCCCTCTCGCCTATGGGCTTGTTCAGTAATTTCGGAATCTTCTCAGCGGCGATGATTGCTCTTTCCTTGCTTGCAAGCCTCATCCTCACGACCGCTGCTTTGGGACTTATTGCTCCCTCCAAAACCACATTAGAATCAGATGAAGAAGAGTGAGTTTCATCGGTGCCTTCATCAAGGGTTGAGCCTGCCGACCAAATGCTGTCCTTGGGGTTGACCCCGGGAGAGTGGTGAGAATTATGACCGATAACGAAGGCACGCGCCCCGAAGAGGATGAAGAAGAAGATTGGATGAAATATGCCGATGCAGGATTCGGAGAAACCGATTACTCCCTATGGGACGATGAAGATGCTGCTGCACCTGTAGCGGATGAAGAAAACTCCGAAATGGGGGACCTTGCGTTTGATGACCAACTTGACTCGCACATGGAGGAAATACCACGGGCACCATCGCCTGCAGGCCACAAGCACTTGGTACGCCTAGGAACATGTGATGCATGTCTTGGACGAGTTGGCGGGAGGAAACGTTTTGGACAATCCCTTGAAGAATCAGGTGGCGAAGTTCGTGCTTCTGTCCTTGAGCGTGACAGCCATCTTTCATCGGCTCGTGAGGATACACCTCTTTGTCCGTTTTGTGAAAATCTCTTTGAGGAAGTGGATTTGCTTGCCGATATCATTTACGATGCACTAAAGCCATATGAACTGAAACGATTGCAACTTGGTGCGCGCTTCCCTAAGGATCAAACAGAAGGAGAAGACGTGATGAGGAAGCAGTACGGTGCTGGAGGTTCGGACCCGCTCAAGAGTTCTCTAGTTGCACAGATATCTCGGCGCCTCAATGAACGCCTTGGAGGCATTGAATTGGTCAACGATAAGCCTGATGTTTTGGCGCTTATCGATGTCCTTACGCTTACTGTAGATTTGGATATTCGTGCAGTCTACGTCTACGGACGCTACAAGAAATTAGAGCGTGGAATCCCACAAACTCGCTGGCCGTGCCGTGCCTGCAAGGGGCGAGGATGCAAACGCTGTGATGAAACAGGATTGCAGTACAAGCGAAGTGTTCAGGACCTCATTGGGAATCCTCTCTTAGAACTGTTTGAAGCAAACGAACATTCCTTCCACGGAATGGGCCGAGAAGACATTGACGTTCGTTGCATGGGACGTGGTCGCCCCTTCGTCATTGAATTCAAAAATCCACGAAAGCGCTCAGTTGACCCTGAAGTGATGATGGACCGCATCAACACTCTTGCAGAAGGCTCTGTTGAAATCACCTCTATGCGCCCTTCAACCCGTAGCGAAGTGGTTCGAATCAAGGATACACCGGCTGAGAAATCCTATACCATCAGATTTCGCGTTGAGCCGATGAACGAAGCCGAATACGAAGTGCTCACTGCTCCCGTTGACTTGACCAAAGAAGACGTTCAAACACGAAGCACAAAGAAACGGCGACGCCAGCGAAGAGGCGACCGAAACAGCGACCGAACCAAGCCTCTTGAGGCGGTTCTTGAAGTTCCAGCAGCTAGCCCTACCGAAGACGAATTGAAGGCGATGAAGAAGGACGAACTGGTCGCTCTTGCCGTCAAACATGAACTCAAGAAAACTGGAACGAAAGCGGAACTCGTTGAACGTATTCTCGCTGCGCTTCCGCCAGCCCCGAAGACCTTTGATTTACCCGACGATGAAACCATCATCCAGGTCATTCAGAACTTGAACGGTGTCAAACTGGCTCAAAGGACGCCGGAGCGTGTGGCTCATCGGCGTGCTGATTTGATCCGACGGCGTACGGTCTACGAAGCTCATCCACCATCTATTGAAATCGCTGAAGATGGCGTTCGTGAAGTGGAAGTCACGCTACGGTGTGAATCGGGAACGTATGTCAAAGAAACCGTGCACGGCGACAGCGGCCGCACCCAACCGTCCATCGCCTCCCTCATCAAAGCAAAGTGCAACGTCGTGTGGCTGGATGTGGGAGATATTCACGCAGACTGAACCAAACCCCAATCATCGTGCAGAGATTTTCCGTCGCGGTGCTTATATGGGGATGGTCGGTCGGCAAAATGCTCCGAAGATGCGCTTATGCTGATTCGGACAGAAGGAGGCGACCAATATGAAGCGATCCAAGGGACAACGTGTAGGAACTCGAAGCATCTTGCGACGACGAAAGAACGAGCGCAGCCGCTTGAACATTCGCCGCGTCATGCACCAGTATGAAGAAGGCGACCGAGTTGCTATTGTTCTTGATGGTGGACAACAAGGTGGTATGCCTCATCGCCGTTTCAACGGCCGAACCGGATTCATTGAAAAGCGCCAAGGCGTCGCTTGGATTGTTGCTGTCAAAGACGGTAACATGCAAAAGACGGTCATTGCCCGTGCTGAACACCTACGCCCACTCGAGTGAGGAATTACCATGTCAGAAGAAGATAAGTTTCTCGATTTCGCAACCGTCCGTGACATGCTCTTGGACGCACAAGGCCGCCGTGGACAACTAAGTTACGAGCAAAAAGCAGCACTCCAGCACGCTGAATGGGCTGCAAGTGACATTCGTAACGGTTACCGAACCGAGCCTGCAATGTTTGAAGAATTGCGTGCAGCTCTTCTCGGCGTTGAAACCCTTTCCAAGCATCCAAGTCTTGCTGCAAAGTTGGCTGAACTCATTCCACTTCACCCTGAAGATGTGCGAGCCGTTCTCGGTTCCAAGCGCATCGCCATTGATGACTCGGAAATCTCAGCGATCATTGACATTGTAAAGCAAGTCATTGGTTATACCGAATGAAGTAAATCTTTCCACACAGTAGAGGCGATATCATGACTGACCCTCGGCGAAAACGCCACATCAACGCACCTTCTGCTCCAAAGAAGAAGGAAGCAAGTCCAAACTCCTACAAGATGTCGCGCCCTGCTGAAGGTCGCAAGGAAGTTCCGAAGCCAAAGCCTGAGCCAAGTCGGTCCGAAGGTCGCCAACAACAAGGAAACCGTAGCGGTGGCCAGCGTAACGGACGAGAACAAGGCGGGCGCCAAGGTGGCGACCGTCGTGGAGGACGCAATCAACAAGGTGGACGCCCACGTCAAGCAAAGCCTGAACGCCCCAAAGCCCTCACCGGTGAAGACTGGGCCCGAGTGATCGAACACGATACCAAGGAAGACGTCGTCACTGCAATGAGCGAAAAGACGCTCGGCTTCTGCCGACTCAAGGTTAAATCCGGAGGAGAACTCTTGATCCCCAGCCAACGACTCTACATCGGCCTTGACAGTGGCCAACGAAAAGAAGTCGTCAGCATTTTGGGAATGGCTCGCCGTGACCGAATGTCAAACATGGCCAAGATGGACATGCCTCTTGTCGTTCAGATGTTTGTTGAAGAGCATGCCCAATATTTCGTGGATGAGTTCTACAATAAAGCCGGCCCAATCTCTCTCAAGGTTCACGGCTTTGAGTTGCTTCCTGATGTTGGCAAGAAAAAGGCTTCACAGATGGTTGAAGCGCGTAACGCAGTAGGTGTTTTTGCCTCTGTTGAAGAACTTAACACAGCCTGCAACATTGACGCTGCCGAACTCCTCGCTCGTCGATTTGTGTCAGAACTGGAAGACCCGGCAATGGCTCCCCGTCTTACGGAACTGCTCCTGCCGGTGGAAGTATGAGAGGCGCCCGTTGGCTCGTGGATTCGCTTCGTGGGAAGCAACCGTTCAACAAGGCCCTCGGTCAACATTTTCTCGTTCACGATGACGTTCTCGAACGTACCGTTGCTTGGGGTGAAGTCTCCAAAGACGACCATGTGTTGGAAATTGGACCTGGCCCTGGTGTTCTGACTGAAGTTCTGTTAGAGACTGGATGCAGGGTAACTGCCATCGAACTTGATAGTGGGGCTTGTGAACACGTTCGCTCGGTATTCATCCCCGAACTTGAGAGTGGAGCATTGACCCTCATTGAAGGAGATGCTTTGAAGGTCCGTTGGCCCAACGACATCACCCGAATCGTTGCAAATATCCCCTACCAAATTTCATCCCCTCTTATTGATGTACTCACCCGCCATCATCGCAATCCACACACACAACCGTTGGAATCTGTGGTCATGCTGGTTCAAGAGGAATTTGCAGAACGCGTGGTCATGGAATACGAAAGCGATGTCGGTTCACTTGGAATGGTCGTTGCTTTGGATTTTGAACCTGACATGGGTGAACGCGTTGCACCTCATGCATTTTCCCCCATGCCAAAGGTTCACTCTCGTTTGTTACGGATGACCCCTCACGATGAAGAATGGCCTTGTGACCGTAGGTTGCTCGTCATGATGATTCATGCAGCATTCTCCCAGCGAAGAAAGAAGTTGAAAGGCACACTTCGCGCTGTCCCAAAACGTATTTCCAGAATCCCAGGATGGCATGCTGGTCGCTGGAAGAGTGCATATGCATCTCTCCAAGACGACCCGCGTCTTGACCAACGCCCCGAGACCTTTGATGTCGATGATTGGGCGGAGTTGGGTGCTGATTTTGAGGCCGGTGACCAAGAGGAATGAGACTTCAAAAGGGCTGGATTGAGTGAACACTTGCGGCAGAGGCTTTTCTTAGGAGTGTCTGCTCGCCTAGACTTGTCGGAGGGGATGTTATGGCAAAGAAGGACACATACTTAGCGCTATTACGCAGAGGTATTGACGATACAACTGCAAACCAACTTGCTGATGCGGGATTGAAAATTGGCGATTTGAAAAAGATCGACAAAGACATGCTCGTAGAAAATTACGGACTCAAAGAAGAGATTGCCCGTGGTGTGATTGACATCATTACGGCTGGGCCTCAATCTCACGGAAAAGAGCGTTTTCTTTCCAAAGTTCTTGCTCCTGAAAAGAAACAAGAATCCCGTATTGAAGAAATTAAATTCAAGCGAAAGCAAAAAGACGTTCTCACCGAACTTGCAGAGCAAAAAGAGCGTCTGAAGATCGCTAAGGTTGAGGCGTTTCGTGCACAGAAGCTCATCATGAACCGACTTGGTAAAACCGTTGAACTCATTGTCAAATTGGAGAACAATCTCCATGATGAAGGAAAAGACGACCAGAAGGTCAAGATTCGTGACCAATTGGAAACCCGCGGACTTGAAGCCGCTCGTGATCACGAAATGTTGGAACTAGAAGGCACACCTCAAGACATCGTGGATTTCCGACGAAACCACGTCCCTTCACTGATTTTCCACGCGTGCCCACAATGCGGTGATGAATTGGACCCACGCCAATCTCGTGACCCCGACCAGCCAGAATCTTGGGCGTTCATCTGCTGGGAATGTGAAACCAGTTTTACTCCGCAACTCACCCTCAATGTTGAAACAATTCTTGATGGGGAAAAGCGCATACTGATTGACCCTGACAAGGCCCCTCGTAACCCCGTTCCACCCAAGCCAGCAAGCATGGACTTCTCTACGGTTAACGATTTGATTCGCCGCGATTTGGAACAAACCGGAGCAACCGCCGACCAAATGACTCGAGCGGTCGAAGAAAGCGTCGTTGCTGGTGGACTCATGGACATCAACGACTGGATTGACCAAACCCTCGCTGCGAAGAATTACATCCAGGCTCAAGAAGACCGCGAGGACTTCATCCTACGTACGGGAGCCGGTGCAACCAAGTTCAACAAGTGGATGAAGAAGGCTGGATTGTTCTTCAACAAACAAACGGGTCGCTGGACTCGTGAAAAGGGACGATGAGGAATATTCATGTCCGCTGGCACAACAAGCCTCCAACTGGATGATGATGGAGTTAAACTCGCACCGTCAACAACACCAGTCATTCGCTTTCTAAAAGGAGCAGAATTGCTTGGTCAATGTCCAGTGAACCCTGGTGAAACCATCGTTGATCATGCCGAAGCATGCGGTATTTCACTCCCCACTAACTGCACCTCTGGAACATGCGGAACCTGTATGGTCAGTTTGATTCTTGGTGAGGTTCCACTGCCTGAAATTCTACCACCTGGTCTTGACGACTTCTTGGTGGGCGAAGGTGCTCGCCTAGGCTGTATTGGAAAGCCTCGTGGCGATGTTGACATCGATATCCGCCCGCCCTTGTGAGGAAGCACCATGGTTGGGGAGTGGGGATTGGCCGATTGGGCAATCGTCATTCTTGATGCGATTGCAATTGTAATCGTCATCTTGTTTCTAAGAAAGAAAATTAAGAGTAAATTAAAGGAAGTTGAATTGCGTCAAGACTTCCACCTTCAACAGAAAAAGGCTGCTCGTTTGGACGAAAAATCAAATCCTCCACGCGACTGAAACCATTAGGGGAGAGAAACGCGAGGGCCCTTCATGGCCGAACTACGTTTGTACACGACCAAGTCGGGCCAAATGGCTGCTGACTCCTTCACCCTCAGCGGACTGCTGGAGACCATTCAGGGACAAGGAATGGTTTGGTTGGACATCAACCATCCCGATGAAGAAGTGAAAGAATTTTTATCGTCGGAGATGGAATTTGATGAACTCGCTGTTGACGACGTTTTCGGACACGCTGATACCGCTTCCTTACGGTTTGAAGACCACCGATTTATCGTCGTTACCGCCCGAGATGGAGACCACCGTTTGGACACTGCGCCTGTGGCTGTATTCGTTAAGAATGACATGCTGATTACCGTACGCCACACTGAAATTCCTGCTTTGACGACCTTTGCGCGGCGATTCCTGACCAGTGATGATGAGGACCTTGCTCTTGGAATTGATTACATGCTCTATGAGTTGCTGGATGCTATTGCTGATGATTGGTCTCCAATTTTCAGTCAGATTTCAAGTGATTTGGACCATCTTGAATTTCGAGTTTTTGACCCGTCCCAACGCTATGATGACTTGCTAGAGGGCCTTCATGACCTGAAGCGTAAATTACGTGAAGCAAACAAATCGGTTGAATCCCTTCACGCCGTAACCATGCGTCTGCTCAAGCCTTCTGAACGCCTCATCAGCGAAAGTGTAGAACGCTACATCAACGATTTGCACCAGTTAAGCATCGCTTTCATCAAGCGAGTCAACAATTATTCAAGCGGGGCTACCTCCACTCGCGACACCTACTTGAGCAACATCAGCCTCCAACTTTCAGAGTCAAATGCAAAACTTACCGAAGTCATGACGACCCTCACCATCATCGGTGCGATCATGCTCCCACTCACATTAATCGCTGGGATTTTTGGCATGAATAACGATGACTTACCCATCGACCGGGTTGGTGGTTTTTGGGGAATTATCTCCATCATGTTCGTGTTTGCAATAATCATGTTGACCTATTTTTGGCGTCGTGGTTGGCTCAACAACATCCGTTGAACCTCGTTCTGCGCCGACCGATGATTCAAGAACCCTTGACTGCAACATCCTGTTGTGTCATCAGGGCCGCATACCACAACCGGTCCGCTGCCAATTGGACAATTTGTCAAACTGGTTCAGTCAACCGTAAAGCAAGACCCGTTATTCCAGCATCAAGCTCTCCGAGGGGAGGTCTCTCAATGGAAGATACACAACGGAACCGTCTACTTCAAACTGCGAGATGATGACGGCCAATTGGACTGTGTCATTTGGCGAAATGCAAGACTTAGCGTTGACCCGTCCATCAAAGAAGGAAGCGATGTAGTGGTCATTGGAAGTTTGGACCTTTGGCCCAAGCGAGGTAATCTTCAGTTGGTTGTGCGTAAGATAGAACCCGTGCAAACCGTTGGTGTTCTTGAAGAGACGAAGCGGGCTTTGATTGAGGCTCTCAAACATGAAGGGGCGCTTGACCGCCCTCGTATGGCCCTTCCAGGTATGCCCAAACACGTTGCCATAGTTACGGGTGCTGGGTCTGCTGCTCTTTCAGATATGAAGCGATTGATTTCCAACCGTTGGCCCGGATTGAGAACAACGGTCGTTGGCGTGCTGGTTCAAGGTGACCGAGCCGTGAATGAACTCGTCCGTGGACTCGCAGTCACCCGAGCCTTGAGTCGGGCTGATGTGGCAGAACAACTTGGCCTGCCTCCGGTTGATGTCGTCATCGTTGGCAGGGGCGGTGGCTCTGTTGAGGATTTGTGGGCGTTCAATCTTGAGCCGGTTGCCCGTGCAATTCTTGCCAGCCCTGTTCCAGTCATCTCCGCAGTCGGTCATGAGCAAGATGTTCTCGTTTCGGATTTGGTAGCCGATGCTCGTGCCTCAACACCATCGAACGCGGTTGAAATCTTGGTGCCGGACCGTCATAGTGTAATGATGATGCTTGACGATGTTGACATGCGAATGGGAGATGCTGTAAAGCGAAGATTCGGTGAACTACGGCAACGTTTGATGCTGCTCACAACACAACTCAAACACGCCCCAGGCAAGGGTGTATTTCGTGCAAAGGAACACCTTGCTACGCTTTCTAGCCGAATGAACCGAAGCGCAGAGCATTCAATTTCAATTCAACAACAACGATTGGCTCGCCTTGAAGCGACCCTTATTGCATCGCATCCCCATCGTGTTTTGGAACGAGGATATACCATGGTTCAGAACGATGAAGGTGATGTTCTCACAACCTTAGCGAGCCTTCAACAAGGGCAAACCGTCAACCTTCAGTTCGCCGACGGTCGTGCTGCAGCCGATATTCACACCATTGAACCCAAGGAGGAAGAAAAATGACCGATGAAAAAATAACCTACGATGAAGCAGTACAACGCCTAGAATCCATAGTTGCTCAACTTGAGCGCGGTGGAAAGAACCTTGATGAAACCCTCGCCATGTTTGAGGAAGGGACCACACTCCTGCGCCAATGTCAAACCGAACTCTCCGAAGCAGAAGGCCGATTAGCAGAACTACGACTTGATGAAGCAGAACACTTGGTTGCCGAAGACGCGTGAGGAATTGTTGTGGCTGGAAGAAAACATGCTGCACTCCAACGAAGGGTGGCTCGTGTTTTGTCAACATGGAAGGACCCGCACAACGACCGGCCTTATCCAGAACTTGACATCATTCAAAGCATCAATATCGCAGAAGACGGTGAAATCAACCTCACCATCAAACCGGCACGGCCCCATTGCCCTTGCTGCCTGCTTGACCTTGATGCTCTTCGCAAGCGACTTTGTGAAGTTAAGGGCGTCAGTTTTGTCCATGCAGAAGTTGTTGGAGTTCCCGGTGCACAGAGATGGACTCGCAGCATCAATCGTTAATGTTGGCTCGTTTGTGGACGTTCCTAAGCACCAAAAATGCAGGTACTGACCAACCTAATACGGAACCAAACCAAGCGATCACTGTTCCCAAAAACACTCCGTATGCTGGGAGGGACCACATGGCGAGGTTTGCATAAATGGCCACGCTTGCACCCCCAAGCATCATCGGCCCTGCCGCTCCTTGAGGGACCGATTGTCCTTGGGCTAACCAAAGGGCAACCATGCTGGTGATGAAAATTGCTGGGAATACGCTTGCAAGGCCTGCGAGCAGCGGCTGACCTTGCCCTGAGAACCAGACTGCAATACCAATGGCCAACGCTGCCATTGAACCTCGTGCTACGAGAACGAGGGTACTGACCGACTTGCTTCCTTTTGGTGCTGCTTGGGGCTTCCAATTGAACAGTACCGCCACGACAAACAACAGCACAAATCCGAATGCTGCTAATGTTTTTTCAGTCATGAAAGTGAAGAGATTGTCGACCGACCAAAGCATCACTGCCCCCATAATGGCCCACATGACAAGGGAGCTGACGGTAACTGCCAAGAGCGGTGATGGGGTTTTTGCAAAAACTCGGGGGAAGAGAATCCATGCTCCAAGAAACAAGGCGTTGAGCACCATGCCCAAAGGTACGACAGACATGCTGGTTACCAACGCATCTTCTCCACCAACCATGTACATCCCAATCGCAGCAGGAACGATGGTTGAGGGCGCTGTTCCAAGCAATCCTCCGATAAGTCCGCCCCACTTTTCAATGGCAACCGTGACTGCTGTCGCTACCAATCCAGCAAAAAGAGCAGAGAGGAGTATTGAGGTTGCTAGCATCCAATCACACCCTCTTTTCAAGACTAGACTTGAGACGGTCAAGTGAACCTCCGGGCCACTGGTCGGTAGGTTCACCGTCTTCGTAGAGGACATTGAACGGAATGAAATCGATATGTGTTGTCCATTCATTCTCAGCACAAAAGCGCTGACCAACAGGGGAATTGAGGTCCAAGTGAACGACTTCTAATCGGTTAAACTGCTGTTCAGGCTGCCATCCATCTAGCACAGAACTCCATTCTGTGCAGTCATCACATGAAGGCCTCCCTATCACGACCAAAACCAATGGGCGGGTTGAAAGTTGGCCGTAGAATGATTCCGTGAGTGGGTTTTGGTCCATGCTAACACCCGGTCCCTACTTGCACCCATTGAGAACATCAAGCGAAGGGGTCGATGTGGACAATGTCTTGAAGGTCGATCACTTTCGCATCTCGTTCTTGTGCCTGCGATGCTGCACGTGTGAGCATCGAGCGCATCCAACCCAGTGACATCATACCGCGCATTTTGTTGATGGATTCAATGAAATGTACTGGATTGCTTCCGAGTTGGGCGTGCTTTCTAATGTCCGCTTCCAGTTCCTCAAGCACCATGGTATAGGTGTCAAGAAGTTCTTCAAGAGCATCTTTTGTCACGGTCATCTTCGCAATACTGCGGGCCATTGAAAGCAGAGATGATGCTGTGACAATGCCTCCACTTTGACTGGCGACGAAATCCATGGTTGCAGTTTCCTCTTCTTCCTCAAGCGTATTTTCTGAATCCTCGTCATCAAGACCAAGTCCTGCTACGGCTTTCTCAAGGTGGCGAGGTTTAATCGTGGCAACTCGGTCTTTTGACGCTGCATCTTCTGCATGACGGAGAAGTTTGGACAGATGGTTCTCAACATGTTCAATGCCGGCTTGAACGGCCGCTGAGCCAACGGAGTCAATGGTGTCGATTCGGTCGATCATCAACTCACGAGTTCGGTTGTAATTCAAGCGGCTGCGTTGAGGGTCGTCAAGCGTTTTTCGCTCAGGGTCTTGGTTCAGTGTCTCCTCTTCCATTTGAGGTACAACTCGGTCCAATTCTTCACAAAGAAGTTCTACAAGACGCTGTTTAACGGCTCCGGAAAGTCGCATCTCGGTATAATGTGAAGCGACTGCTGCAATGTGACTTGGCGAATACGGCTTGGCTACCATGTACCGACTGGGACTCCAGCGAACCTTGAATGATGTGGTCGTCAGGGATGGCTCATTCTGTCAAGCCATCGTTTCGTCCCATCACTTGGCTGAATTCCCATGCGTGGAGGCACTCATGGCCTCCAAGGAAACCACCTGCTTCTCGTGAGGGCCCAATGAATTCTGCTGCACACATCTGGCAGAACACATTGACAATGAGTTCGTTGAAGTAGGTCCCGTTGGGCGTTGAACGCTTGACAATTCGTTTACCGACGTCTTCATGCGTCCAACCTTCTGTTTTCTCACATACGTCATTCTCTGTTTGTTCTTGCGTCATTCTTACCACTCCATCAACCAAGGCAGGCCTCCGCCTGCTGTAATTGGGCACATGCCTTCTTCGTCGCGTACCCAAGTATCCTCTGAACCAACACTTCCTTCAGCATAGACAACTTTTGGCTCAATGGCCATCGTTCCTCCGACAGGCAGCGGGCGGTCAAACCCTGCTGCAACAACAGGCGATTCGTCTAACTGCAGTCCAATTGAATGTCCAAGGAATCGGCTTTGGTCTGGATTTGTGCCCATTAAATGGTCGCTATAACCGAGTTCAACGGCTAAAGCAAATCCTTCCTCCCAAGCGTCACTACAGGGGCGCCCTTGGTCAAGAACATCGACGACGGTTTCTTTCACTGACACCATGTCTTCCAAGCGTTGGTTCCATTCAGGTGAAAGGGAACCTGCAACAAAGATACGGGTCGCATCAACCATGTATCCACGATGTGCGTGAACGAGGTCAACCAAAACCGGCTCGTTGAGTTTCACCTTGGTGAATCCTGAACCCATACCTGAAAGTGGATGAGCGCCAGTTCCTCCGACTGCAGAATCAAAGAACGATGGAATGCCGCCAGCGCGCCCTGCAACGATGACGCCTCGGTCGCATTGAAGCGGGTAGCGTCGCATCTGAACGTTGCCGCCAAACCCTTCGCTACGGCTGACGGCTTCAGCCGCTGCTACCATGTCGAGTTCCGTCATTCCTTCCCCGCCAACCGCATGGACTGCCTCAAACATTCTGAACTGAACTGCCGCTGCAGTTTCCATTTGTTCAAGTTCCCAAGCGGACTTAACTTCACGCTGGGCGTGAACAATTGAGGTGATATCTGGGGCATCGCCAAGTGATGAAAGGGCGCTAGCAAATCGTGCTGTGAATGTACCTGGAGCTTCCCCGAATTGGAGGCCAGGAGCACTGGTAACACCTCGCTCACGAAGGGTTTCAGCAAGCGATGAAAGGCGTGGGAATGGAACAACTTCGTGCGGTGTATTGTCGCCACCTGCTTCGAACTCTGCTCGCTTTAATGAACGACGAACGAAACTCACTGGACCGTTTCCACCAGCCTCCACACTCCCGCCCGACCCGGCTGCTGGGATGAAGAAAGAACCGTCCTGCCGACCACCTGAATAGTAATACAAATCCACAGGATGTTGGATAAGGGCTCCCGCAATTCCTGCCTCTCGCAGCAGGTTAGCAAGTCCAGTTTGCCGGTGTGCGAGTTCGGTAACAGGAACGCGCCAATCTTCCCCTTCGGGGCCAACCAAATCATCGGTTGTCCAAGTCGTCATACTCCAATGTGGACGGCGACCGTTCAAAACCCAATCGGAGGCAAAGAGTATCCAGAGAGTAAAGATTGAAAAAATAGAAGCCATTAGAAACCAACCATGGAGAATAAATGGATTAAGCCACTTATCATTGGCGGATTCATATTCGTGTTCGCATTTGCCACGGTCATTAATTCAAGTTCAAGCCAATCAGGAAATGATGGAGAAGGGGGTTTTGAAGAGGTATCTCGGGGTGAAAGCGGTCAATTTGAAACAGGCGACCCACCACGGCAGTGGATACACGTCTTCTTTAACAATATTCAACCAAACTGCACTTATGGTGATCCAATCGAATTTGAGTTCGTGAATTCCAGCGGCGTAAGCATGGTCCCTGAAGATTGGGTTTGTGAGGAATCAGAAGAAAAATTGTTGATGACCATTACACTCAATAGAACTCAGGAAACCTTTGACTATACCTCAAATCACGAAATGAGAGTTTACACCGCTGACATTTCGGCACGAGAAATCGACCAAATCCGGGAAAGCAGTTCAGTCAATGGAGGACTTGGTTGTTATGGGATGTGTTGTGGATTACTATTCCTTCTCTATGGAGGCGTGAAAGGTTTCAAGGAAATCAGACAACCTGCATTAACCACAACCAACCCTATGCTCTCAGAGAAAGAAAGTTCCAAGACGAGCAAAAAGGCCAAATCAAATTTCTACATGCCAGCCCCACCACCTAAAGCGGTCAAAGAAACGCCGGATAATGTAGGGGCAACAACAAGTGAAGCCCCTGTGCTCAAATCTTCCCCTGAGCCAGAACAATCATCAATCCCTTGGGAAAATATTGAGAACGTCAATGAGTGATTTCGTCCAATACAAACGCTTCGATTCCTGCAAGACGTTGCTCTGCAGTTGAACAGTATTCTTCAGAAAGATCAACTCCGATGTATCGCCTGCCGTGCTGTTTTGCTGCAACACATGTTGAGCCCGAACCATTGAACGGATCGAGAACAACATCTCCAACAAAACTGTACATCTCAATACAGCGCTTTGGTAATTCTACTGGGAATGGAGCGGGATGATTGACCCGTGATGCCCGTTCGGTCGCAAACGACCAAATGGATTTCGTATGTTTGATGAAATCATCACGAGGTACGGTATCAATGCGTCCTTCTGCTCGTTCACTCTTTGTTCGCGGAAGTTTGTAATTTCCCTTGGAAAAGACAAGAAGGTATTCGTGAACATCACGAAGGCAGGGGTTTGAGGCGGATTGGAACGAACCCCAAGCACACGATGAACCTGCACTTGCGGATTTATCCCAAATGATTTCACCCCGCATCAAAAAGCCAATTTCATGCATCATGATGTTGATGTGAGAGGAAAGTGGAATGTACGGTTTGCGACCCAAATTTGCGACATTGATGACCATTCTTCCCCCCGGCGTTAGGACACGATAACATTCTGCAAAAACATCGTGGAGAAGACCGAGGTATTCCTGTAGGGAAAGGTTCTCATCGTACTCTTTTGATGCATTGTATGGTGGCGATGTGACGACCAAATGAACACAATTATCGGGAAGAGGGAGTTCTCTTGAATCGCCACAAATTAGAGAATCAAGATGCTCCTCAGGGCACGTCTGTGCATCTCCGACCTCTCTCGAAGCGACCAAGCCTTCGTTCAGCCGGCTGTTGTAATACAACGAGGCATCGTGACCTTCACGCCTTGAAACCCCGAAGGACGAGGTTGCTGTACCAGCACGACGACGAGCACCGTCTAATGACGATGTATCTTCGGGCGGTTTTTCGGCCATATCGTGCAGTGTAATTGGTGCCTATATCACCTTTCGCGCCATTGAGTGGTTTGTGACGCGCGTCTTGCGACCTTATGGATTGTACCGTGGGACAAAATTTCATTCCAAAAATCGTTTCCGTTTTGTTTAAATCTAAAGTCACAGTCCGTAAATCATGTCAATTATTGAAGCATATAACGAGGCCTGGGACAATGGAGATGCTGAAGCACTTGCAAAAATCATCCATGACGAGTGTGTTTTCAACCCTCACGTTGGAGGTTTTACCATGAGCAAATCTGATATTTTGGGCTTTGTATCGGGCAACAGCACGCCAACCTCCGAACACAACCGCATCCTGTTTGAAAATGCTGAAGTTGGGGTTGCTCATTCAATCGTACACTTTGCAAACGACTCCGACTCTGAAGCCGTCTTGTCATTCATGCGTTTCAAAGACGGGCAAATCATCTCCATGGAAACCGGAGCTACTCCGCTTTCAGAGGATTACAAACTCATCGGCACGGACGAGTGATTCGTCGTTAACCTGTCTTCCAGTAAGCGCGAATTCCTGCAATCTCTTCCCTTCGCACGTGAATCATTTACCGGCGAAGTGACCCTACTGTTTGGAAAGGCAGCGTCAAGGTTTTTACCACGATTCAAAAGCGGGATTTATGAACGGCAGTGAAAAGGGGCTTCAGGCCCTCAGTCTCATCGCCATTGTCATACTCTCAATTGTGACTATTGACCTTCTTAACGAGCCCGAACAGGACCCCGAAATCGTCTATGTTGTCATTGATAACCGGATCACGATCGATGAGAATTTTACAACTGAAGAACTTGACCGAAGTGAGGTTGCAAGGGTTGCCACATTCAACATCAAGGTTTTTGGTGATACAAAAATGAGCAACGCTACGGTCGTTGCAGAATTGGTAGAACTCTTTCAGGACTACGACATGGTAGCCGTTCAAGAAATCAAGGACATTGATGAGGAAGTTCCGTATTTATTCCTCAATGAATTGAACGGTATTGCAGGCCAAGAAAATCTAACCAATCAATCACTTGAATGGGACATGGTGCTTTCAGAGCGTAGCGGCATGCAGGAAGATGACAAGAACTCTCAGGAACAATACGCATTCTATTACAAGCCAACGGTATTCACCTCCATGGACAACGGTTCCCTGTACGATGACAGCACCAACGATTCTTTCCAAAGAGAACCGTTCCTTGCGACCTTCATGCTTTTGGACACCAATGGAGAAGAAACAGGTACAGACATTGTATTTGTCAACATTCACACGAAACCAACGCTCGCAGTTGAGGAAATGAGCGCCCTTGGTGACGTGCTTTCATGGGCACAGACCAACTATTCTGTAGATGACGACTACGTCATTCTTGGAGATTTTAACGGTGATTGCTCCTATGCGTCTTACAGCGAATTGGTGGACCTTTCCATCTCGTCGGAGAATTACACATGGTTGATTCCAGATGATGCGGATACGACAGTAGGCAATTCCCGGTGTGCCTATGACCGAATCGTCACCTCCAGTCAATTGGATGGACGCTTGACTGGCCAGTGGGGCATTGATGAAACCGTGAGCAGCGGGGCCGTTTCAGACCACAAACCAGTTTGGTTTGACATAAAGCGAATCGATTCTTGAGATTGAGAATTACGTTCCCTCAATAGACGAGTTGGACATCTGCCGCAGTAGCCAGAGCAATTACGCCAGGTGGGCCGCTCCATTCGATTTGGTCGTCAGAGACGAACAACGCACCGTCTCCCTCACTGTGACCAAGAACAGCCTTTACAGAAGCAAAGGAGCAGTAAAGTGTCGCTCCTGAACAAATGGCTTCCATGAAGTTCGTAACCATAGGAACGTCTGCTCCCATTTCCGCATTGAGTTCTTCAATGTAAGCGGGGTCAAGAAGTCGGGTTCCTGCAGCTGCAAAGAACACACTGACTTGATGGCCGTCTTGAATGGCTTGTGCGGCACATGCAAGTCCCACGATGGATTTTATCACGTCATTTTTGGGCTCGGATACAAAATTTACAAACACGTTCTTGCTCATGGTGTTGTCAGCAAGATACGGAATATCAATGTATCCAATTCCGAATATAACGGGGGCGTGCCCCTCAGCAGGTTCAATGCTCAACCGTAGAGTTTCCATTCGGTTCCGGTCCACCAGTAGGTGTTACCGTCATCCATGGATCTCCATGTATATCCGCCTTCATCGGTCCATTGTCGCACCACTGCAGGTTCAGCAACGACGGGTTGTGCCGCCACCGGATGTGGAATGACTTCGACCGTCTGAATCGGTTGAACCGCTTGCACAGGCTGAGCCACGTATGCTTGGGTCGCAACTTGTTGGGCAGGTTGGGCCTGTTGTGCATACTGAGCACTGTAATCAACGGTTGCAGCCGGCTGCTGAGTTTGTTGGGTAGCGTAAGATGTGGCTGCGATAGGTTGGGAATTGTTGATGATACCAAGTTCGGAAAGGTCCTTTTGCGTCTCTTCGTCTGAGCCACGGGACCTCAAGAAGAGAACAGCTCCCAGTGCGCCAACAAGGCCGACAGCGATAAGTGAGATGATGGTGGTCAGGTTGCTGTCGTCGTCTTCTGAGGCGACGGTGTCCCCTGAGGTGTCTTCAACAACATCTTCGGGAGGCGTGAGAACAGCGTCAATCACATGGATGATTCCGTTTGAGGTCATCACATCTGCAAGGGTGATGTTAGCACCGTTGATTCCTGTCGTTAGCGAAAGGGTCGTATTGTCTCCGTTCACCATTTGCAGCATCATGCCTTCGGTTATGTTCGATGATTGAACCGAGCCTGCATGGACGTGGTAAAGAAGGATATCAGCCAGTGCTGCTTTCCCTTCGGGTGTGTCAAGTGTGGCAAGGTCAATGCCTGCATCTGCAAAGGCTTGGTCGGTCGGCGCAAAGAGCGTAAACGGTCCGTCACCTTGGAGGGTTTCCAGCAACTCTGCTTGGATGACCGCGGCCACGAGTGAATTGTGGATACCGGTGCACTGTGCAGTTCGTGGTAGGTCGTTTGGTGTGGAAGTTGGCGTGAGAACCTTATCGATAACATGGATGATTCCGTTGCTGGTATCCACGTCTGCAAGGGTTACATTTGCACCGTTCACCATAACACCTGTTCCTACGGTGAAGCCGAGAGGTTGCCCGTTAACAGCGTCGGCGGTCATGCACTCTGTGACTGCCGAAGCAGGAACTGCGCTGGGGACGACGTGGTAAAGCAGGATGTCAGTAAGGGCTGTCTTTCCTTCAGGGGTATCAAGCGATGCGAGGTCAATGCCTGCATCTGCAAATGCTTGGTCGGTCGGCGCAAAGAGCGTAAACGGTCCGTCGCCCTGGAGGGTTTCCAGCAACTCTGCTTGGATGACTGCAGCCACGAGAGAGTTGTGGATGCCAGTGCATTGTGCGGTGCGTGGTAGGTCGTTTGGTGTTGAAGTTGGTGTGAGGACCTTATCGATGACGTGGATGACTCCGTTACTTGTAGCAACGTCAGCCGTGACGACGGTTGCTCCGTTAACCATGACGCTATCGCCAACGGTAAAGGAAAGTGGGTTTCCGTTAACAGTTGGAGCGGACATACAGTCGGTGACGTTTGCTGCAGGAACTTCTCCATTCAGCACGTGATAGAGGAGAATATCCGAGAGGGTTGCTTGTCCTTCCGCCGTATCCAGGTCAGCGAGGACGATACCTGCATCGATGAAGGCTTGATCTGTTGGAGCAAAGACCGTGAACGGTCCATCACTTTGGAGGGTAGGCAGAAGGCCAGCTTGGATAACGCTCGCAACAAGCGAATCGTGGATGCCTGTGCATTGTGCAGTGCGGGGGATATCTCGTGGAGTCTCGGTTGGAGACAGAACTTTGTCGATGACGTGAATCACACCGTTACTGGTGTTGACATCTGCAAGGGTGACGGTAGCATCGTTCACCATGACGCTATCCCCGACGGTGAAGGAAATCGGGTTACCATTGACCGTTGGTGCCGAAAGACACTCTGTTACAGCGGAGGAGGGGACTTCTCCAGAGACGACGTGGTAAAGGAGGATATCAGCCAGTGCCGCTTTGCCTTCTACCGTATCAAGAGCGGCAAGGTCAATGCCTGCATCAGCAAAGGCTTGGTCTGTTGGCGCAAAGAGGGTAAACGGACCTGTTCCTTGGAGCGTTTCAAGCAAATCTGCCTGAACGACTGCTGCAACCAAGGAATCATGGATTCCAGTGCATTGAGCGGTTCGGGCGATGTCATTAGGAGCGTCAGACGGCGTGAGGACCTTGTCGATGACATGGATGACCCCGTTGCTGGTGTTCACGTCGGCAAGCGTTACATTTGCTCCGTTCACCATGACTCCCCCGTTGACTGTGAACGAGAGAGGTTGGCCATTCACGGCGGTTGCCGACATGCATTCTGTCACTGCTGATGAAGGAACTTCACCAGAGACGACGTGGTAGAGAAGAATATCGGACAATGCAGCTTTTCCAGCAGGTGTGTCAAGAGATGCGAGGTCGATACCAGCGTCAGCGAAGGCTTGGTCTGTTGGAGCAAACAGGGTGAATGGTCCTGGTCCTTGGAGCGTTTCCAGCAGTTCTGCCTGAATCACACCAGCAACGAGCGAGTCGTGAATGCCGGTGCACTGCGCTGTACGAGGAATATCGTTTGGAGTATCGGAAGGCGTGAGGACCTTATCGATAACGTGAATCAAACCGTTGCTTGTCACGACATCGGTCATGGTTACATTGGCGTCGTTAACCATCACTCCGTTTCCAACGGTGAAGGACAGCGGTTGACCGTTTGCTGCGTCAGCAGACATGCATTCCGTGACTGCGGATGCTGGAACTTGAGAGGGTACAACGTGATAGAGAAGGATATCAGAGAGGGTTTCCTTTCCTGTTGGGTTGTCAAGGGCAGCCAGATCTATGCCTGCATCAGCAAAGGCCTGGTCCGTTGGTGCGAACAAGGTGAAGGGCCCGGTTCCTTGGAGGGTTGCCAGCAGGTCAGCCTGAACGACTGCTGCAACAAGCGAATCGTGAATGCCTGTTGTTTGGGCGGTTGCCGGAATGTCAACCGGTGGGATGAGCACGGTATCGATGATGTGAATGACACCGTTAGAGGCCTGAACGTCTGCGGTTGTCACCGTTGCAGTACCGACGGTAACGGTAGTTGCACTGACGCCGAACTTGACGTTGTCTCCGTTCACCATTGTGGCGAGCATGCCGTCTGTCAGGTCGCTGGAATATACAGTGCCTGAGTAGACGTGGTGAAGAAGGATGTCGGAGAGTGTTGCATTTTCTTCTGGCGTGTCGAAGTCCGCAAGGTCGATGCCTGCATCTGCAAAGGCTTGGTCGGTTGGGGCGAAGACAGTGAATGGCCCTGTTCCCTGTAGTGTAGCAACCAGACCAGCATGGGTCAGAGCGGCAACCAGAGAATCATGAACGCCGGTTGCTGCCGCATTCGTCGGGATGTCTTGAGACGAATCTGCACTAACATTTAGAGGAAGGCTAGAGGCAACCAACAGTGTGAGCATCAAATAAACGGCAATTTTCTTCATAGAACGCAAGGCTCAGATTTGAATATATAATGGGCTGTTTTTTCCGAGGAAACTTACAATTGCTCGTTAAACCTCAAGCGTTGTTCGGGAAAAACAGAGCACTGCGAGACAATTGTACTGTTAAAAAGACAGCCGTTTTGTTATCTCTCAACCAAAATGAACCCAACATTCACAGAACACTTGGCGGCTGAATATGGGAAGATAACGAATGGGCAAAAAGGTTCATCATATGGGTGAGCAAAAGAAAAACGAGAATGTGTGAAAATATTATGTTAATGAACAACGAACACAAATACAGAGTTGCAACCTTGTCTCCGTTTCTCATGGGCTGGGAGTTAGGGATTCTGTACACAGGGATGATATACTGCGGAGAGGACATTGGATACAGTTGAGAATTATGGAACAAGAATGCGACCCTGTCTTTGCACGAGTTGACAAGTTGCTGGCTCTGCTGAACAAATCAAAATCACTCCATATCCTCCTCATCCTCAATCTAAAAAATCGTCCGCTGAGATTTTCTGAAATTAAGAACCAAGTGGGTTCGTCTTCAACTACGGTTACACGCCGCCTAACAGAACTTGAATCAAACGGTTTAGTGGAACGGGAAGCCATCCCTACAATGCCTCAAACGGTTACCTACAAGCTTACTGAGGACGCCGAATTACTCGCTCCGTCAATTCAATCCATGTACGATTGGATCGTTGAACGTGATATGAAATTTGAAAACTAAGCGCTGGGCATTGGCGAATCAAACCAGAGCAAAACCAGCAAACATCTCATTTGATTTGACCTCATAACCTACGGCAGAGAAATAATTTAACGAAACAAATTCAAGAAGGAATTGTCATGAAACGGCAACACACGCTCCCTGCCAAATTGATTCATTGGGGGTTTATCGTTCTCTATGCTTATGGCTTATTGAAGCAGATTGACGATTTGAGTCAACTCGAGGATAAAGCCCTACTGCTCTTTGAGGTTGTATTTGCATGTGCATTTCTTGTTATTGTCCTCATGCGATACTTCTACATGAGACGATTTGAAACCTTTCAAGGTGCATCAATACCGGTGCCCAAAGCACACAAAATCCTCGCCAAAACAGTCCACTCTCTGATGTACATGTGTCTGATTTTACTTCCGCTCACCGGCTTGATGATTGCGGGATTGTACACCCGTGGGTACACCAACGAAGAAGAAATACTTCTTGGTTCAGTTCTTGGATTGCACAGTTTTTCTGCAGGTTTTAGCCTCATTCTAATTGCGATTCATATTGCCGCTGCAGTCTGGTCTCGAATCAAGGGAGATGGTGTATGGTCGTCAATGGTACCAATTTGGAACGATGAAGAGCCAACTACCAACCCAACGATCTTGAAAATAGTTGCAGTTGAAGATAGAGCATATGAAAAAATAGAAGAAATGATTTCTTCCAGGAAAAATTGAGTTCGTGGGTAGCGTCTAGAAAGACCCACGCAAAGCCCTTTCAAACAGTTATTCCATTCGAATGGTTGTTCGGATAGACCCATTCGAATGGTCCGATTTGATTATTCGTTGCACAAACTTGCTTTCTAAACACTTTACAAACTCGTTCAGTTAGCGAGTTCAATAATTGCTGCAAATGCATTATTTGTAGAGTATATCTCGATGACGCCAGTTAAATCTGAACCGCAGGGAGCACCAATATTGCACCATGTTTCACCCCAAGACAGGACTGTACCGTTAGCCATCAACGCCGCAAAGGCTTTTTGATTCGAATATATTTTAGTTACGTTGATCAATTCGCCACTACCAATGCCGCCGGCGTAAGAAGTGCTTCCACCTAAAGAAGCATATCCCCATGTAACGACTGTTCCATCATCCTTAAGCGCTGCAAATGCCCCATAAGACGTACCATAGACGTGTGTGACACCAGAACTCAACTCCGAACTCACGGAACTGCTGTTACCTCCCGATGCATGGTCTCCCCATGTTACAACTGAGCCATCCGATTTCAGGGCTGCAAATGCGGCCCCGTTTGAAAAGATGTTAACAACATCAGAACGCGTATCGGGATAAGCCGGACTACTGGAGTGCATGTAGCCATTTCCCCATGCAACGACTGACCCATCCGACTTTAGCGCCGCAAATCCTCCAACAGATGGTATGATGGTCGAAACGCCTGAAGTTAAACCGGAACTGACTGATGAACTGTCACCACCATAGGGATAACTGCCCCATTCCCAAACAGAACCATCGTACTTCAAGGCTGCAAAGGCACTTGCGGTTGAATAAATTTCGGTGACCAACCACAATTCATCGTCCACAGAGCTGCTGTTCCCTCCGTTCGTTTGATCGCCCCATGTAACGACAGTCGCATCAGATTTCAAGGCTGCAAATGCGGTGTTCGTCGAATAGATTTTGGAAACGTTAGAACTCAACTCTGAACTCACAGAACTGCTGTTCCCTCCGTACGTTTGATTGCCCCATGTAACGACTGAACCATCGGATTTCAAGGCTGCAAATGCGGTTCTGGTCGAATAGATTTTGGAAACTCCAGAACTCAACTCAGAACTTACAGAACTACTGTTGCTTCCACAGCTTGTATGACCCCACGTGACGACTGAACCATCGGATTTCAAGGCTGCAAATGCATATTGGTTAGACGAAATATCAATAACATCTGAACTCAAATCAGCGCTCACAGAACTGCTGTCCCCTCCATGGCCCCCCCAGCCCCATGTAATCACGGACCCATCGGATTTTAATGCCGCAAATGCTGTGTCAGTGGAGAAGATTTGTAAAACGCCTGATTCCAAACCATTCGGAAGGCTTCCTCCGTTATTCGCATGCCCCCATGTTGCGACAGAACCTCCGTGACAACCGGCCGTATCAACAGATTCGTTTTCAGGAGTAAGTTGGCAATTATCGATACTGTTCATGACGCCATCACCATCATCATCTTCGCGTTGCCATTGAGTACAACCGTCTGCATCAAAGGTTTCTCCAATAGGGGTGTTCGGGCAGAGGTCAACATTGTTCATCACCCCATCTCCGTCATCATCAATTTGTGATTGCGAGCAACCTATAGTTGTTGAATTTATATCGTATTGCGTAATCATGAAAAATCGAGTGCCATCCCAAAAGTATGCATCACTACCGTCTGCGCTTTCTCCAACCGGAGTTAGTGGACAAAGGTCAATTTCGTCCATCACCCCATCACCATCAGAATCGAGTTGGAATGGTGAGCACCCGTCTGCATCTACAGTTTGTTCAGCGTATGTTCCAGGACAGAGGTCAAATAATGTCACCACGCCATCACCATCAGAATCGCGAATCTCAGAGTCTATGCAGCCTTGGGAGTTAGAATACTCACCTGTGCCTTGAGGTGTTTCAGGACAAGTGTCGTATCTGTTCAAAACGGAGTCACCATCATCGTCATGTTGTTCCCAAGAGCAGCCGTCCGCATCTGCGATTTCATCAACGGGTGTTGGGCCGTAGGCGGGCCATCCGCTGGAGAGATAACAAAGATCAACATCGTCCATGACGCCATCGTTATCGCTGTCAATCTGCGACAAGGAACATCCAACATTGGGATACGTTTGTGAGATTTCGGCATCAATCATAGTGAGTGGACAGGCGTCAATGTTGTTCATCACGCCATCTTCATCATCATCGAGTTGTGATGGTGAGCACCCGTCTGCATTCACTGTTTCTTCAGCGGGGGTGTAGGTACAGAGATCGGCATCGTTCATCACACCATCTCCATCATCATCAATTTGTGATTGAGAACATCCACTCAACACGGTAGGCGCGCCCCCCACGCTTTCTCCAGCCGGAGTGAGGGGGCATCTGTCAATCTCATTGATCACACCATCCTGGTCATCATCGAGTTGGGTTTCGTCTACGCATCCATCTTTTTGATCAACCACGGTATTCGCAGGAGTGTTAGGACAGTCATCGTTTTCGTTCATTACACCATCACCATCATCATCACTGAGGGATTCGTCTTCGCCACCAAGACAACCAGCTAGGCTTGCAGTTAGCATAATTAGTGCGAGAAACAATGGTTTCATTTTGTTCATGAATGCTCCAGTTCGTGCGAGGATATAATGTTTCAAGATATCAGCCAGTCATTGGTGCTAATTGCATTCGTATGGGAGCCCCTTGTAAACAAGGGTATTCGGAAGGGTAGGGGCGAATAGGACGGGTTTTTTCTCGGTTGTCATTGCGATCGCCTTGATGGTGCTGAGTCTTCCTATTGTGTAAGTATTGCATTCTTAATTCATCTCAATCGTTTCATGACCATGCGGGTGTGTCTAAAATTTTTGAGTTGGTTCAACCATTGAATCTATCAACCAGTAAATCAACCGGAAGATACAGGGTGATTGAATGACCGGTCAAACCAACGAGCCTTTACTGCTGCTTATTGACCTGCAAAAAGGGTTTGACCACCCAAAGTGGGGCGAACGAAACAATCCTGAGTTTGTCAGTAATGCAAAAAAAATCATCAGCCATTGGCGAGAAAAGAACCTCCCTCTTGTTCATGTACGGCACGCTTCAACCGAACCAGGAAGCCCGCTTGCTCCTCATGAGACAGGGCACGAGTTCTATGAATGGGCAATGCCGTTGGAAGATGAAACTGAGCTCGTCAAACAGGTCAACAGTTGCTTTATCGGTACGGGCCTTGAGGCGCTTCTCAAGAGTCGAGGGGTTGAGCAGTTGGTTGTTCTCGGACTGACAACGAACCATTGTGTCTCTACTACCGTTCGTATGGCTGGAAACTTTGGATTTGATGTGAAGTTGGTCGGAGATGCATGCGCAACCTTCCCCCGAACCTCCGCATCTGGAGTACACTATTCAGCCGACATCATTCATGAAACGGCGCTCGCAAGCCTTCACGGCGAATTCTGCACCGTAACGGATACAACTACCGTTATCAATGCTCAGTAATGCGTTTTGATGCGTTGGTTAACCGTAATCGCGACCGTGATTCAACGGGAGGGATGAAAAACCGGTGCGCCATGGGAAGGTCAATGGCCAATGTCCTCACTTTGGACGATGTCAACGTAGACGGCAAGACCGTTTTGTTGCGAGTCGACATCAACAGCCCGCTTGATCCTGCGACCAAGTCCTTTTTGGACGATACCCGAATCAAGGCGATTTTGCCAACGATCCAACGATTGGTAAAGGCCAAAGTCATCATCCTCGCCCACCAATCTCGCCCGGGAAAAAATGACTTTACCAGCACACTGGGCCATGCTCGCGAGTTGGGACGATTGCTTGGTCGTCCAGTAAAATGGATTGACGATATTCACGGCGACAAAGCAATGGCAGCAATTGAGTCTATGGAAAACGGGCAACTCTTGATGCTCAATAACGTCCGAATGGATGAAGAGGAACAATCCGTGAAGGATGACCCAATCGCATCTGCAGAGACCCAACTGGTGCAAAAACTAGCCAGCGTTGCTGACCTTTATGTGAACGATGCTTTCGCTTGTGCACATCGCTCAACTCCATCCATCGTTGGATTTTCAACCCTCATCCCCTGCGTTGCTGGTGAGTTGATGGGTAACGAGATCAAGAAGTTGGACATGGCTCTAGAGACACCTGTTCGACCTTGTTTAGCAGTCCTTGGGGGTGTCAAAGTTGACGATTCCATTCAGGTGGCTGATAACATGTTGCGGGGTGGAATTGCAGACGAATTGTGGCCAACTGGTGGTGTTGCGAACTTATTGCTTGACTTGGCTGGAATTGACATAGGAGATATCAATCGGGATTTCCTCAAGAACGAACTGGGTGATCATTGGAAGACGACCGTCGCCAAAGCACGAACGCTCATTGATGATTACGGGTCAAAAATTCACCTGCCCGTAGACGTGGCTGCGAACATCGAAGGAAACCGGGTTGACCTGAAAGTGAAGGACCTCCCCATTGAAGCACCACTCTTTGACCTTGGAATTGAATCGATTCTCTACCTTTCTGCTGCAATTAAGCGAGCAGGAACCATCGTACTCAACGGCCCTGCAGGAGTGTTTGAAATCACCGACTTTGCATTCGGAACAGTGGAGATGCTGAACGCTTGCGCTGAATCCCCCGGATATGCAGTCATGGGCGGGGGCCACACAGCGACCTTGGTTGCTAAGCGCGGTATCGCCCATAAAATGGGACACGTCTCCACCGGCGGAGGAGCATGTTTGGATTATATCGCAGGTCGACCACTTCCCGGGGTTGTGAGTTTGGAAAAGAGCGCTCTTGCCTTTTCCATGGACGTTACGACCACCGTTGATTCGGTGTGAGGAGCCACTGGGGAGATTCGAACTCCCGACCTTCTGATTACGAATCAGATGCTCTACCAGCTAAGCCACAGTGGCGGCGTTTTCACGGCTGAGCCAATCCAACATAAGGGGCTCGGTAAGAACACTAGCGTTCTTGAAGCATGACTCCGAGGAGAGGGCATGACCGATGCTTCCACCGTCCGATACCGCAACACGGTATTGTACGACCATGGTGGAAAGAAAGTCACGGGCGATGTCTTACTTCACCAAGACGGTTCGTGGTCTGCCTCCAACGGAGACGAGGATGTTGCCGAGGATATTGATGGCTCACAACGCTTGATTACCCGTAGTTTCCAAAATTGGCATACACATCTTGCCATGCAACTTAATGCCAGGGATTTCAGTGACGGCTACCCCCTTCACCGATGGCTCAATGAGGCCATTTTCCCTACCGAGGCCAGGATAACACCCGATTATGTCCGAATGGGGTCGCGTTGTGCTGCTGCCGAGATGATCCGAACCGGAAGCACCTTTGCTGCAGACATGTACTTCTATCCTTCAGTAACTGGAGACGTCCTAACCGATGCCGGTCTTCGTGGGCTAATTGGTGGACCCGTCAGCGATGCTGCCTTACCAAGTCACGATGATGCAGCGTCCGCACTCAGTGAATTGGACGGACTCCTTGCCTCTAACAATGAGAACGATTTGGTTCAGTACGCTATCGCAACACACTCGGTGTATTTGTGCAGCGAGGATACCTTACGACGCGCCTCGGAACTGGCTGAAAAGCGAGCATCCCGACTTCACATTCATGTTAGCGAAACGCGAAAGGAAATTGCCGACTGTCACGAAAGAACAGGCATGTACCCGGTAGAATACCTGGACAGCATTGACTTCTTCCAACCTGGAACCATTTGTGCTCACGCGTCTTGGGTGAAGAAAAATGAAATCCGCTTGCTCAAACAACACAACGCAACTGCAGTGCATTGTCCATCCTCAAACATGAAACTGGCATGTGGAGGCACCCTTTCTCTCCCAGCATACGTTGAGGCTGGCGTAGACGTCCGCCTCGGAACTGATGGAGCTGCATCCTCTGGAAACGGCCTCAACATGCAAGGCGAAGCGCGACTTGCATCTCTTGTTCAACGCCACGACCACTGGGATTCGACAATCCTACCTGCTGTTGACACCATGGACTTGGCCACTAAGGGCAGCAAAGACTGGGCTGTTTGGAACCTAAATGATGTCAGAATGCGACCGAGAGGACGGTCTGATAATCGTCACTTGGCCAACCTCATCTTCAACGGAGCAGAATGTCTTGACCTCTGGGTAAACGGGCAGGCAGTACGGAGAGAGGGAACAACCCTAACGCTTGATGAAATGGCGATCTTGGATGAAATTGACGGCGCAGTAGCAACGTATTACGAAGGCGTAGAATAATCACTTCATCCGAGAATAGGCAAAGCCCGCAATCCCCAGAAGGAAGAAGAGGAAGTAAAGCCCGAACGATGCGTGAAGATGCACTTCGTAATCGAGTACAACCTCTGAACTTGAAAGGGACGGTTCTCCGGGAAGAGTTCCCAATCCTGCGTAATAAATTCCTGGGGCAACGGTCCATTCCAATCCTTCCTCCCCGTTAGTACTTCCAGCAACAACATCGGAGTCGTTTGCAGTGCAACTGCTCCCTGTCTCAAATCCACCGAGAGTTCCTGAAGATTCACAACGCGACTTTTCATCTTCATCAACGATGACGACATAAATGTCTTCTCGGTCCCAGTTGAGTGTTAAATCAGCGGTGACAATGGCTCCCAGCGAATGTTCGGGAAGCGCTTCGTTAGAAAAAACAGTTTTTCCACCAGTCGTCACCACCTCGATACTCGTTGTACCATCAACGGTAAAACCCACAGTACCTGCAAGGACAAGGAGCAACGCCGCCCCCATCATTGAATATCCGATTCGTTCTTGGCGCTCCATAGACACACCTCATCATGCAAAGAAGAAGGCCATGCCAAGAATGGCAAAACAAGCCAAGGACATGACGCCTTCAAGCCAGTTGGTTTTTCCATCAGCAAGAATAGAGATTGTAATGAGAACGGAGCCAAAAGCAGCCACTGTTTCCAGCAGTCCAAACTCAAGAGGAAGCGGTACGCCCAAAACCCAACCCCACAGAACCATAACCGGTGCGACGAAGAGAGCAATCTGAACACTGCTTCCAATAGCGATAGCGATGGAGAGGTCCATCTTGTCCTTACCAGCAACTATGACTGCCGTAAAATGCTCTGCGGCATTTCCAAAGAAGGGCACCAAAATGACACCAATGAAGAGTTCGGGAAGGTGCCACTTCTCGACAGTGGTTTCAAGACTGTGAACCAAAATATGGGCCATCCATCCAACAAGAATAGTGGCGAGAATAAGAAGAATCCATGCGTCTTTGATGCTGATTTCAGGTTCCTCATGTGCACCATGGCCACCTGATGAGAATTCATTGACGTGAGTTTTGAGTTGGAACAACAGCGAGCAACCGTAGATGAAAAGCAACACTAAAGCCGTGGCGTATGAGAGTTTCATGACGGCGTCTGATGTGCCTCCATTGTAATGGAAGGCGCTGGGAACAATAAGGGCGACAACCGCTAAAACCAGCAGTGCGCCATTCATCTGCCCACTTTGATTTGAGAACGTTTGTTCGTTATGCTTGAGACCACCGTACAACATGGCCAATCCTAACACAAGCAAGAGGTTGCCCAAAATTGACCCGATCAGTGATGCTTGCGTCACGGTAACCATGGTATCAACAACATCTGGATTTTGAGACGCTGCATAGAGGGCCATGCCGGCAATAATCATCTCAACAGCATTGCCAAAGGTCGCATTCAGTAAGCCTCCTACTGCCTCTCCTGTTCGGAGAGCGATTTCTTCTGTGGCTTTCCCCATCAAGAATGCAAGCGGGGCAATGGCGATCATCGAGAAAACAAACGCCATCTGAAGTGAATGCTGGAAATTGAAGTACAGTGTGATGGGGAGTGCTAACAGTAACCAGTTCAATTTGTTGTTCTTCGGATTAAAGATATCAACAAGATGCTTGAACTGTGTTTCAGCAGCATCAGCAAGTTCCTCAACTGATTCCTTTCCGGCTTCTACATGGATTGATGGGGGGGCTTCGGACATGGTGCTTCCTCGATTTGAAACGGTTGCAGGCGTTCTGCTCAGTCATCAGATTTCTTCACAGCACGACGCCTAACTGGAGCCTTTCGTGGAGCAGCACGACGACCGACTGAGCGACGCACAGCCTTCTTCTTGGGCCTCTCGTCCTCCTCGTCATCATCATCATCGTCGTCGTCATCATCATCGTCGTCGTCGTCGTCATCGTCGTCGTCATCCTCTGGTTCAGGCTTCTTCTTGCGACGGCGTTCTTTGCGTTGAACGATATTGATTGCGAACGGATCATCATCCTCTTCCTCTTGCTTTTCCTTATCCTCATCCTGCTTTTCTTCATCTTCTTTTGCAGGCTCTTCTTTGCCCTTGGTATCGGTTACCGAATCCATATCAAGGCCTTGAGAGGTTCCGATAAACTCAGACATCCAATCGTCTTCTTCTTCATCGTCTCCGGACTTCTTCTTCTTCGGGCCAGCCATGCTTGTGCGAATCACAAGCAGTGAGAGGAGAATCGCAAGGATGTTGATGACAGCGATGATCCAAACCACGACATAAGGTGGGTCAGTGAAAGAAGGCTTGATGACTTCAGGCTCGGGCTCGGCTTGGAGCGCTTCCTCATGAGCACAGAAGGTGGTCCCATCCAACCGGTTTCGGCAGAAGTCCACGGTGAACTTGACTTGCTCTTGGATGTCGTTTCCAGCACCATCAGTTGCCCGAATATACAGAGCGTGATACCCTGGTTCAAAGTTCCCCGTATTGATTTCCATGTCAGCTGTGAGGGAACTGTTGTCTCCATTAATGTCGGTAACTCCAGTCAGGTCAGCCCAAGGGGTTGATACTGCAGAGCCCGTTACTCCCCCAAAGTGGTAAGTGAAGCGGTATTGGAACGAAGTCACGACGACGTCGTCGTCAACTCCAGCAAGAACATTGATTCGGTTTCCGTAAAGGTACTTTGAGCCGTCATCACCAGAAGATGGTGCAAAAATGGTAATTTGAGGAACTTGTGCATCGATTGAGAGGTGATTCCAGTACTGGTGTACTTCGTTTTCGGATTCATCCTTCATGGTGACTTCAATGACCATTGCTCCAGCATCAGTATTGGAGAGGACTGAGAATTCAAAGGAATACAACGGCCCTAAATTGTCGTTATTTGCGTTGTTATTGAGTTCAGTGAGCGGTTCTTCAAAGTCGGTAAGTTGTGCTCCGGCGACAGTTGTGATGTTGATCGTTGGGGTCGTGCTCAAGTCTTCATTGACTTGAATGCGCATTGAGTATTGTCCTGCTACCAGAGTAGTACTTTCATATTGAATTCCATCACTATCAAGAATACTGAGTGTAGAATTCGGAAGAAGCGTATCTTCTGAAACCTTGAATGCGTTTGCACCAAATCCAGCGTAGATTTCGCCGTTGAAGTTGCCCCATTCATCCGTAATGGTAATTGCGTACCAAACATCTCGGTCAACGTTGCTTGGAATCAGGAACTGGCGAACCAATGTTTCGCTGGTGAAGTCGTTGGTTTCAATGTCGTCAAGGACAATCTCCCATCCATCGCCTTGAATATCGGAAATTTCATTTTCATCGACTCCAAATGGTTCGCCGTAGTGTCTCCAGATAGCATAGGATTCATTCATTTCATCCTCGTTAAACCATTCCAAACTGACCAGATTGTCTGCTCCAATAGTGTAGGCCTGCTTGATTCGAGGAGGGTTAGGGGCACGTGTGTCTTCAAACAACACTTGAGCATAATTTTGAATCAGTTGGGTGTAATGATAGGTTCCGTTCACGTTGCCATAGAGTGCTTCAGAGGTGACGAAGTAGAATTGGTTGGTTCGGAGTTCGTCATCAGGAATCTCGACATCAAATGTGCCAACTCCGTCAGAGACTGTACCGAGCCATTGCAAGGATTGGTTTTCAACAAACTGGGAGCCTGATACACGGTAAGTGCCGTGCCAGATATGGTATATTTCACCTTCAACGCCCATTTGGTCGTTCCATGTCACACGCGTTGTTCGGTCACCGAGGAACTCGGCGTTAACGTTAGTTGGTTCTGCAACCCAGTTGTAAAATGCATTCTCTTCAATAGAGCCCGTGCAAGAATTTGCGTCAGTCGCCGTGTTGATGACGCCGCTTTCATCAACGGTCACAACGCAGTAGTAAGAATATCCGAGGAAGCCTTGAGGTACTGGAATTTGATAGGATCCGATGCCTTCGAGGATGTCCTTTACGATCAGTTCAACATCGTTTCGTAGAATGGTAGAGAAGGGTTGGTCGGAGCGATAAACGCGATATGTTTCACCTTCTTCGGCTGGAGAGTCTCCCCATGAAATGTTGGTGTAGCCTGAGCCGGTGAGCGGGTCTGCTTCAAACTCAGCAGTGAAAAGTGTGGGTTGTGCTGGTGGAAGATTGTCTTCAACAACAGGGTCACTCATGGTATTTTGAGCAAGGAAACGAACGTCTTCATAATCCACACCGGGTTGTGAATAATTGGGTAGAAGGTAGGTGATTGAGTAGTAACTGGAACGCTGAGTCTCTGCGGGTACATCAACCACATACGAAGTAACCGAGGCATCCAATTCTGCAATCGGTGTTTCGGATGTCAGGAGCGAAGGCCCAAGCAAACGGGTCATCTGATAATCGGTTTGCCAGATTCGGATGGTGAGTGCATCTGGGCCAGTTTCAGGTAGCGTTTGTGAGAAGGTGTTGTAATTCACCCAGTTGATGGTGGTTTGACTGCTTGAAGCATCAAAGTCAACCGATAGAATGTACGGGGTGTAAACTGCTGTTGTTGTCTCTACAACCGGGAATTCAATATGGGCGCCATTGATGATGAATTCTCCTGCTTCAGTCCCGTTGGAAAGAGTAGTGGTGATGGCGTAGAAGAAAGACCCATTGGTACCTGGTGGGACCAAAAAGGGAACAGAATGGCCTGCATGCGACGATGCACGGCAATTGAAGGGGTTTTGAGACGCATCCCCAACATCACAAACTGGAACGGTTGCGAAGGGGGTGAGTGTTGCTACATTCATGGAATCAATAGCCGAGGTATGTCGGTACAAGTTGTAGGTTGCACTAAACATAGAATTGAGCTCAGTACCACTTGAATCAATGTTCTGCCATGTCACAACAGTGGTTTCCGTTGTTGGGTCAAAGGTGGCCTGAATTCCTTGCGCTTGCAAGTTGTTAGGATCGCCCATGTCCACGGCTTGTGCGTGGGACAAAGGCAAGGTTGCAAGCAACATGCACAATGTCAAAAAAAAGGCGCGTTGAATGCCGTTTCGTTCAGCCGTAGGACTACCCATCAGTATCTATGTAGCATTCGTCCGTTATGACTATGTCGCTTCTAGGAAGTAAAAAACGCCCATCAACGAGGCGTTTGGCTCCATCCGGTTTTCGTATTATTCATCCTGCTTATTGGCATTCGGTTGAGGAAGAGGGTCGGCCTTATCGATAGCCTGAATATCGCCTTGGGCTTGCTTAAAGCGAACCAAGAACGTCCAAATTCCTCCCAAAGCAGAAATGAATACAACAATACTGAGCGGATTGACGTTGATGTGGTCAAAGGGGCCAGGGTAAACGGCAGATGTTGAAAGACCCATAAGGAGCATGGCCCCCATAACAATCAATGAAAGAAGCGTGAGAACCGTTCGGTCTGCGCGGGAAAATCCACGGTAATTACGCGTTCCTGCTACTGCTTGAGCTTGTGTCCCCATGTACGAACCCAGCAGGGTGAGCAAGGCAGCAGCAAAACCGAGAGCAAGGTCATTCACGAAAATTGAGGCGCTCAGGCACACCACCCACGTTGAATCCAAAATACGGTCAATGGTGTGGTCGAGATAGTCACCCCAACGAGTAACCTCACCTTTAGCACGAGCCAACGAACCGTCCAATCCGTCAAAAATCATGGCGAGGCCAATCATCAACGCCGCACCAAGCATCCACCAGCCACCACTTGCTTCATTTGGAGCATACATGGCGAGGAGGCCTCCTGCTACACCGAACGGAAGAGCAATCCATGTGACGGTAATTGGCGATACGTTTGATGCAATTCTTATCATCGGTCCAAGAGCGGTTTCCCAACGACGGCGTAATTTCTCAAGGGCCATGTCGGTTCCACCTCCTTGAGCCTGTTATGGTTTGTGGAGTTCATAGCGAGGGAACGGCGCATTATGAGAGCCAATCAATAGACTCGAGTACTGCTTCTTCCAACGGAGCGCTCTTGCAGCCATCACCGAGCCAAGCCTTGACAACGGCTGCTACCTGTTCAGCAGACTGTGAGGTCGTATCCACTTCAAGGATGGGCGTTTCAACTTCAAATTCCATCAATTCGGACCAGTGCCCAGACGTCATTTCCCATTCGACATTTGCCCGGATTTTTGCCTCATCGTAACCACGCTTTGAAAGACGTTCTTCGAGAGTCTTCGGGGCGCAGCGGAGAAGAACGATGCCATCAACATCCATCAGATGAGAGAGATGGCCGTCAATCACTGTGGCTTCATCCCCATTGAATTCCCAAGCGTCGGCTAATGCGTGAATATCGATGGGCGAAGCGCCGTCATCAGGGTCTTCAGGTCCAAGACAATCCAGCGATTCCGCAAGGTCTCTAAGACCTAGAACGGTGAATCCTGAGCCTGCTAGGGCAGAACAGAGGTCAGTCTTGCCGACACCGGGTGTACCTGAAACTGCAATAGCACGAATTTCGCTCATGGTCGTTGCTCCTGCTTCATGTATGTAAAATGAGGAGCGGCCCATTGGATGAAAGGCATCATAGGAGAGAACCGCTACGGTTGTGTGTTGCTATGTTTGGTATGCAAGACCCTTCGCAAACGCTCCTCCAAATAGAGCGTTACATGCAGGGAGGGCGATTGGAACTCTCAGAGGTGATGGCGACACAGTTCTGCGACATGATGCTGGCCAACAAAAAGCGAGACGCACAACAGCAAATATTCCTCCTCAAAGGACTGCGTTTGATGTGCGACGTGTACATGCTTCGAGATAAAGCCGAGCAAAGCATGACTTCGATAAAACGGATGCACCGAGAACGGAAAAGTTTGGTCAAAATTCTTGAGAAGAACGCCCCTGCAATGCTTGCATCAATGCAACCTGAGCATGAAGACCATTTGCGAGCAGGGCGTCTTTATGCTCTAGCGGGCAAGGTTGGTGCTGCCAAAAAATCATTCGCAAAGTGCGAAACATTGGCACCAGGCCACTTGGCTGCTGCGATTGCAGCGGTTCACCTGCTTCCCAACAAGAAACATGTTGACCGGCTTCTGGCTTCTGTGAATTCGGCAGGGGCAGTCATCCTTTCCAGTGGAATATTTCAACTCAGCCCCGAGGATACTCCGTCTGCAAACTTAGACGATGTCATCAATGCACTTACGATGGGAGGACAACAACTTCCATCACATGGACAACAGTGCAACGCGACCATCCAACACCTGACAGACCAACGCACGGCGATCACGAAGGGTGAACAGGCGGCGAACGAACGCCTTCAATCAGCCCTCGACAATCTCAAACCAAAACACGATTATTATCAGTACGGTTGATGGTAGCGAGGGATGGATTTGAACCATCGATCTCCGGGTTATGAGCCCGACGGGATATCCAGACTACCCCACCTCGCTAACCATAGCGCCACAGTTCACTGTTTTGAAACCACCGATAACCAAGACTGATAGAAAGTGTTCATTTTCCACTGAATTGATGAACAAGAAACGTTTACCCTCAACCATGCGCAGGCGGCTTCATCCATCATGGTTGATTCTTATCCTGCTTGTTTCATGCAGTCTTTCTGGATGCCTTGGCGACAGTGAAGACGCCGGAACCAAAAATCCAATCTCAATGGAAGTATACTACGATGCTACCTCCGGCACCATAGAGGAAGTCATTCAAAATGGAGCAGTACTGTCCCAAAGCGGTGTGGAACTTAGTTTTGATTTCGCACGGGTTGCATCAAATGCAGGGAATATGAAATCCTTCAGTTATGACCCGGGAGATGATGATGACGGGTCGAATACCGTCGTGGTTGATGCAAACGACCAGGCTGAAATTTCCTACATGTACCTAACCCACGGAATGTTTACCGCAATTCTAACGGCAATTGACGAAAGCGATAATACAGCGACCATTACACTGGAAATTCGCATAGACAAACAAATACAATGGACACAGACAAATACAGAGAATCCAAATCCCATGCTCATTCCTACAACTCCGGATTGCGATTGTCCAATGCCTGAAAAGATTGACATCGCTTCAACGATTACCAACCGCGACTCGTTTGCCCCTGGTGCAGGTGCTACCGTTACGGTCACTTGGCATCTGAACAATCCCGATGGTGAGGAACAAGCGTTCCATACCGAGCAGATCGGAGACGGCCAAGATGCATCATGGACGCATGCGCAGTACAATCTAGATGGCGGTGATTGGAGCCTTGAGGTAACCATGGATACCGGGAGCGACAACATCGATATCGCCCACACTGTTATCGTCATGTATGAGCCATTGGAATCGGAGGCTCGTCCCTTTACCTCAGAGGCTCCTGAGGAATGAAATTGTTTACTTTCACACAAACGAAATCAAAACTTAAAGTGAAGAAAAGGCCTTACTAAACGCCATTTCTTTGCTCTGCGGACACCCAATTCAACCGTTTGATTTCCGCGCCGTCCATCGTTGCTTCATATACGGAAGGCTGGTCCTGTCACATGGAAGTGAACAGAAATGGCATCAAAAGGTAAGAAAAAAGTCAGCATTGAAGTTGAAAAGAATGAAAGTCCTAAGGCGACAGACGAAGAAATAATGCAAGAAGAGGAAGAGGAGAAAATCACCATCGAAGATTTACCCGGCGTCGGACCTGCTACAGCGGAAAAACTTCGTGAAGCGGGCTTTGAAGAACTCCTTGCGCTAGCAGTAATGTCTCCTGCAGACCTTGCAGAAGAAGCAGAACTTGGTGAAGCGGTTGCTGGTAAAATTATTGCAGCAGCGAAGAAAATGGCCAACATCGGTGGATTCGTTTCGGGTGACGCACTTTTGGAGCGACGCCGTGAAGTACAGAAACTCTCCTCTAAGGTCCAGTCCATTGACGATTTGCTCGGTGGCGGCTTTGAGACCCAGGCTCTTGTAGAAGTGTACGGTGAATTCGGCAGTGGTAAAACTCAGATTGGACACCAGCTCGCAGTTAACTGTACCATGACCCTCGAACAAGGTGGACTGGATGGGGATGTGTTTTACATCGACACAGAAGACACCTTCCGCCCTGAGCGCATTACACAAATGGCACGAGGACACGGGGTTGACCCGGAATATGTGTTGTCAAGAATCCACGTAGCACGTGCATACAACTCCGCGCATCAAATGCTCCTCGCAGATGAAATCAAGCGTATGAGTAAGGGGCTCAACGTGAAGATGATCATCGTCGATTCATTAACCAGTCACTTCCGTGCTGAATTTATTGGCCGAGGAATGCTTGCTCGTCGCCAACAAAAGCTCAACAGCCATCTGAAAGACTTGAAGCAACTCGCAGACATCAACAACGCAATGGTTCTCGTAACCAATCAAGTTCACTCGAAACCGGATGCAATGTGGGGAGACCCTACAAAGCCCATTGGCGGTCACATTCTTGCTCACGCAAGCACCTTCCGTCTTTACCTACGTAAGGCAAAGGGTGGCCGTCGTATTGCACGATTGGTCGACTCTCCTAACCTTCCTGATGGTGAATGTGTCTATCAGGTTACTGAAGAAGGCCTACGTGACTGACGGTGAAATTCAAAAGGCTGTCAAACAGCATTGGAAACCCCGCTTAAGGGCGGCACATTCAAGTTCTCTACAACAGGAATCAGCCTTATGCGCCATTTGATTGAACGTGTGCTCGAATTGTCAGACGACGAACAACGAGTGGTGACTCATGAGCAAGTTCCAGACCAAGGGTCTGAGGAAGAACTGCGGGCTTTGCTTGAATCCCTTCAACCACGGATTCGTGTCTATGGTGCTGGCGGGGCTGGATGCAACGCCATCAATCGTCTCTTCGAAGAAGGATTGTTTGAATCATCATATGTGACCGGTTACGCCATCAATACTGACGCACAAGCACTCTTGCAATCACCTCTCCAGGAAAAGGTCCTCATCGGAAGAACTGCCCGTGGCCGTGGCGCAGGTGGCGACCCCACCAAAGGTGAAGCTGCGGCTCTTGAATCAGAAATGGTACTGCGAAGAATCACCAACGACACCCAACTCGCCATCATTACCGCTGGAATGGGCGGAGGTTCAGGAACTGGTGCTGCCGGCCATATTGCACGCCTTGCTAAAGCTCAAGGTGCCATGACGATTGCTGTGGTTACCTATCCGTTCAAGTCGGAAGGCTCTCTTCGAAAGCAAAATGCTGAGTGGGGACTTGAGCGACTACGAGAACACTGCGACACAATTCTCGTCATCCCTAACGAACGTTTGTTGGAAATCGAAGGCGTCAAAGACCTGCCCATCGCAAGCGCATTCCGTGTCGGGGATGAATTGCTCGTCCGGTCAATTACGGGTGTAACGGAGTTGCTGACGACCGATGGAATGGTTAATCTCGATTTCGAAGACCTCAAGGCCGTCATCAATTCCGGAGGAGGCGTCGCAATGATTGGACTTGGTGCAGCCAAGGGAGCCGGGCGTGCAGAAGCAGCCACAATGGAAGCGTTGCACTCACCCTTGCTTGAACTTGACATGAGCGATGCTCGTGGCGCACTCATCAATGTGGTGGGCGGTTCTAACCTTACGCTCGGAGAAGCTGAGCGATGTGCACAACTGATCCAAGAACAAATCTCACCCAATGCCAAAATCATCTGGGGAGCAGCGGTTGATGAATCGTTGACCGACGAAATCAGAGTCATGCTCGTGCTAACTGGTGTAAAGAGTGACCAAATTCACGGTGCTACGGAAAACCGTCAATTGAGGGCGCTACGGAACCGACAAATCGAGTTTGTCAATTGATCACGAACGACCAGCCGACCAGAGCATTCCTACAAGGGCACAAAGCCCGATTGCCAACAGTATTTTGTCGTACATTCCTAATCCATCAATGGATGAAGATTTGCTAAGGTCGCCCTCGTACTCAGTCCCCGGCAGGACAACTGAATATTCGTTCCAGCCGTCGCCTGTTTGCCCATCGTTTCCGTTTACTGCGTTACCATAAACCAAAAACTCACTCCGACTCATGTTGTCATTCGGAGAAGTCCACGTGAAATTCCATGAACGCTGATAGGTTCCGTTGTTTTTATGCGTCCACCCGTTGTCAAGGAACTGAGCCTCACTTTCGTTAAACACCATCGTTCCGTTGGAGACTGTGATTCTAAATCCGCCTTGTGACTGCTCTTCAACAACTTCAACGGGGCTATTGATGAGGAGTTGAACGTCATAGGTCGTGTTTGCTCCGTACTCCACAGGAAGACCAATCAAATTGACAGTGGTTGATTCCATACGAGAATGACACAAGCATCCTTCGTTGCCTTCTACGCCGACTCCGCTGGGCACGCTACTTACCGATGGAAACATGAGGAGGATGGTCAACATCGCAAACAGCCCCATGTTGCGTATGACGTCACCCATGATTTTCCCTAGTCGCCGTTCTCCTTGATGCTTTCCTTGGTTATCCTATATCTATCCCGGCTGATGATGCAAAAGGGTTCGTGGAAAACCATGTTTTAACTATGATGAGAACGGGAGATGGTAATATGTTTGACGAAGAACCGATGATTCTCGCTGATGATAACGAGGAAGAACTTGACATTTATGCGGCTCTTGGACTTAATACGCCAACTGAACCAACTGTACCCTCCAACACTGCGCAATCCGGATTCAATATCGACCCATCAGACCCGCTCGCAGCCTTCATGGACGACGATGATGAAGACGATGTTGACCAACCGATGATGTTTGGACAAATGAGTCCAGCAAACGTCCCCGTCGAAGAACTGCTCGCAGTACTCGTAAAGGATACGCTCAACAATGGCTCAATCCAACAAACACTTCCCTCTGACTCCATCCGTGTTGACCTTGATTCTACGCTCGTACAAAAAGACAGAGACGCCTACCATCTATCCCTCATCATCGACATGGGAGGAGAACAAATCAAGCCCTTTGCAACCGTTCGAGCATCAGGTGATACTTGGGCACCAATGCAACCGCCAAAGGGTCTGCATCAAGGTTGGATCCCGCTCTATCATTCACTAGCAAAAGCACTCACGAATGCGCTCATGCAACAAGGTCGCCCCTCAAGCCTCTGAGAGAGGATGAAGCACTGAACTGTGCGTAATGGTGATGTTCTCGTTAAACATATGAGAAACACTGCAATATTTGTCATGACTCATCTTGACGATTCGTTCAACAAGCTTGTGAGGGACATCTCCCCGAACATGGTATTCCAAATGAACCGCTGTAAAGACGCGGGGGGTCGTAGTGGCTCGCTCTGCGCTCAATTCCACCCAAACCTTGTCAAAGACTCGCTCTTTGAGTCCCAGGACGACATCAGCCATTGAGCAGATACCAATCATTTGCAATGTTACCTGCATTGGTGTTGGCCCATCGTCCCAATCAAAATCCAAGCGGTCTCCAGAATCATTTACTCCAAATGCCTTTGACCCACTCACCCATTCTACTCGTCCGTGCATGCAAATGCTACGGGCGGTTGATTCTTGAAGGAGATGCATCTCGCTTCTGCTGAGAGACATGTCAGGAACACCAGTAACCATGGAAAGCGGTCAACTTCACGTACCAAACGACCCTGTGATTCATTACATTGAGGGCGATGGAATTGGTGTTGACATCACACCAGTCATGATGAGCGTGGTAGATGCTGCGGTAAACAAAGCATACGACGGCGAAAAGGCAATTGTTTGGAAGGAAGTTCTCGCAGGTGAAAAGGCGTTCAACGCTACCGGAGAATGGCTTCCACAAGCAACTCTAGACGCTATGCGAACCGGATTGGTTTCCATCAAAGGGCCGCTTACAACGCCTGTTGGCGGCGGTATTCGCTCTCTCAATGTCGCTCTGCGACAGAAACTCGACCTCTATGCATGCGTTCGCCCTGTTCGTTGGTACGACGGAACGCCTTCACCAGTGAAAGCTCCTGGCGATGTTGACATGATTATCTTCAGAGAAAACAGCGAAGACGTTTATGCCGGGATTGAATGGGAAGCTGGCAGTGATGATGTCAAGCGCGTCATTGAATTTTTGCAGAACGAAATGGGAGTTGACAAAATCCGCTTCCCTGAAACATCTGGAATCGGCATCAAACCGGTGTCTCAAGAAGGAACTGCTCGTATTGTTCGTGCTGCAATGAAGTACGCTATCGAGAACGACAAGCCAAGCGTGACGTTGGTCCACAAAGGGAACATCATGAAGTTCACTGAAGGCGGATTCCGTGATTGGGGATACGCTTTGGCCAAGGAAGAATTTGGGGCTACAGAACTTGATGGAGGCCCTTGGTGCACCCTCAAGAATCCAATAACTGGCAACACTATCCTCATCAAAGACGTCATCGCTGATGCTATGCTCCAGCAAATCATCACCCGCCCTGCAGAATACAGTGTCCTTACCACCATGAACCTCAATGGCGATTACATTTCGGATGCACTCGCTGCTCAAGTTGGTGGAATCGGTATCGCACCGGGTGCAAACATCAACTACGACTCTGGAATTTCTATCTTCGAAGCCACGCACGGAACTGCGCCAAAGTATGCTGGCCAAAACAAGGTGAACCCCGGTTCATTGATCCTCTCAGCCGAGATGATGCTCCGTCATATGGGATGGAAAGATGCCGCTGACCTCATCGTCAAAGGAATGGAAGGAGCCATCTCCAACAAGACCGTGACCTACGATTTTGAGCGTTTGATGGATGATGCAACTCTGCTTTCATGCAGTGCATTCGGTGAAGCAATGATCACCCACATGTGAAGTCAACCAACTCATACAGCCCTATTACAGGGTAGCGAGTGTACTGGGGGACTGAACACCCATTGTACTCCTCATAATGTCTTGAGAGGATTGAGCGAACCCTTGCGATTTCGTGGAAATGATATGTCGCTAGTCTTGATTTTCCTCATCTAAAAGAGAGTCCGCGATGACTCGAATGTCGGTGTTCCATTGGGTAAATTCTGGCAGATCCAAAGGCTCAACACCGTGAACTGCATGAAGCCAGATGAGTGTGCCAGTATCAATCATGATTTGACCAGCATGTCCCTTTGCATCGGTAAACACAGA
>ENA-ORDA01000310-ORDA01000310.1-marine-metagenome-genome-assembly--contig:-NODE-310-length-51749-cov-7.235369_pt1 | contig 51749 bp, 77 predicted proteins | sample MGYA00237778_ERZ508506 | MGnify/ENA primary metagenome ERZ508506 (study PRJEB26177, sample SAMN06267891) | marine metagenome | isolation source: Monterey Bay, California, USA | place: Pacific...
AAACGTAATGTTATTCCAATAACTACTGCAATTAAAGCTGCTAATGCGGTAAACATATTTAACCTCCTGCTATTTCATTCCATATTCTTTTGTCCTTGTGCATAGTATAGCCTTCAGGACGGTAAAAGTTTTCCATATCTAATGCTTCTTTGCGAGAAAGACCTTTATGCAAGACTTTTAAACCTATTTGTTCTTTTCTCCAAAACTTTTCTAACATTTGAAGAACAAATCTTTTTTTAGATCTAAGCCCTAAATTTACTTCACGTAACTCTAGTATATAACGCTGAATAATATCATCATCGGTGTTATATGGGCAAATACCTACATAGCCCCAACGAGGGCTTTTCCCATACCAGCCTTGTGTGTTGCCAGTATAGAAAAAATGATATACCTTGTAATCTTTAGTTTTACAAGTTTCGTGATGGACTCGCATCTTATCAGAATACCACTTAGCCATTTTCTTTTTCCTCTTCAGTGCGAAAGTATTGAACTAATCTTAACTCATCAAGCTTAGAACGATATTTAGAAACAGAATCATAAGCATCTGTATATTCTATTTTATCTTTCCAATGTTCTATCTCTTGCAAGATATCTTCATCAGACCAAGGTTGATAAACAGCTAACAAATGTTTTCCCCAACTTTCCATTTATACTCCCATCTCAGATTCAATTTCAACAATAGTTTTCTTATCGCCACCCGTAAAAATAACGTAAGAATCGTCTTCTGCCCAACAATGCAGATAAGACTCGAAAAAGTCTTTAGTAGGTTTGTATTCAGTAAACGTACCATGAATAATATCACCTTCGCAAAGATTTTGTACAGTCACTAAATGAGGAGGTACCTCATCAAAAACTAAACATACTACTGCACCCTTAGAGTACATAGCAGCTTTTTCATATGACTCACACCAATGAGTCACAGAACGTACTTGTTTACCCTCAAGCAATTGTTGAGCCTCGACGCGTGATGTGCCTCTGTATAATTTTAAAACAACAGTCATGTTTTTCTCCATTATAAGATTTAGAACAGTTTATACACCTGTTCAGGTGCTTTGGATTAAAAGAAACCCACAATAGGATTCCAGATTGCAAATCCAATTGCAAGGCCAATAGTCCAGCCGATAGTACGTTGTATAATAATAGACATGGAGTTCTCCTTTTGGTTTCCACTTGGTTATTATAAAGAACAGTTTATACACTTGTTCAGGTGTTGTTTTTAACTATTCTCGACTTGAGAATATTTACGTGACTTTACAAAGAATACGTATGCCATCGGAATTGCTCCGAATAAAACTGTAAGCACTGCCCACAGCCAAGGATTGCGTTCATTATATTTAGCCATTTTAAAGCTCATCAAAGCCATTAAAACGTAACCAACAATAATATACGCTACAACAATTATACTCATGGGATTCTCCTTTGTGTCCACTTGGTTTGTTGTGATACTATGTATCATTATAGATGCGTTGTTTTTCTCACTTTTTTAGCTGACTTTTTTGATAAAAAAGGCCACTCCGAAGAGTGACCTGTTAGTAATTTTGTTATCTACCTTTATAATTATTTTCTTTGTTTGTTGCATTAACACCCGCAGAAATAGTTGGTAGCATTTTAATAATTTCCTGTCTTGTTTGGCGAGATACATCACCTGTAATAGACAAGTTAACTACGTTTTGTTGTTTGTTATTATTGTCTTGATATGATTTAACTTTGTTAGCTGGAACAACTAATTCTCCTGGAGTTAACATTGCAGGAACACTGTCTACGCCTGCTTTAGAATAAGGAGTATCAGGAACTATGCCGCCTTTATTAAAAGAAAGCCCTAATCCAGATCCTCCAAAAAGACCATCAAAGATTGATGAATCTCCAAAGCCTCCAAATAAACTACTAAAGCCGCCAAGGCCGCCCATACTACTTGAACCGTTTAAACCACCGAATATTCCATTAAACATCTTCATAATACTTTGGCCAAAACCGGATATATAGTCTTTTGCACCATAAAATAGAGTTTCCATCCAACTATTATCTATACCATCTTTTAAACCTTGATTTATACCTTCGGCAAGAGTATTTGTTTGTTCTGCTACCTTATCAGCATTAACGCTAATATTAGCTTGAGTAGGATCTTCTTGCCCAGTGCCAACTTGAGCACCAAACAAACCTAACCCTGCAAACATAGTATCAAACATTGTGTTTAAACCAGCAGCCTTGAAAAATGCCTGAGTAAAAGAATCAACTACAGTATCAATAATTTGATTAGTCAAGGAATCTAAAAACTTATCAAAGAATTGCTGTACAGTAGCTTCTCCCTTTAACAACTCTTTAAAACTAGAAGCAAAAGCACTTCTCATTCTATCTGTAGCAGCCTCTGCTTTTGTAGTAATTTCTTCTAAAAGCTGTCGTGAAAGATCTAACTCTAAATTAATTGACTTTCTTAATGTAAGATTTTTAGCAGAAGTGTTGTTTAATTTTTCTTCAAGATTAACAATATTGAAAGCTAACTCTTGAGCTTGCCTACTTTCATCAACTAAAGCCGGATCTAGCCCAATAGCTTCAAAAGCAATTGCTGCTTGCTCTACTGTTCCTGTATCTAGTATTTGATTAGCAATTAATTGTCTTTGATCTTTAATTATTTTTAATTGAGCTTGTCTTCCTGCGACATCTTTTAATCCAAGATTAACAATTCTCTTTTGAGCTTTTTCAATTAAATTTAAAGGCTTAATTAAAGAAGTAATCATTTTACGAGACATACTTGCTACTTGGGTTAAATCAGCATTAAAACCTGCAGCATTAAACTTACCTACAAACTTTTCAAATACTGTTCCACCTGTTGAAGATTTGCCAACACCTTTAAAGAAATTCTTCATTATATCCTGAATTTCTTTAATCTTAACTTCAACTTCTTTAGCGCTTAATCCTTCAACAATTGAAACACCTTTTCCAAATTGAGTTGCTATTAATCTAAGCCTAACTAATTCTTGTTGAGCGTTAGCAATAGCTTCTATTGTTTTAGGATCAATTTTGAGAATATCATTTAAATTAATTTGTCTGTCAGTAATAGCGCTTGCTGCGTCTTGAACTATAGCTAATCCTTGAGTCGAGGCTAAAAGACTAACATTTGCTAATTTAACTTGAAAGTCTAATTTCTTGTTTATTTCTGCTACTTTTCCATCTTGAGAATCTAACTTAGTATTACCTTCTTTAATTAAAGAAGCTCTTTGTGCTGTTAATTTGTTTATTTTTACAAGATTTTGTTCAATTCCGAACTTTTCGTAAATTAAATCTCCAACATCAGATGTCATTATGCTGCCAAGCAACGGATCAAGAGTTTCAACTCCAATACTTTGAAGTTGACTGTTAATATTTGCAAGACTTCCAGGTTCTAACGAAAACTCAAGTTTTTGCTGTGCAAGACCTGCTAACTCTGCCTTTAGCCTTTCTAACTCAACAAATTGTTTGCCTAAAAGACTTTCTTGACCTGATGAGTATGAAGCCTCAATTAACTGGCTTGCTACCTTTGGGTCAGTAATATTTTGACCTAATTTATCAAATTGATTTTCTAGTTTAGTAATTTGTCTTACAAAACTATCTAAATCATTTAAATCTTGTGTGCCTGTTAACGATTGAATTTCTCTTACCGAAACTTCTCTTCCAATTGCTTTAGCCGTAACTTCCGCAATTTTTTGTTGTCTTCCTAAAATAACATTTGCAGAATTTAATTTACTTTGAATTTGAACTTCTTTTAATAAATTTTGCAATTGTTGTTCTGGAATACTAAGTCCTGTATCTTGAAATAAAACTTTAGCGAATGCATCAGGGTCACTTGAAAGTTGTACTGCAGACAAGGCATCAGCTACTTTTGCAGATACTGTACCTGTTTCAGCAATCTGATTAATTAAACCTTTAAATGCTTCCGGTAGTTCCGCAAACCCATTATTTGGAAAGAAATCTCGAAGTTGTCTACCAAAGGCTTTAGCAGTTTCTTTGTTATCAAATGCACCTTCTGTAGCAAATCTATCATCTTCTAATATGCCCGCAAAGCCAGCTGCAGCAAGATTACTGCTCATAAAATTAGTGCCAAGAGCATTATTAATAGTTTTCGCTAAGGCTGTAGTAAATCCACTTGCAGATTGAGAATCCATATCTGAAAGAATAGTTTTACGAATCGTCTCTATGGCAGAAGATGACGCAGTTGCACCCCCGCTACCTTCTCTGACTGCTGATTCAACAGCAAGAACAGCTGCACGAATAGATTTACGAGTTTCTTCAGATACAGACCCAAATGAGTTTCTTTCTGAATCCGCTTTTCGTCTACCTTTGTCAAGTTCTTTAACTGCTTCTTCAATAGCTATTAGCTCTCTATCAGAAGCAGCTGATAAATCTGCATTTGAAAGTTGAGCACTTAATTTAATGTTAAATTCTTCTCCCGCAAACTTTTCAATAGACTTTAAAGTCTTAAGAGATTCTTGTCTAACTTTCCCTATATCTTTATTAAGTAAGTCAAAATAAGCTAGCACACCATTAAAGTTGTTTTTAACTCTTTCTAAGAAAGTATCACCTTCTCCGAAGAAAGCACTATAAATAACACCACCAATTCCTAAACCTAAAATACTAGCAGCTGCTGTACCTGCAGCAATTGCCATTAACGGTATACCTGCAAGTATGCTTCCTATAGCAGCAGTTGCCCCTGCAAAAGCAGTACCAATAGATGAACCAAATGCTACAACAGCACCTTTTATTTTTAGCGCACCTAATAACCTACTAATAGCAGGTAAAATACTTGAGATAATAACATCTTTAAATCCAACAGCACCTGCAGTTAAAGTAGTAAAGAATCCACTTAATTTAGAAGATTTAGCACCCGCTGCTGATGCAGCTGCTCCAATAGCTCCTGCGGCACTTGCCCCTGCTGACGCAGCGTTTATAGTTGAAAGCGCTACGTTAGTAGAGACAGTAGCAGTTTTAACTCTTTTTAATCTATTTAAACTAAGTCTTGAAAAAGCCTCGATTGCAAGTGAAGCTTTATTGCTAGCGAATGCCCAACCTTTTGCAAAAAGACTTGTAGAGTTTTTAGTAGCAAAAGAAATACCGGAAATATCAGAAACAATATTAGAAGTAGATACTTTAAATAACCCAGAAAGAATATCCTTGCCTTTTGTAAAAATTTCTGCTGCATTTATTTTTGCAAAGATTTTAGCCAAAACGCTATTAAATGTACTTACGACTGTTCTAACTGTTTCTGGATTTCCTATTGCTAATGTTTGTAAAACAGAAGCACCAATACCTGCAATAGCTGCTCCGGTAGTGCCTATAAGGTCTCCTAATAAAAGTTCTGCACCAATTACATAGCCGCTTAATTGGGTTAGCTGCATTAAACCTCTACGTCTATTTTTACTAGCTAGTTTACCAGCAACTTTATTTGAAACATTTAATCCATGTTCAGTAATTCTTTTTTCTAAATGTGACGAATTACTACCAACAAATAAATTGTATAATAAACCAGATCTGCCAATAACACCACTGCTAGCGGCAGTAGATAACAAAGAAGTAACTAAAGAAAATAATTGTTTTCTTACTCCACTAAAAAATACTGCAGCTGTTAAACCCCCGTATAAAATAGTAGTTAAAATTCCACCAGCTGGCCCTAAAAAGCTAAGTATTTTAGCAGGAAGCCCAATAAGACTATTACCAATAGTTTCTGCTAATCCCTGACCAAACGCAGCGCCTACTCTTAAAAGAGCTTTTAGTATCTGGGGAACATTAGCAACAATTGTTTGAATACCATTACCGATTGCATTCCCTAATCCTCGCGCTACTGATTCATAAAAGCCTGATTTTAGTACAGCATTATTTAAAGCAGTAGATACTGCTACAAAAATACTAATACCAAACAATGGTCCTAGTTTAGCAAAAGTTTTTCCAAAAAAAGCAGGACTAATAAATTTAGTTAAAGCTGCTGCTAAACCTACAGAAATATAACCTGCTATTTGAGGAGATACGTCTCTTAGCGAATTTAAACCTAATCTTACAGCATTAGAAATAGAATCTGCAATAGGAGTTGCTAAATTTTTAACGAATTGTGAAATAGCCTTAACATTAAATTTAATTTTATCAATCATAACTTCAAAGCTGCTTTTGCTTGAAAATCCTTTTTGAAGAGTAGATCTAATAGATTTAAATTTGTCTGAAGCTTGTTCTGAAAATGTTTTTAAAACATTTAAAGTTTTTGGTAAATACTCATTAGCAAGACTAAGAGTTTCTTTCATAGTGTCTGTCCACCATGAGTTACCAATCACTTTATCGTAGACCCAAGCGAATTTTCTTTCAATTGCTATGAGAGTCTTTTCTATAAAGTTTCTAGTTAATCCTAAGTATTTTGAAGAAGTATTAAATATTTCTAAAAAAGTATTTTTAGTAACAACAAATAATTTTGAAAGTCTGTTATTAGAAAGAGCATCAATTGCTTTTCCAAAATTAGTTATAATCTGAGTAGCTTTTAATACTCCTACTTGAACCGCAACAATGAAGTTAGATGCAGCAATATTTTTAGAAATGTCTCTAAATGCATTTGCAACTACTCCTGCAGCTTTTCCAAACCGTTCAAACGATGTATAACGCAATCTAATTAGTTGTTGATCAACAAGACCAAACGCAATTCCGGTTTCTAGCAAAAAGACATTAGTAGATCTTAATACTTTCTCAGTAATATTTCCAAAGTTATACCACCGTTTACCATAACGATCTAATACTTCACCAATTCTAAATAATGCATCACCAAATTCTTTTAGTGATTTTGATTGAAATACTTGTCGGATTGCTCCACTAAATTTAGTGTCTGTTATTCTTCTAAATAAACCTTCTAAGTCTAATCCAAAGCGTTTAACAATAGCGCCAGCATATAAAAGACCTGTTACTACCTCTGCAGTTATTACTTGAGCAAAATCTCTAAAAGGGCTGGTTAGATTTGGCAATGCATCAATAGCGCGATTAAAGATAGCTTGTAAAATTCTTGCTACACCCCGACCTACTGCTATTACTCCTTCAAAAGAATCTCTAAATCCTCTAGCAAATGAAACAACATTGTCTACAATAGCAGACCTGTTTGCCTCAATAGCTGCAGAAAGTTTCATAATTCTATCAGTAAAGCTTGTAGTAATATTAAGTTGCTTACTTATTTCTGCAACAACACGACCTACTTGGTCTCTTAAGGTAACCAAAGCTTCTGCTGAAGTAAATTCAAGAGTAGAAAATTCTTCGCTTAATTTTTCTGATTGGGAGAGAAGAGCATCAAATACAACTTCGGTTGTTAACTTCCCAGCCTCTGCAAGCTTTCTTAGCTCTCCTCTAGGTTTACCCATCGCATCAGCAATAGCTTGTGCTAGCCGAGGAGCTTGTTCTAAAACAGAGTTAAGTTCTTCACCTCTTAAAGTTCCAGAAGCTAAACCCTGACCAAGCTGTGTCAAAGCTGCTCTAGCAGATTCTACACCACCACCAGAAATAGCAATAGATTTATTTACAGATTCAACTGCTTTAAGTATATCTGCGGAGCTTTTTCCCGCTTCAGATAAAGCTAATCCGAATCTGTTAAATGTATCTGCAGCTAAATCAACGGGCTGACCTGTTCTACGAGAAATATTATATAAGTCATCTAATACTGAATTTAACTCTTTAGTTCGCCCTGTTACTAAGGCAACTCTGTTTTGCATACTAGTTAAAGAGTCAGTTGCTCTGTTAATACCTTTTGATACTGTTGCTGTTGAAAAGGCTACACCAATACCAACCGCTAAATTTCTAAAGGCTTTACTAACAGAATTTGCTGTTTTTTCTATATTTCCTACTGAACGCTCTAATTGATTTAAGTCACTTCTTGCCTGACGACTATTAGAACGTACTCTAATTTCTACACCACTCATATGGTTCCTCCTTAATAAAATTGCCCCCTAATGGTTTTCTTGTATAATAAGAAGCCATCAGAGGGCAATATTTTAATTGGGGGTTAAAATTCCAATTGTCATAAGCACTTGTTCAATAAAATATTTAGGTGCTTGTTTACTGTGTCCTTTGTTTAAGACATCAATATATTCTACATCATTGGAAATAATACCTTCGGTGTAGCCATCAAAGTCTTTACTTGTTTTGCTTGTCCATCCAGATCTAGCTTTACCTGTGTCAACAGGAGTCACTATCTTTAAAGTTTGTTCAGCATAATTAATTTGATCTTCTATTTTTTTATTAGCTAAATATTGAACTTCTCTTTTAACTCTTTGCATTTCTTGTTTAAAGTTTACAATATCTAAACTAATTTTTGTCATAGTTAAACCTCATTAAATATTGAATTCGCATCCCCATCTCTAGCCTTTTTCATTAGCTCTAGAAACTTACCTTTAGGTTTTGCTTGATCAGGTTTGTCAAGTTTAATTGAATTACGTTTTATCATATCAAGAGTAGGAAATAACTTTTCAGCTGATTCCTTAACCCCTTGTGTTCTTAAAAACATATATGTTCTTTGATCTTCTCTCCAACCGATCGGCCTTCTTTGGAAAAAAGAACACCACTTTACAAATTCAGTATAGTCCATTTCGTTCTGTATTGTATAAACAGGTAGCCCTAGGTTATAGGCAACCTCAAAAAGATTTTCTTCTTCGGGAGTTAGTTTCCCACATCTGCGGCTCCAGAGCCAAGTCCTGATAAACTCATAACTTTATCAGAAAGCTCTGTTAGCTCTGCAACAGGGAAACTATTAAATTCTTCATCGGTTAGTTCGTCTGCACCGATTACAGAAAGACGCAGTACGTCTCGAAGAAGAGCCATTTGACCTTCTTCCTTGTTTTTTGCTTTGCCATGTTTGTCTGCAAGTTTTTGTACTTTGAATACTTCAGCTACAGACATCTTTTTAACTTGGACTTCTTCGCCCATAAACATTGTAGATTCGGTAATTACCTTATTAACTAAATTTTTCATAATTATCTCCTAACTTATTCTAATTTTTCTTTATCGGTAAACAAATGACTATTTTCTTCTTGAAAGTCATCCATTATTTTTCTTACGGTATGAAGAACTGATAGTGTTTCCATAATTTCTTTACCAGTATCAGAATCATTTTCAAAGTCTTGAAATCTTTCAAAACTCTTACGAATACTAATATCTACACTTCGCCTCATATGGCGAAAGGTAGTCCTCATAACAAAACTTTTACTAAATGGTTTTTCCATATTTCTTTACTTTCTATCTGGGATAAGTCAGAGGAGACCCCGAAGGATCCCCTCTTAAGCGATCTCTATTAGCTAGCTGCAATAGTTGCAGGGCCAAAGAAATCAGACTGTGTTGAAAGTGTCATAGTTGCAGTAGTAGCATCTGTGAGACTTGGGTTAACTAAGATAGCCTCGATTTTACCACGGAAGTAAAATTCAGTGTTAGGTGTTGCTAAAGTAGCAGCAGCAGCGGCGGTCTCTGTAGTAGATGCCGAGCACATCATAAAGCGAAAGATAACTGGATCGCCAATCATAGTATGGAATTGCTCCATGTCATTGGCATTGTAGTTAACAGTAACTTCTAAGTTAGGTGCGTCTGATTGGCCTTGAACCTGTGAAGAGGTAGCTTGACCATAAACTGGTACGTTTACAATGTTTGCAGGTGTACCAATCGAGGGAAACTCACGAACACTTGGAAGGCGAACAACGTGTCCAGCCGTCGGAGTTACAAAAAGAGCAGCACACTCTGCAGGGGTGTCGGAAAGAGCCGCTGTAGGTTGTGTACCTTTAAAAATATCTAGGTAAGTAAAAATACCTGCGCGAAGATCGGAAATATGAGCCATTTATTTATTCTCCATAAGATTGAAATGGTATTGTGTATTTTGCACTGTAAAGTGCTTTGTTAGCTGTATCTAAGCCTCCTATAGTTAAATAAGAAGCACCAAGCTCTGGGCCTTTAATAGTTTCTCCACCAATAGTGGCAGATGTATTTTTATTTTGCAAAAGAATATCTAAAATATCACTAATCTGCATTATACGTTTTTGGCCTTCTCCAGCCTTAACATAAATAGAAATTATAACTAAACCTTCAAGGTTTTTACTTCCACCGTAATTAGAAGAAGAATTAGAAGGTAAAATATTTATTCTTAAAAACTCGTTATGATTAGCGATAGTTCCTTGGTAGTTATCAGGGTATACGTTAATATTTTGTCCTATCCAATAACCTTTAGTGAACATGTATTCTATTGCTTTTCTAGCGTTATCATAAGTCATTATGCCTCCTTAGTCAAAGTAGCAGTAATAACAAACCCGTTATCTTCTGTGTCAGTAATATTATAAACATCACTATCAATAGTTAAGGTGTCATACGCATCTATATCCGCAGTTGTTTTTAAAATTGCAGTATAAATTGCTCTTCCCTCAACTAATTTTTTATTAGTGATTATAACTTTTACAGAAGTAGTGGCGCTAGTTGTTCCAGTGGTTCCGTTAGCAAAATTATAAGAAGTAGTAACTTTGTTAGAAAGACTGGCTGTAGAAACTAACTCTCCTGCTGCACTAAAGGCTTTAGTTATTGCGCCTCTAATTTTAGCCTTAGAAATTCCCATTAATTAGCCCTCCACCAACTTGAGCCTGTACCCATAGCATAGGATTTGTTTAGCAAAGGTCTAATTTTCTTTAATACTAAAGAAGGTTTCATAGGAATATTTGACGAAGAGTTAGAATCAGAAAGAGCAATAGAACCAATAGAAATAGATTCAAAAGTTTGCCCTTGACCTTGTAAAACATCTTCATTATCTACTAAGTGAAGAGCTTGCTCGTAAACAGCCTCTTTAACTTGACTAGGAATCACAGTGTTACCAAGAGTAATATTAAGTCCTAGTCGAGTATCATTATAGACGGCGTTATTACGAGGCCATGCCAAAGCTTGAGAGGAACTAACAGCAGAACCAATCCATGCGTGATCATCTACTAGAAAAGTAGCTGTCACAAGCGCAGACTCTTTGAGGGTAGTAGAAGCAGCAGTCCAGTTGGCGCTATCAATACGAGTTTCAAAGTAAGTATCTGCATCAGCTACACTTACATAGCTGTTTGTGTTTACAGTTAGTGTCATTAGTTCCTCCGAGATTTAATTAGGAGTGGAAAATGGGCAAAATGTCCAAGTTCAACGCTGCTTGTTTACGGGTGTAAGAGGCAGCAGCACCAAGAGTTGTGTTGGTTGCAAACGCGTTAGTAGCGCCTGACCAATCATAACCATTTGGATGCATGATAAAGCCGTAGCGATACCAGATGTTAGTTGAACCACCACCAGTATAAGAAGCTGCATCACGGTCTACTTCTACAGGAGTAGGAACGTTTACAGGAGCCGCTGTAACAGCTGCAGGGTTAATAACAAAAGTACACTTGTCAGAACGAGCGTTTAAGTCATTAGAAGCTGCACCAGAAATCATTTGATTAGCGCGAGTCATAATCAGACGGAATTTGCCACCAAAGATTGTGTTAAAGTTCAAGTTGCCGTCTTGTACGCGAGTTTCGTCTACCAAGTTAGCAGCACGCATTTCTGCCATTTGCTCTGGTGAAGTTACAAGATACATAAAGTCAGCTTCGTAGTCTTTCATACCTGCGCCAATAGCGCGGAAAAGACGCTCACCACGGGCAGCACCAGCAGCAGACGAGTCAAAAAGCTTACGCTCATCACTAGCACCAGTAGCGGCTGCACCAAAGAGACCTAGTGCGTTAACGTCAACAAAGTGACCAGTTGCAGCAGCATCGCCGTCTGTATCGAAGGCAATATAACCACCGTTACCAGAACCGCCTTTGTCGCCCAAAGTAACTTCGCTAAGAGCGACACCTTTGAGAACTGACAACAAAGCGTTGTGCTCGTCTTGTGCGCGTACTTCAGCAAAGTCGCGAGCAATTTTTGCTAGACCGTCTTGCTTCGATACAACTTCTTGCATGTTTACTTGTTGCGCACCAAAAGTACGAACAGTTTTAACATAGTCAGCAATGTCGGTTGTGACATCTGTGTAAGTACCGTCTGTTGCGCTTGAAAGCGAAGCAACGTTTACAGTTGCAGACAGTGGTTTGTAGTAACGGAACTGACCAATAAAGCTTTCACCATCGGCAGTAATGTCAGCACGATTGCCTACAATACCTGTTGAGTTAAGCTTTTTTTCAGTGGTATAAGCTTCATCGCTGTAAGCGGAGATAGCAAGAGCCACATTTTGAAATGCAGTATTTGTAATAGCCATTATTTTATTCCTTTATAGAACTATTAGATATTAAATGAACCCAGCTGACCTTTTTCGGCTGCTGCGAGCATTTCTGAAGTAGACATTTCTGATAAAGTTTTCTTTTGAGAAACGTTAGAAACACCTGCGTTGTTAGCCGCGCCAGATCCAGTATTGGATTTAACACGGAATAAGAAAGAGTTGTCTTCACTCTTAGAGTATCCAGCGACAAAATCGTCTATAGAAGTACCAGAGTTGTGTTTCCACCCTCCGTCTTCAGTTTGAGATAGTTGCTCAACAATGTCTTTATAAGCCATTTCGCGACTACGATCATTTTTAAAGTCTAACCCCGCCAAAGCATTCTGTAAAACACTATCACGGTTTAGTTTTGTGTTTTCCGCTTGATAAACAGACAGTTTAGCTTCAAGATCAGCAATTTTCATTTCTGCTACTTCTTGTAGTTTACCATCTTTTTCCAACTGAGCAATTTTTGCTGCTTTAGCATCTGCTTCCATTTGGTTTTTAACTTTTAAAGCTTCATCACGTTCTTTAGACATACGATCCATGTTAGCTTTCATCTGTGCAAGGCGTTCTTGAACAGCAGCTTCTACTGGATCAACCGTCTCAGAAGACTCTGTAGCTTCAACTTTAGGAGTTTCTACTTCAGGGGTTTCTGTTTCAGTTGTTTGTACTTCTTCAATAATTTCATCAGGCATAATTTTTTTCCTTTCAAGCACAGCTTGAGGTTACAGTTTAAGCGAAGGAACATCCTTCTTAGTTAGTTTGCTATTACAAGTCACAGACTTTATAAAAGTTATGGTCCAATTCCATACCAGTCTTCACCTTCTTTAATAGGTGCTAGTATATCCTTGCGAGTAATTTTGTTTGGAGGATCTATTAGTCCTTGCTTTTTAGCAAAGGCTAACAATTCTCTGTAGTTAAGATAAGATAGACCCTCTTTACGCATTTGTTTAAGGGTTTTTCTTACTGTGTCGCCATCAAGAGCATCTGCGTAGATGGTTCTTAAGGCTTGTTTAGCGTCTTCGGCGTGTCCGAGGTTAGTAAAGAAAGCATCGTGGATTGTTCCTGTCCCAATGTTTTTCTTTCTTCCCCACAAATGGAAAGCCCGTACAATAACAGCATCATTGCTGTGATTGCCATTTACACCTAGTCCAATAGAAGCATCTTGTAAAGAAGACTTACCTAAAAGTTTTCCATCTTCTGCTCTAGCTTCGTAGATGTTAGCTACTTTACGACCCGTTACGGGGTCTGTAAATTCTATTCGCTCCTGAATTTTAGGGCGATATCTTTGTCTCATAATTTTACCGTCAAAAGTTACCCACGGTATATCTACACTTTGAGTATCCGTAACAAAAGTTTTTGCTACTCTTTTCCAAAACGTAATAAAATTATCAGTAACAGGCGCACGAAGCGCAAGATTCTTTGACATAATTCTTGAAATTTCTGCAAAGTCTTTTGGGCCGACAAGACCTAATCTAGAATTTGTAATTTTATTTACAAAATCAGCTGTATCAGGGTGTATATCAGCAGCTTGTTTTAACAACTCACGACCTACAGGAGTGTTTTTATTTACTAGCTCTACTAATTCAGATCGAAAAGATTTTAACTCATCTACTGTAGCCGTAGCCCCTAGCCGATCTGCAACTTTTATTTTACTATCAATAACTCTTAGTTGTTCACCAAGCTTTTCTTTAGTAATAGCTGTGTATCCTTTTTTATCAAGAACTTTTGCCATTTGAGTTGCAACATTTGCTGTTCTAGTTGCACCGCCTGCACCATAAAAAGAAACCATATTTTGAGATTTTGCTGCTTTAGCAAGGTCTTCCCAAGTTAAATTAGCGTTTCTTAGTGCGGCTATTTTATTAAACTCAGGATCATTAATAGTATCCATTGCAATAATGTCATAAAGTCGATTTTTTTGGGGAGTTGCTAAAACATTACTTACCATAGAAATATCTCTGTCGCCAGTAGATAGACCAATAATTTGAGCTCCACTTGAAGAAGCATCATTTTCTATCATTAGTTTGGTTTTGTATTTAGAAAGTTTAGCAGCAGTAAAATCTCCGTTTGTGGCATCGTATATACGTTTGTATTCTAAAGCCATTCTAGCTAACTTGGGTACTTCTGGACCCTCAAGTCCACTTACAAGAGGATGTTCTAAAAATTGTCTCATACGCCTATCACGTTGCGTTGTTGACTGAAGTATCTGCCCCAGCTCTCTTAAGGCTTTTTCATTACGGGCAAAGACAGCAAGCCTACCTGCTTGAGTTAAGGTTTCGGTACCTGCCCCTATCATAGCGCCAAGTTGAATACGTAGCTCACGCAGAGCTATCGGAGTCATACTAACGCTTTGAGCAGAGTTAAGAAACGGTCTAACAAGCTCTCCTCCCGTAGGTGTTAAGTAACCACGGTGATATACTCTTCCGCGAGAATCAATAAACACTTGAGTCTTAAAAGGCTTAGCACGTTGTCTATGCCACTTTGCAGTAGTCATTAACCCATAGCCTTGCTCACCACGATTTAAAATCTCATGGCGCAGCTCATTGATAGAATCATAGTATTTGCTTTTCCCTCTTGGATCCCGAAAACGCACAATGTCATCCATAAAGTCAAAAAACTCGCCATCGACTTCGTACTCCGTATTTGAAACATGGTTCATCATTTTAGCCATGTCTCTATCGATTTGCTTTGCATCGTAATCGGGGAACTTGTCGGCAGAAATAATTGGTATGTTAGTATTGTTGCCACGGGCATCAAAAAAAGTTTTATTATTAGCTTTTACATAAAGTTGATCTCTAGGATTAGTAACCCCTAGTCTCCTAGCAATTACCGTTCTGCGCTCTGCTTCTTGAAGTCTAATTAGACCTTTATCAATTACAGTAACTTCTCTAGAAATAGTGTCAGCCCAACCACCAGAAGCTCGTCCTGTTTCAACATCAAAGACTCCTCTTCGAGTTCTTCCTCGAAATTGAACTTTTATATATCCACTAGATTCCATTAAATTTAAAATTCTAGAACCTTCAGTATGATTGTTCTTTAACGTGTTTTTAGTCATAGGAATAATGTTAGCAAAGTCTTTACTAAACTGTTGACCAATAGCAATAGCCAACCCGTCATAGTCGGTAGATTGTCCTGAAGAAATTAACTTAGCAATCTTAGTAATGCTGTTTAAAGCCTTATCATCCATTATCCTAGAAGTAGGTATTTTTTTAAGATTTAAAAATTCTAAATCTACTAAGTATCTATAGTTTTCTCTAATAGAAGCCATTTTACGAGTAAACCAAGCATCAGTTGGTTCTTTATTAAATAACTTTTTAAAAGCCAAGTATTCTTTTCGTAAAGGTACAAAGTTGTTTAACAAGTACTCTTTGAATTTTTCAGTAGTAGGATACTTTTCTGTTAACTTTCTAAAGTACACTCTTAAAGGACTTCTCCCTGTAAAGTAAACTTTTTTAGCTAGTTTAGCGCCTTCTCTGCTTCTCCAGTTGTCAATGTACCTTTGATCTTTTAAGAGGTTATCAGCAAGATCATCTAGAGTGTAATACTTGCTCATAATTTGAACTTGAGGTTTGTCTTTAGAAAGATAACTAACAAACATTTCTGAACGTTTTCTAGATCTGACATCTAAAAGACGAGAAACGTTTTGTACAGCAAAGCGGTTTTCTGCTCTCATAACAGAAGCAAAGTCACCCCAAGGCTGTTTATCTTTAGCATATCTTTGAAACACTACCCTTAAATTTTCAATAATAACTGTTTGTTGATTGACAGAGACTTTATCATCAAAAGAAGCAGCAATAGATTCAATAAAGTTTTTCTGATCGCCCGTTATGTCTTTTGAATTTCTCATAAAGTCAATACGTTCTTGATACAGGTTAAAATCTGGATCATAAATATTATTATTTTTAATCTCACCCGTTAAAGGATCTGCTGAAAAGTTTCTTTCGTCAAATTGATTACCAACTCTACGCCTAGAAGCAGCTTTACCTTGAAGGCTAGTACCCTTATAGTCTGTTAAAGACATTGTTTTGTTAAAGTCTACAGCGTCATTAAGAAACATAGTTCTAAGTGCTTCTTTATGTTTTGGATTATTAAGCAAAGAGTTTGGTGTTTTAGCGTCAACTCTTAAATCAGCATCCGTTATTTTTTGCCGAGGTTTAAAAACCGCAGTAGCGTTTGCTGCTCTTGCTCTAAGGGCTTGTATAGTTAAAGCTTTACCTTTTGGAGTAACAAATTCAGCAGCCTTTAGCTTTCCTTGTCTAAACAAGTTAGCAGCGTCTTCTGACCCTAGCATCTTAGCTTGTATTTCCATAGATTGAGTTTTTAACCAAGTACCAAAATTTTTTACTTGCGGAGGAAGACCATTTAACTTTTGGGGGTCTTTCTTTTTAAGCGCAGAAACGTTAATACGTTTTGACGGACTTTCTTGCAGTAGTTCTTCCTTAGATTTAAGAACTGGGACCATAGACGAGCGACAATTCCAGTGAAGGGGAGGTTCATAGCTTCTATCTCCTATGTCATAAATTTTTCCGTTGTGGTGAGTACAGATTGGGCTTGTTCTAGCATCAAGGATAGCTGTAAACATGTAACCCTTTAATATATCTTTGTTTTGTTCTGCTACCTTATGTACAGCAGCAGTTTGAGTTGAAGTAATAGCGGTACGAGTTAAGGTTCTTGCTTGATGTTCTGTTAACTTAGTAGTCTTCATAACATCGGCAATAATATCTTTTTTATTATGGCCTTTAGCAAGTCCTGCTTTCACTTTAGATTGTATACGTACAAGTTCCCCTGCAGAAATATTTGATACGTTCTGAGTGATACTGCGAGTACCTTTAATGTTTGGGCCAGTTATTTCACCAAGAAGTTCTTTGGTTCGTGGCCTTTGAACTTTGTAAAAGTCTTTTACTTCTTTATATAAGTTATCTGTTGAAAAGTCTAGTTGCGAAGTAGAAAATTCTTTCAAGCTACTGTTTGTATGCACTGAAAGTTCTTTGCCAAACCTATTCATTTCTTTTTGAAGATCAGCTCTAACATTTCCTCTTAACAAAGTTTTTAAGTTATTCCTGTGTCTTTTTAAAATCCTACGATTTTGAAGTTGAACACCTTCTTCATATAACCGCACATCTCCCATGTGGTCAACAATACGATTAAAAATTTTATCATTATAGTTCATCTAGTCCACCATTGTAGAGTTAGAGGGGGTGTGACTTACTGTTAGACCACGCCCAAAGAAGGCAGTTACCAATGTTATACTTTGGTCCACTCTTCTTTGGGTGATGATTTAATCTAAGACACTTATACCACGCTATAAAGTTTTTATAACGTTTCATTTGCCTTTTTTAACTTCGGCTGTTTTCTTTGTTATTTGTATAGTTTCAAATTTAGAATCTTCTGATTTTTCAGGTTTAGGTTTTTTCTTCTTGAACCATCCAAACATAGAACTATTCCATTTCCATCTGATCGTCATCTACTTGAGTAGTTAACGGATCTGTTTGAATGGCTGCAATAGCCTCTTCATCATTATAATCAGAAGGAATAAAGTCGTTGTATTTAGCAACAGCAACAAAGGTATCTCTTGGGATTATTCCTGATTGATACCACTCAGTAATTAATCGCATAGCGCCTTCGCCACCAACAACGGGGGCAAAGTCTGCTGACAAAGTAAATTGAACATCGTTACCTGTGTATTGAGTCCCATACTTCCAGTTAAGCATAAAGGAAATTACTTCTCGCATAGTATGAGAAACTTTAGCGTTAAGAGTACCTAGCTGTGCTGTTTGAGAAGCGTTTCGAATTTCTAAAGCAATGCCTGACTGTGCAGTTTCAGGAGAAAGCATTCGGATTCCCATTTTAGCCATTTCTTCTACTGTTTTAGTAATAGCCATATCCATATCATTTAAAGCACTTGTAGGTGTTTCTAAAACACTAACAGACTCATCTTTACGTACTCGTAACCACGTACCTAGCCCTGCAGACACTAACTCTTCAAACTCTTCGTCTGTCATATCAGAAGACACAATAGGAGTATAGGTTGCAGCCCCGTATAGCAGGTGATTCCTGCGTGAGACTTTGTTGTACAAAGAAACTTCACGATCAATAAGCGGCATAAGCACTGGTTCAACAGGTTCAATATGTCCGTTAAGAGGCCAAGCAGGAATTCGCTTAAGACGCTCACCAAACATTTGAGGAGTTACTGTGTCATACTTTTCAAAGTGAGTTTCTGTGCGAATGTCTTTATAGTCTTGAGTTACTTCTCCATTAAGAACCTTAAGTTCTGCGTAAGTATCTTTTTGACGATAGTAGTCTAAAACAAGGTTGCCACCTTCATCCAAGTAGTGATCACAAACAGTGTCTACATAGTTAGGGTGCCAAGGGTTTTCTTCGTCAAACTCTTCGATTAAGTAGCGTAATACTAAACGAGTAAGAGTTCTTTGGCGAGTAATTGGATGTACGTTTAATTGATAGTTGATTACGTTTTCAGCTTTAATAATTACTGGATAAGGCGCAACCATGTCACGTTCTTCAGGAGTTAAAGCTTCTTGTTGTTCTTCGGTAAGTTTTGGGTAATCAACTGACACCCAACAGCGCGAGGTCTGAAGTTCTTCCCATAAAGCGGAGTCAAGAAAATTAAAGAGAGAACGACCGTCCAAAGTAAAATTTGTTTCAATCCAGTCTAACGCCTCTTCTGGAAGTTCTTCTGGTATTGTAAGTTGCGACTTTTTACGCAACAAAGAACTAATAAGTACTTTACAATACTGTGCAGTTAACCCTGAAAGTTCTGCTTCTGATTTGTAAAAATTATACTGTGCTTGAGTCATAGATGGGGAAAATGGCAACAAAAGATTAGAATAGTCAGTTGCCAAAGTAGTGTCGTGGGCCTTTACGTTAGCCTCACCTTGTAAAATTGCTCTTGATTTTTTCCACAAAGGAGTAAGAGAATGATAAGAATCACTAGGATCTGCTACAGACTTCTTAATAGTTTTAGTAGTTGTAATTTTCTGTGCCATAAGGGTTCCTTACCATTTTACTTTGTTTGCCCAATAAGCGGCGGACATTTTTCCTTTAGCAATATTAGTTGCATGACGGGCTTTCCAAGCGTTTCGTCTTGCTGCATACTTAGCAGACTCGTTTGCTTTTTTAGGGCTACCTTTAGCGCCTTGAGCACCAAAGCGAATTGTTTTTATTTGATCTCCTACTTTAGCAACAACAATGTGAGATTTTGTTGCATGAGCAGGAGTTCTTTTTGGTTTGTTATAGCCAGAAACACCTGCTCTTTTTAGTCTAGGATCTGAAGACATTATTACTTCCTTTTCTTAGGCTGAGAAGAGTATTGTTTTCCTGCAGCAGTATCTTTCCTTTTCTTTGCTGTTGATGCTTTGTACTTTTTAGGTGACATAGCAGCAATAGCCTTTGTAGGTAAATATCTTTCACCTGTAGCTTTTGGTCCTATTACAGAAGGTTTACCAGACTTGGTCCTCCACTTCTGTTTAGTCCACTTAGTCATAGACTTTTGACCCGAATCTTTGCCGCCAGTGTACTTGCCACCACGGTCTTTATAAAGTTTAGCAGCTAGTTGCATAGCTCTAGCAGAGTGTCCACCCATTTTGGCTACAGCGTCTTTCTTAGCTTGCTCCCACTTCTTTGGATTAGCTCTACCCATTTGTTTCTCCTAAAGTAAAAGGAGTACCTAGAATTAACTAAGTACCCCAAAAGAGGAACGGTCAGCTTGTAGGGATATCATAAGCTGTTCCTCGGTAAACCTATATCATAAGCGATCACTATTTTTGGAAATATTCTTTTTACAAGCCTTGAAGGAAACTTGCAAAGAAAATAAGGCCAACTATGCCGCTTAATACTGTTAAGACAATTAATCCAATCCCTACTCTAAACATAATAGTAGAAATTAACTTTTGTCGTCTAGCTTCTTCTGCTGCGCGTTTCTTTCTAGCTGTTGCTTGAAACTTAACCCAGTCATTCCAAAGGTTTGCTCTACCTGACCAGATCATAAATTCTTTTAATTCTTCTTCATTTTTTCGAATAGCTTCTAGCGCAAGAAATTCTTCCATGTCGTTAACCGCTGCAGGATCACTGAAGAGGCTATTTTTCTTTTTCTTTACTTTTTGTTCTAGTTCGGTCTTAGCACCGACAAACTGTGACATTTGGTTTGCCACCCTTGCTAAGTCGCCTGTATTTTGTACAGTTTTTTTAATAATAGCAAAGGCAGCGTTAGCAGCGGCAAGTTCTGCCAGCATAGTGACCTCTTTTACTTTCTACTCTAACATTTTGAGTGCTTGCTCAAGGGTCTCCTTATTACGGCGTGTCCAACCTTTTCCAAAAGTTTCAAAAGTTTTTAAGCTTTCATAAAACTTTTGTCTTTGAGTGTTAATGCTTTTTATTGTCTTTTTAGTATCGGCTGCATTAACTGCTGCAAGTGTCATCGGGCCAACACCACCGTCAACGGTAGTCTTGATGCTTTTTTGCATTGCTTTTACTGGCCTAGACATTCCAGAGTTTACGCCCCAGTCAAAGACAGCCCAGTCAAGGCCGCTTGGTAGTTCGTCACACTTGGCTTTGTCCCAGTAATTCTTTTTATAAATTGGCGCAACGTCTTCATAAGTTAGCGCCATCATTTCAGCTTTTGAGCTACTACGTCCAATGTGTTTATCATACACAGCTTTAGTAACCCCTAGGTTTGTCATACCACCAGGATCTTTAGGATGATTTACAAACCCTCCTTCGTGTGATAATAACATATCTAAACAAACTTTAAAATTTTCTTTCATTATTTATCCTACTTTTTTCCAAAAAACTTACTTACTGAGCGCATACCAATCGATGCACTTACTATCCCGCCTAAGGCAATTTGATACCACTGAGGCATTACCTCTAAGGCTGCAAATCCTCTTGCTACAATATCATTGCCCCAATCACCACAAAAGGCTAGTATAAGAGGAATACTAAATAATAGTGTAATCCACTCATCTTTCCAACTATTTTCTGTCGCTCTCATAGCCTCAAGATCCCAGTCAATCTCTCCGGTAAGCTGTTTCTTTTTAATTTCAGCTTCAGTGAGTTTGATCTGGGTCTTGCCATCAATAATGCTTGTAGCTAGCCCTGTAAGGCTACCTATAATTTTTCCAATCATTGTTCATGTCCTAACCATACAGCAAAAGCTCCTGTCATAGCACCTGTAACGGTTGCAGTCAAGGCTGTTGCTTGTGAAGTCATAGCTTCAGGAGGAAGCTCCATAAACCAGTAGAGCACAGTTACGTACATAAAGGTCATAGCCAACATCATTAGCCTTGGTAAAATCTTCCAATGAAGAATTCTTTCCATAGTTACTGTCATTTATTTTTCCTTGTTATGTAGGAGGAACGGGCCAAACTACGTCTCTACCGTTTGGATACGTTTCAGTTATATCCCTTAAAGCTTGTCTGTAAGCAGCCCATTTAGTTTTAGTTGAGTGTGGCACGTCAGGAAGTTGAGTCCAATCCGTAAAAGCTAATGCCTTATCTCTATTCTCTCTTAAAAGGTAAAGATAATGTGAGTCAGGAAGGTCACTACTTTCTTCTTCAATTTCTACAACAGTTCCGTTTAGTAGTTTATATTGCTTTTCAAAAATATTTATTTCTACTTCAGTAACAATTTGAGAAGCTTCTATGTGGTGCGTACTTCTAGTTTTGTTTGTTTCAGGGTTAGGGGAGTAATACTCAGAAAGTAGTTCCCCTGTTTCTCCGTCAAACTCATAATATTTTTTATTTGCTGTCATGTTATTTCACCAAAGATTGAATATAAAAGAAGGATCGATAGCGGTAAAAGTCTTTGGGGGTAGTATTAGCAGAACCTGAGATATTTTTAAAAGAAAAATTAACTGTTAGATCAATAGTAGTTTCTCCCGTATAAGAAGGTACTAGTGTATCTTGAAAGTAATGGAAATCGTTTTCTGGGAAACCTATAGTAGTTCTTGACCAGCGATGCGCCCGAAGTATACCAGGAATCCATAAATAGGGAGCACCGTCTGCAGAAACACCAGAAAGACCAAGAGTTTGTGTTGCGTATTGAGTGCTTGATAAAGCGGGTGTGCCCACCGGTGTTCCTGTAGTATAGCGAATTCCCGCTGAAATTAATAGTGGGAGACCAGCTACGTGAGGAATAGTCAGGGAGTGTAAGTCAACACTTCCACTTCCTGTTGATATAACAGCAATACCACCAGCCGCAATCCTTTGATCAGAAACTCCATTGTCTGCTATTTTTATTCTTCCAACTACTAAGTCGTTTATCTGAGCAGTGTTCGTTACAATACTAGCGGCTGCTAGTTTAGTACCTGTTATAGTGCCACTAACTAAAAGATTACCGTCTATAAACTGTGTTTGTTCTACCCAACCACTACTTCCTTCGTAAACATAAGCAGTAACATCACCTCCTGTGTTTTCAAGAACAAACCTGTCTCCGTAAACAGGGAGTAAGTTTACTGCTACCCCAAAGAAAGCTTCTACGAAACCAGTAAGTAAGCCTGTTACTGAGTTAGCGGTTCCTGTTAAGTGTTTCCACCAACCCGCACCTCTTGTAGCGTTAGCCCCAACTCCAATCGTTGCTGTAGTACTGCTAACGGCAGTAAGGTTTCCTACTGCAAATTGTCTTTCGAATCTAGCCTGAGCTCTATTGGTAGTTGTATTAAAATAATAATCATAAGCTGACGTAGTGAAGTCGGTTTTATAGGTTCCCCAGTTGTCGTCGTCATGTTTAATCAGTATAGTTAAATCTTCTTGGTTGGTAAAAGAGTTATGAAGGACTTGGGATACATTTCCTGTGACACCCGCGCCGTTAAGCTTTACGAACATTTTGTCAGGCCAACCATACTGAGGGTTGTTGCCATCTTGCCGCCAGTCTAAATAGACACTGTCATTTGTGGGAGTTCCGAAAAAAAGTTCACCAGGATTGTTGCCAGTGAGTGTTGACATCGTCATGTTTATAACATAAGTAGCTAAGTTAGAGGACAGTGGTGGGAGGGGCGAAGGAGGAACCGCATCTTCTCCAACAAATTTAGCAAAGGTAATGTTAGTAGTTACATTGGGGCTTAGAACCCCCGTAGTAGCATCTGAAGGAGGTGTCTCGCCTGTATAAGCGTAGTAAGCTACAAATTGATTACTACCTTGAGTATAAGTTTGTACTTGAGCTGCATCTGTGTGATCTTGAATATCTGCGTAAATGACCGCCACTCTACCTACAGTTTTAAGCTGTAGACTTACAGTAGTAGAACCAGTGACGCTGTCAGCAGCAAGGACTCTTTCGGACATTAAACCACTAGGGTTTCTTGCACGAACACTAAAAATAAAGTTCCCTGTTTTAAACCCTTGTATATCAAACTTACAAGTAGCATTCCCGTTTACATCAACTGCAGTGCTTCTTGTAATTCCAAGTTGAGAAAACTCAGAATCAGCGTTGCCAAGTTCTTTTGCCTCCACTATATACTCTTCAGTGCCAGTATCAGCTGTAGGCGTCCAAGTTACTTGCCCTGACGCAGTTCCTAAAAGTTTGTTAGAACTTGAAGCTGCACTCGAAGTAAAGACAACGTTAGTAGGCTTGTCTACAGTAAAATCAAACTCAGGAGGAGAAAGGTAAGCAATGTCATCATTTACATTCCATGCTAACATTGTATGACTATAAGAAAAAGCTTCAACGTAAACTGTAAGATCAGATTTAAGTGTAACTCCAAGAACTTTGAAAACTTCAGGAACAGCTGCCGTTCCAATTCCCGCTAAAGGAGAGTAAAGACTAATAAAGTCTCCAGGTTCTAAGTTAAAACCAGCGGAGTCTAAAGTTACTGTAAGAGTCTTCATTTCTCTTGATTGTCTAACAATTTGTTCTGCTTTAGCTAAGGCATGATAAGGATCTGTTATTCCTATTCCTGTAATTTCTGAAGTAAAGGGTTGCTGATTATCTTCAGCTAAAAATGCAGCGTGAACAGCACTATTGGTTTCTGGGAAAGTTATTGTATCTTCTTTGAAGTCTTCATGTTCATTGGCAAAGTTTACAGTAACTTGATTAAAACGATCATTAGCAGTTGGCCAAGTTATTCCAATGTCTTCTTTTATAATGTTATCTTCTGTAAACCTATGGGCAGGATCAACCAAAGCTAGCACTGCTGCGCATTCATTAGAACCTGCAGCAATTTCTGCTACAGTTTGTTGAGGATACTCTAATAAAAGTTTATACTTTCCTTCTGAAGACCAAACTAACTCAGCTAAGCCCATAGTATCTAAAATAGTTTCGATATTATTTCTAATAGAAGAAGAAGTGTCAATGCTTATATTACACTCATAAAGAGGTAAGTCTCTTTTATTAACAGTAGTTATTTGATAGGAGCCAGCAGCCCAAGTATAGTAATATCCAGTGTCGGTTGCTTTATAAATATAAGCGCTTAATATCTCTTCGGTGTTGTCTTCAGTGCCAGCAGGTGCAGTAGTTCCACTAGTTATATTAGGGAATAATGCTAATGTTGAGTATTCTCTAAAAGGTTTAACTCCGTTTACACGTCCACCAATAACTGCATTTTGCCTAACTACAGTATTACAAATCTCTGAAGCATGATAAAAGGAGGCTAAATCTATGTTAGGAGGTACGTTGTTAACTACAGGAAGTCCTCTGCCGTACTTAGTAGAAAGCAAGTAGTCTAGAAGCACTAGCGCAGGATTATTAGAGTAAGTATATAGTCTATCTCCGTTTCCATCTACAGCCAAAGAATAGCTGTAATTACCTTCGCTTCCACTACGAGTAATAGGGGTTATCTTTTTCCCCTTTAAAAGGTACGAGCAACGGGGGAGTCCACCATAGTTCCCTTCGTCTCGGTTTAACTTAAAAAAGGAATGGACCCAAGCACAGTTAGTAAATTTATTAGTGCTAGGAAAACCAAAATGTGTTGCAGCAGGGTCGGCAATCCCCCCTATAGGATAAGTATGAAATCTGTGTTCAAACTTAGCATCTTTATAGTTATAACGGGAGTCATTTACGTCTATATCTACTACCCCCTCAATCCCCTCATGACAAAGTGCTGACTGCACTCCTAAAAACTCGTTTTTTCCAGCGCTAAGGAAATCGAAATTCGCTGCTAAAAATCCTGCCATACTATGGTGAGTAAGAGCAACGCCCGTTGCGTTCGGTTTGAATTTGTAAGAAAAAGTACGTGATACGGGGTCGGCACTTAAATTAAAAACATTATGAGCAGTCTTATGAGCACACTCTGTACCACCTAGCATAGCCTTGCCATAAGTTACAGGAAGATGAGATACTTCACCACTAATAGGTAATTTAAATCCTTTTCTTTTATCAGCTTCAGCTGCCGCTTTAGCTTGAGCAGCTTTCATCTTCTTTTTCATTTTCATAGCAGAGTGTAACTGGTAAACAGTACTAGTAATTGCTATAGCAGTGCCTAAAGCGATTGTTCCGGCAGCGTAAAGCGAGAAGGAAATAACTCCTACCATGATAAAACTCCTTTATAGTTATTCGAAGGAGGCAGCATGTTAAACTCCGTATAATCTTCCGTGTAAAGACTTTTTTCAAAAGAAGTTAACTCTTCAGTCAATTCTTCTTTAAGGTCTTTTTTGTCTTCTTCTGGAGTTTTCGATATGTAAACACAAGTCATAACACAGTCCTCTACACAAAAAATTGCTCTTTTAGTACCTGCAGGAGAAACAAAAGAGCAAGGGGCTTCTAAAATTTGAGTTCCAGAAGCTTCTGAAATTATTTTCATTTTTCCTTTATTTAAAAAGGTTATATGAGAATCTTTATGAAGGTATCCAACAATAGCCACCCCCTTACAAGCTGTCATTTCTCTTGCATACATCCCAACTCCATGTTGAGGATGTTTTTCTGTGAAAAGATGGCGATAAGTTATGTTGTTTTTTTCAAGTTTTTTAAATTTATTTTTATTAACTTTTTTATAGGGTTCTTTCTCGATCTCTTTCATGGCTAAATGTAAAGCATGAATTTTAGCTCTAATATTCAAGTCTTCTTTAAAAACTAGTTCATTCATTACACCTTACCCCACTTAAGCTCTAGTGCAGAATCTTTAAAAATAGTATCAAAGGAAGTGTCAGTTGAAGATATCTGATCCATTCCGGCTTTGCTTGTAACAAAAGGATTAACTCGGTCCAAGTCAGACATAGGAGAAGTACCTTCTAAAGTAGCTACTTTGTTTTCCCAATCATTTGCAATTCCAGGAGAGTCAACAAAACCTTTATAGGCTAGTAAAATATCTGAGGTATTTAATAGAGGTTGGAAGTTAGCATCGTAAATTCCTAACCAAACCGTAATACCTTTACCGATTACATTTGCATTAAATTCTCCGAGCATGACATCACTAAGATCAGATAAAGTAATTTTATACGCCTCTCTATCAACAACACTGCTATACTTAGGAGGGTCTATAGAAAGTAATCCTCCATCAGAAACAAAAGAGTCAGCAGAAGTAAGGCTACAACCAGCAGGTAAAGAAGTAAACTCTCCGTGAGAAATATCATTTGGTGCAGTTGTAAAATAGTAGTTATTTGAAAAATTTAACTCTACTAAATAAAAGAAGTTAAAATTATCCGTACTAATTAAGTTTTGTACAGTACTAGAAAATGTTCTCATTATAATGCCTCAATTAAATTAATCGTACCCATATTTGCTAAAATTCCATCAGAAAAAGTAATACCCTGTAAGTTAGTTACGTCTTTAAAGTAAGTTATTTCACAAGCGGTTCCATAATTAAGCTCTCTTGCACCTACAGCGCCACTAACAGAAACTCCTAAGACGAGGTTCGGAAAGATTTTAGCAACGTACTGCCCGTTATTATCTGGAGTGTTCATATTTAAATCGTCAGTTAATACATAGACTTTCGGATAGTTGCCAAACTTTATAAAACTTCCTTTTTTGAGAATTCCTGAAATGTTATTATCCTTAAGTATTGGCACAGAAGAGTCCCCTGCAACCACATCGGAAGCTACTAAAGCTGTTCCTCTTAAGTTAGAAGCGTCTTCTACTTCCTTTATTTGAGGCATAGGCATACTAGAAGAAGAAGTAAGATCTTTAATAGAATCGATAAAGGTATCACCAGCATTGTCATTTGCAACACACTCAAAAGAAAGCTCCCATCTTTGATGGTTTTGAGAAGCTCTTATCTTTTTAAGAGAGACTGTATCTGCATCATAGATAGGGCGGTTAGATGTAATTGAAAGAGGAGCTAAAATTTTAGCACCGTTGTAATAATATACTGCCATTTTGTTATCTCCTTTTAAGAGGTTCAAGAAAGAGTAACTGTGGCTTATAAGTCACTACTCGTTTATTCTTTGTTTTTTCTTTTAAGTAATACATAAAAACTACTCTTTTTTAAGCTAGACTTTTTCTTTAATAAACATTTTTACTAAGTCGGCAACTATGTCGCTTCTAACAATATCTTCTATACCAAACTCAATCACAGGAAGACTAATACCATTAACTTGTATAAGTTTACAGAATTTCATAAGATCAGCACCAGCCTTTACGTCTGACTGAGCAGGATCTCCCATGAGAATTAATTTAGAGTTTTCTCCGATGCGTGTACTTATAGCTTTTAGTTCATCTATGTTTAAATTTTGAGCCTCATCAACTAATACTAAAGAATCTTCATAAGAACGTCCTCGTATAGTTTCAATAGGCTGAATCTCAATGTCATTTTTACTCAGTAAATACTCATACTTACCTGTACCAAAAGCTTTCTTAAGGACTTCCAACATAGGAAGTAACCAAGGAGTCATCTTCTCAGCAATAGTTCCTGGAAAGTGTCCTAGACTTTTGCCTGTAGGTACGTTAGCGCGGGTAAGCACTATCTTTCGATAGCCACCCTTCAGAAAAAGTTGTGCTGCCGTTCCAGCACTACAGTAAGTCTTCCCAGTACCAGCACAACCAATGGTCACTACGACTGGACTTGTCTTAATAGCTTGTATTAAGTAGTTTTGCTTTTCATTCTTAGGAAGAACATGAAATCTAGGTAATACGTGAATATTACCTTCTTTCTTATCAGCATAACGGGACTTTTTCTTTTCTGATCTTCTTGACATAAAGGATCCTTTAGTTAGTATTTCTAGAGAGACCTATCATTAGCGATCTCTATTTTAGTAGTAGATTTGTTCTTTAGAAGGGTCTACAATTTTAGGTACACAGTAAGACCTTCTAGGGTCATTGTTAGGATGAGAACCAAAAGACTTGATAAGTTGTTCTGCGTAGTAGTTACAGCTTTCAATCTTGCGAAAGTACATATCATCGCTTATAAGTTTTTTGTCCTCACCTGCGCCTATGTATAGCATTAAAACAAATACATGGATCATTGTACGGGCTTTGTGGTTTTCATGTATAACCTCTTTAACTAATAACGTTTATATAAAAGTCTAGTGATCCTATGTTACTACCATATCTCGAAGTATAAAAGCTAACAGAAGTATTACCTGAAGGTAAAGTTACTTGAGGACTTTTTAACCAGTATTTGCCGCTATTAGTATTTGATCCTGAAGTTTCTGCATAAACGTAATAATTACCGGCAGCAGCATTTGTAGAACCAGTACTACTTGAAGGAGTACCACCACTGTCTCTGTTCCATCGATACGAGGAGGTTCCTGATCCTAAATTCGAAAAAGACAAGGTTGAAAAGTTGTTATTAGTGATCGAAGTAGTTGTTTTAAAAGACTCTAATGAAAATTCAAAACTATAATAAGTGGTTGTAGTTCCACCGGACATCAGTCTTATATAGTCTATCTGAAAATCTCCTCGGTAACTAGTACCAGACGCGCCGTTGACGTATCGCCAAACAAGTTCTACAGTACTTCCTGCGTAAGGGCTAGTGTCTACTGAGTGAAGACCCCAAGCGTTAAAGCTTGTTTGTCCAGTTATAGTTGCTAAGGAAGGAGAGAGACCTAAGTCTGGGCCTGAAGCAGGAAGACTCGTGCCTAACCCAAAGGCCCTTGATGATGCTGCGCCAAAGGTAGAAAGCATATAATTACCCCCTACGCAAACTGTGTCTGGCTAGCTATCACAACATAGGCAGATAACTCAGCCGGATTAATTATTGTGATGCTGTAGCTGTCAATCCCGCTTGCGTTGCCGCTTGTCGGGGCTGTCCCGCCCTGCCACTTCACACTGGAACTAATAAGTGTTCCATCAATTCCAATACCATTTATATAATAAGCTGTGCTGCCTTGCTGGAACATGAACACTGTTGTTATGCTTTGCCCGACAGGAAGAAACGTGCCGCTTGATAGTCCTGTAAGATTAATCATGCGGTTTGCAGTTTGGTCAACATTGCAGAGAACAATCGCAGGACCAGTATCTAGTGCATGTACTAAAGTGCCTGTAGTTGAGCTGTCTATAGAAACCTTCTCGCGTATTTCCTCAAACGAGGAAGTGCCAGAGGCTGTTAGTCCTACAGTGCTAGTATCTCCTATAACAGTAATTCCAGTTGGGTCAACTTTAAGTCGATCCGCTGCAGAGTTGCCAGGATTATTACCCGCATTTGCAATACGAAAAACAACACCACCATCTTCAGTGCCGTCTGTAATGTCTTGTTGATACCCTGCAATTTTTGAGTAAATCTGATCGTTCCCTGCTGAATTTATTCCATAAAAGTTTATCCCTCCCAACAGGTCGCCATCTGCTGAGGAAGGGTTTTGTTTCTTCAAATTAAAATTGGGTCTTACATTGCTAGTCTCTTGTGTAGAAATAAGAGTAACAGTATCTCCAAAAGCAGGGGTGCTAACGGAAAGGCTAGCAAGATCTCTTGTTTTAGTCATTTACTGTCTCCTACTCTGCTATGCTGCCAGCCATGTCAGGCTGGGACATTACCCACGTATAACACTTGGATAAAAAAGTGTCTCCCGTAGCAGCTTCAATTTCTGTGAGAGAGGCTTTGTAACGTTTAAAGTCTACATTACGGGTGTTATCACTGGGCGGCGGTGTAGCGTAGCCTGATAGGTCAATCATAACTGTAAACTTTGGGTTGTCTTCTCGTTCTCTTGAAACTATTGCAGTGACAATGCGATAGTACGCACCGTCAAAAGCAATACCGTACTGTGAGTTTTCTGTAGTTATATTATTTGTAATAGCCATTTATTTATTCCTATGCAAAAGTTACTTCAACAGTGCGAATGTTAGCTACCCAACGAATGTTGTGGCTTGCTTCACCTGTTGCTGTAATTAACAAAGCGTTGTTTGTGTTGTCGGCAGACAAAGCTACCCCCCAGTTTGAAGTGTTAGAAATTGCTGTGATTACACTATTCGCAAGGGTAGTAGTCCCCCCGTCATTGACTAAAAGCCCCTTAACTTCCCAGCTACCGTAGCTTTGTGCGCCGTTTTGCATTGCAACAACTATACCATTAAATGTTATGCAAGTGTCAGTCGCCGCTGTGATCGCATAAACGGGTTGAAGGCTTGCCCCACCTGCAGTTAGGGGGAGGGGAGTTGCACCGGTAGTGGCTAACTGTAAAACATATTCACCGCCTTGGGCGTCACCACCAGCTGCAAATTTACCCGATGCGTGTGTTCTACAACCCCATGTAGAAGATAGACCATAACGTCCATGAACAAGAGAATATGCTGCCGATGCAGTGTTTTCACCGCCTAATGCTGCGGCTCCGCCGTTTGTTACAGAATTGTTGTAACCATACGCAAAACTGTAAGTACCTGATATGTCGTTGCTCTGGCCACCTGCTATGGTACTATAATCCCCTGTTATAATGTTGTCTCTGCCGCCTGCTATAGCACTATAAGACCCTGCACTCGTAATATCATTATCCCTGCCACCAGATATATTGCTAGAATATCCCTCAACATCATTCTGGAAACCAAGACTAACAGAGTAAGCGCCATTTGCATCAGCGGCAGACCCAGACGTTATAGAACTTTGTCCCCCTGCTTGTGAGTACCTACCTAGTGCAATCGAATTTGGACCAAGCGCCCCATAAGTAGCACTACTGGATTCGCCACCTGCTGCAAAACTATCTGTACCACTAGCGTAAGATTGCCCAAACGCCATTGATCTCAATCCTGTCGCTGTTGCAGTCTTTCCTATTGCTACAGATTTACCACCACTTGCTACAGCAGCCTCACCTATAGCTATAGCGTTTGATCCAGTAGCAGAGGGTTGTGCGGAAGGGCTATTTTCATTACCTGCATAAAGAGGAGCACCTGAAGCAGCTTCTGCCCAAGTAAGTCCTCCTGTGTTTCCACTTTGAGCAGTTAACACATAACCGTTAGTAGGGGTGTTAGAAATTTTAAGGTTGTCTTCGTCAACTACGTTGGAAGCAATAACAGTTGCACCATCCGCTGTAGAAGTAACTTCACCACTGTGATTAGGATGTACATAGTTGTTAGCAGAAGAAGCAATACCGTCTAGCTTGGTTCCGTCTGCAGAAACATCTCTACCATCTACAGTAAACGACCCTGTTAAAAGGTTTCCTCCTAGTTCTGGTGACTGGTCAGTAGAAAGTTCTACTACTCCGCTAGTAAGAACCCCAGCAGAGGTAAACTTTTGTATTTCTAGTAAGTCACCTACTGCTGCGCCTGTTGCTAAAACAACAGAAGTCCCGTTAGTAGCAGTATAGTCTGCGTCTTGTAGTTTTACCCCATTCAAAAATACTAGTATAGTATTAGGAGAGTAAGTAGTTGTAAAGGTAGTTTGTCCGGCTGTAGCAGTAAACTCCGCATCTGTCATAACAGCGTAGTCTAAGGCTGTAGCTGCAACCCAAGAACTACCATTCCAAACCCGCAGGTTTCCTGCAGTACTATTGAAGTACAAAGAGCCTGTTATTAAAGCATCCCCGTCATTATCTACAGTAGGATCACTTGACTTAGCACCTAAGTAGCGATCATCAAAAGAATCATAAAGAGTCGCAGTGTTTGTAGCACTAGTGGCTGCATTAGTAGCAGAAGTTCCAGCGTTAGTAGCAGAGGTAGCAGCGGCAGTTGCACTGGTAGACGCAGCGGTTGCCTGAGTCGTAGCCGTTGAAGCGGAAGTAGCAGCGTTAGTTGCGCTTGTTGCTGCATTAGTTTCAGAACTACCTATGTTACTTAAGGAAGTTGCAGCAGCGGTTGCGCTAGTGGCGGCGGCTGAAGCGGAAGTACTCGCATTACCTTCGCTAGTAGCGGCGGTAGTAGCAGAACCACTTGCAGAAGTAGCACTAGTCGCGGCGGCGGTTGCACTAGTAGCAGCGTTAGTAGCACTAGTAGAAGCGTTAGTAGCACTAGTCGCGGCAGCAGTTTCGGAAGCAGCTGCGTTGGTTTCAGAGCTACCGATGTTACTTAGAGAAGTTGCAGCGTTAGTAGCACTGGTAGCAGCGTTGGTTTCCGAGGTTGCAGCGTTAGTCGCGCTAGTAGCGGCATTAGTGGCAGAAGTGAGTGCCTGATTTGCCTTGGTGTTAGCCGTAGCCGCACTTCCAGCGGCGGCAGTAGCACTGCTTGCAGCTTGACTTGCAGAAGTTGCTGCACTGGCACTAGGAGCTTCCCACGCACTGCCATTAAAAAACTTTAGTACGTTGGTAGTAGTGTTAAAGTAAATATCACCAACAGTAAGGGCGTCTCCGTCATTGTCTACAGTAGGATCAGTACTGTAAGCACCTAAGTAGGTGTCATCAAAGTTATCAAACAAAGTTTGAGCGCTTGCTAAGGCAGTGTTAGCGCCAGTAGCACTAGTCGCGGCGGCGTTTTCAGAAAGAAGAGCAGCAGCGGCACTTGCAGAAGAAGCTGTAGCACTAGTAGCAGCGGCAGTTGCGCTATTGTAAGCGGCGGTATAAGAACCAGCTGCATTGGTCTCTGCTGATTCTGCTGCATTTTTAGCAGTTGTAGCACTGGTTGCAGAGTTTGTAGCAGAAGTAGCACTAGTAGCTGCGCTGGTTTCTGAACTAGCGGCGTTATTTTCCGAAGTAGAGGCATTACTAGCAGAGGTGCTAGCAGAACTTTCCGAAGCCAAAGCAGCGGCGGCAGAGACAACTGCTGAAGCCTTTTCTTGTCCAGCTAAAGTAGCCTGTTGCGCAGCAGTTACAGCAGAAGCTGCGGCGGTAGTTGCAGAGCTAGTAGCAGAGTTTTTAGAAGACAGTGCGGAGGCTTCCGAAGTAGAGGCATTACTAGCACTGGTAGCGGCCTCTGCTGCAGGATACTCCCAAGAAGTGCCGTTATAAACCCCTAGCTCAGAAGTAGTAGTGTTAAAAAATAAAGCGCCAGTTGTGCCAGAAGGTTCAGTTGCTAAAGACCCTAAGTATTTTGTACCAAAGTCAGTTAGTTGATTTACTAACGCTGAACCACCAAGATTCACAGTGCTAAGAGTATTACCCGCGCCATCAACAATAGTAACAATAGTGTCATTATTGGAGTCGAGGACAATAGAAGATATAGAATCTCCTTTAGCTCCTTGTGAACCAGTTCTTGAAAGGGTCAATGCTACGCTGTTGGAAGTTGCATTCAAGTTTACGTTGTTAGCAGAAACAGTAGTAGTATAAGCCATTGTTTAACTAGCCTCCGTTGGAGAGTAACGTACTTCAACTAACCCGCGCATAGGTTTGTAAATTTGTTTAGCCGTTCCTGTTGCAGTGTCTTGTAACTCTAACCCGATAAACCCATAAACAGGGTTTCCAGGAGAAGGTGCTTGATCCCAGTTAGCAATTAAGGTCTCTGGGATTACCACATCGAAAAGATTGTCTGTGCTATCAGCGTCGATAATAAGGCCGTTAGCTACGGTTAACTCAATAATTTGTGGGCTTGTTGCATGTTGCGTAGGTTTGGTGCCAAAGGCATCATTGTTACCTTCTACAATTTTTGCAGTTATAGTATAACCTGTTAGGTTAGTAATCCAACCTATAGTTAAGTTTAACCTTATTTGTTCTCCGTGAATTACAGAGACAAGAACAGAACCATCGTCTGTAATAAGATCTTTTGAAGTTGATGTGATACTTGATCGTGCCATTGTGTTCTCCTCATGCCGATCCTCAGATGGGCGTCAACGGGTGATTAAAGAGACCGCCACCTTTAGCGATCTCTATTTTTATTATTTCTTTTTGCCGCCTTTTTTAGGTGGACGACCTTTTTTAGTTCCGTAAGTTCCCATTCCTTTTGGCATAGTTATTTTCCTCCTCCACCTTTGTTGTTATTGCTTCCGCGTTTTCTACCACGATTAAACTCTGCAAGTTTCTTAATAGCTGCTCTTTGTGCAGCTGACCCCCACGCTTTAGCCGTGTTTATTGCACCGCCTTTACGATCACCACCTTTGCCAGTAACTTTCCCAAAAATAGCTTGTCTTCCTCTAGTTTTAAAAGTTTGAACCATAGCCTTGCGCTCTTGTTTAGTATCAACTTTTTCGTAAGCGCTTTTAATCGCTTTCTTTTTCTTAGAGATTGTTTCAGAAGTTTTATTTTTAACAGCTACTTTAAGGTTTTTAGCAGAAGTTAAGGCTCCTGAGAAATTACCTGCGCGGAGTCTTTTTGCTACGTTGCTACCTGCACTAGACACAGTAGGTAACTTTGCCCCACTACCACCAGTACCTTTACCAGAGTTTTTAGGTACTCGAAACCCTGATCTATTAGTAGAAGCTCTACCTGCAAGAGAGGTGTTAGGGGTACTTGATCCCTTTTTTATTTGTCCAATTTTTTTGCCGCCTTTTACAACCCAACGATTTCCAGGTTTTAAAAAAGAAGTACTTTTATCCATTGTTGCCATTAGGCTATTCCTTTAGTTAATTTTTTATACTTAGCAGTAAGTTTAGCGGCTTCTGACGAGGCTGTTGATCGATTACTGCTTGTTTGATAAGCTGATGTCTGGGCTGAAGAAATAGCCGCCCGTTTTTTAGCGTTTTGTTGGCGTAAAACCTTTGCTGCTCCTCCTGCTGCTATCCCTGCAGCAACATACCCTGCAGCTCTGACTTGGGGGTTGCCTCTAGAAGCACTCTTAACCATACCAGCCCCATACTTCTTAGTAAGAGACTTTTCCATGCCCTTTATAACACGATTTTTCTTACCTACATCGTGGGCAAGAATACGTACTAGGTTGTTTATCTGGTCATGTCTGTGTTGGTTACTAGCCATACCCTTAGTTACAGCTGCAATGTCTTTTTTAATCCAAGAAGGTTTAGCACCTTTCTTCTTAGACATTCTCTTTAACTCTTTCAAAGCTTTCAAGTTATGAGCTTTAGTCTTATCATAGGATTTAGAAGCCGTACGACCAAACTTAAGGGTCTTACGTGCTTTAGCAGAAGCTGCCTGAGCTTTTTGTAAAGCTTTTCTTTGAGCAAATGACATAGATCTTTTATTTAATAGTGTTTTACCAACTTTTCTAGCTACAAAAGATAATAGCATTATAATTCCTTTCTTAAAAGCCGAAGCCTCTTTTTGTTACTTTTGTTCCCGCCCTTACAGGCCAGAGGTACTCTACAGCATACCGTATACCATCTGAGAAGTGTTCTACACCGTCCTTCTTACAGATAGTAGCAGTATTGGGGTTGCCATCAACCCACACAGTCCTTTCCATAGACTGTATGACGTTAGTGCAACGAGGGTGAACATAGATATCTATAGTACCCTTAGCGTTTTCTAACTTCTTGTTAACAGCAGCCACCGAGTCCACTATGGGGGGAGCCTTGTTATGTGATCGTAGTTGTATACCGTGGGATAGCAAGATACTAAAGTCGGTAACGCCCACAGCAGCAGAGGTCTTTCGAGCCTTCCCTGCAGGGTCAGGATAACCGATAATCTTGTGTCCTTTGTATTTAGCCACTAGTGATTGAGCCAACGTCTCTGTGTCTGGATGTCCTATACTTTCAGCAAGTATGTGCATTTGACCACCCCTAACCGCGAAAACGGTTGTAGCCTGTATACCAACGTTAAAGTCGATAGCGCAGTGTACATCTTCATTCTCTTCAAAGTCAGGTAGACTGTTGTCTATGTGCTTCTTTCTATTAAACATATAAAATACATTATTACCAGAGTCTTCAAAGGAAGCCTCATACTCTCTAGCAAACTTAATAGGGTCTAGTGTAGTCTTAACCCTTTCGATTTCCGTCTCATCTAGGTACGGCGAATCATGGTAGGTGTAGTGAAAACTCTTCCAGTCATCATCTACATCTTGTCTGTTGTATAACTCCCAAAAGTAATCATATCCTTTGGGTGTACTAATTATTAATGCTCTTCCTGGGTTAGCACCATAGCGCTCTGCATTCTGTTCACTCCAACGAGTAGTAATACATGGCTGGATAATACTCTCCCAAGACTCTTTAAAATTCATTCCTGCACCTTTCCAAGAGGTGACCTCGTCTCCTATAACCATGTACTGTCCACTACCCCGCATCCTTTCGGAAGCTTCGTAGGACCATAGCTTGAGGTTAACGTTTCTAGGGAACCAGAAGTGTCCTGCAGCCCTAGAAGACTTGTCTGCATAACTTTCCATGCCTAACTGATAGGCTAGTAGCGGAAAGTAAATATCTACTGCTTGCTGATAGGTAGGAGCGATGAGAGCTACGTTTTTGTTAGGAACACTTTCATCAAGCTCCATTAATTCTTGTACTGCTATCATGGCAGCTGTAGCACCTAAGTAAGACTTACCAAAGCCCCTTGAAGCACACGCTACAGCATACCTACAGTTATTGTCTATAAATAAGGATTCAATAACATCGGACTGGCCTTCGTTTAATACTATCTCTTGCACTTACTTACTTCCCATGTTAGTTGGAGCATACTGCTCTCCATTGTAAGCAGGATAAGCTTCTTCTTCAACTCCAGAGTTACAACCAAAAACGACTATGCCTAAAAAGATACAGGCGTAGAGTGTGCCACGTTTCATCCACACCATAAAGCCGTCAAAAGCAGTTTCTGCCTGTGTTTGCGCAACTGCTTTAACTATGTCACTCATTAGTCATGTTCCCCGTTGTTACGCCTACCGTTATAACCGTCAAGGCGTTGGGACAGGTTATTAAATACTTGTGGGTTTCTACTAGCAGTGTCAAACGTACCAACTGTTATTGCTATAGCTGCAAGCAAGGCTATGTGTGCTACTGCACTTAATGCAAATACAAAGTAACTACCCAAGAGCATACTAAACACAATACACCACATCCATGCGAGTATCTGCAGGATCATGTGTCTTACTGTTGTGTCTGGAATATTCTTTAAAGGACTTATACTACAATCCATAACAGAATTCCAAGAATCATATATATGTTGTCTCATTAACCAACTCTTTCTACATATTTAGCTATTTGATGTACGAAGGGGAGTAGCCCTATCGCCATTAGTAGGTTTACACCAGTATGAACTACTGCAATCCTTAATGTGTCGTCTTTAGGCATACCATCAGAAACTAACAATCCTGCTAGCCAGATAGTACCTGTAGTGCCAAGGTTAGCACCGAGAACTGCCGCAATAGCCGCAGGTAGTGGAACTGCCCCTGAAGCTACCAACGCTATAATTGCTGTAGTAGACAGACTAGAACTCTGCCAAGCAAGCGTTAGTACTATAGCACCAAAAAACATATAAATAGGATTGGCTGTAAACCACTCCAAGTGTTTCATGTTGCCCATAGCTTTCATTCCACCAGAAAACATTTTAAGACCTACGTAAAAGACTACGAGGCCACAAAGAACTTGTACATAATGGGGCATAAGGGTTTCCTTACTTGTTATATTGATATATCCAAAATCTTTCCTGCTGGAACATCAGGGGTTATTTTTCCGTGTCTGTCATAGTTACTATTGTGATTGTGAAACAACAGCACATCAAGCCTTTCTGCAGGGTCTACTACTCTGAGACTACTTGCGGCTGTTTGTGGTACTTTGACATTCGGGTGATTATTCGGGTGTAGTTTAGGCATATAAGGGTTAGAATAAAACGTATCTCCATAAGCGTTAACATTAATCATCCTTACCTCTCCTTGTTAGAGTAATAGCCACAGGTTTCTTTTCTGTAATCTCTTGCTCTAGTTTGTCAGGGATCTTCTTATAGCCATACATCATAAGGTTGTTAATCAGTGTGCCTTGTGTTGCAATTAACTGTGCAAAGGCACCGCCACCGAGTACTTTCTCACCACTATGATGTTTATCTAACTGGGCTTCAATGTAAGTATACTTCTGAACCATCATTTCAATGGGATCAAATTTTAGCTCTTCAAGCTTCTTGACAGATGCCATAGAATTAATGTTCTTAGAGCCTTTTGGACGACCAGCGCCTTCGCGTTTACCGCCATTTTTATTTTTGCGATTATCTATTCTCATTGGACCTCCTTGAGTCTCTGGGAATTCTGGTTTCTCTTTCAGTTAAAAATAAAAACCTTTAATTACAATTCATTACAGTTTACATAAAACTTGTCTAATAATTAGTTGTTTTTACTCGTTAAAATTACGGTATTTTTCCGAAAGAGCAAGCTTAAGAATCTCAATTTGTTCTTTAAGAGATTCAATCTCGTCTTTCTGTATTTGTAGTTGTCTTTCCAAAGACGCAATAGCGTCATCATCCGACTTTCTTGCTAACATAAAAGTTTTAAACAACCCAAGAAAACCAGCCGAAGCTATTACAACAAACATACCAAGTGAAGCAGGTAAGTATTGTAATATTCCATCCATAGTATTACTTCCGTTTTCCAAGGAGAGCACCAAAAACAAACATCATTGTTAGTGTGTACGGTGCTGCTGCAGCGGTTATGAGGTTCATTCCTCCGTACTCACAGTAAGCAGTAAAGCTTAAGTGACACCAGAAAGAACTTGACAGTAAGTTAAAGACTAACCGAGAAGTTAGGTTTGAAAGGTATAGCTGTCCTACTGCTACGAGGACTAACAGCCATAAAATTACTGTTGGGATTGTTATTAAAGAGAGTCCACCAGAAAGAAGAGTGTAAGTTGTTGCGAGAAGTCCCACTGCGGAGGCCACTTCTAACCCTCTACCATAGTCGAGGTTAGTAAGAGGAGCCTTAAACCGTTTTAGCTTTTCGCAAATGTCAATCATTGTTCTTCTTTAACATTTTAATTATCCTTTAAAGAGTTTCTTTTAATACAAAACAAAAACTAAAACTACTTACATAACCTTTATAATAGTTTTAAAACTACTACCCCCAAAGGTACCTTCTTCAGGGGTTTATATCATAAGCGATCTCTATTTTTCTACCATAAAAGTATGAAAAAAAAAAATAAGGGGGTCTCCCCTACTCTCTAACAAGTAACCCGAAGGCTACCTGAAAGAGAGTAAGGGAGAGGGGCTAGAGGATGTATCCCTCTAAGCCATTTATTTTTCCTTCATACATAGAAGTATACTCGTTCCAAAGTAACCAGTGTTCATTACCTCGATACTCAACAACCATCTTTTCCATGTAGTCTTCTTTTTCTAACTTAACGTAAGTAACTAGCAAGTGATCCATGTTAGCCTTTTTAGGGTGAAAGATTTCTGTCATAGTATTCACCAGTGATGTATTACGTTAACTAACAACAGAGTACCAATAATCACTTGCATAGCGATACCTGCGTAGTTAAGAAATTTAAGTTGAACACGTTGCTTATTAGCAGAATGTTTATATTCTTCATTCATTACACTTCCTCTAAGAGAACAACTTCAACATTCTCAGGATTATCTAGCTTAGATACCATTTCATAGTATTCCTTTGTTGTTACTACTACAGGGTAGTACCCTGCTTCAATAAAGCCGTTAGCGGTTACAACCTCCCAACGGTGAAGAGACCAAGGCAAGTTACCTATTTCTTGGTTAATTGCTCTAAGCTTTTCAGGTATAGGATCAGTAGCAATAATAGTCATGTCAGGGTGTTTCCAACAGTACCTAATAAGTTCTTCTGTAAACTTGTCTATACCATAAATAGCGACAAAGCCAAGATAACCATACTTTTTGTAGTAGTCTTCGTAAGCTGTTTTAGGAGAGTGTTTGAGTTTAATCTTTTTAACAGGACCAGAAGACTCTTTTTTAGGTCTTCCTCTTCCCCGTTTTTCTTCAGTCAGAGTCATTCTGAGGCTTCCTTAAGCTTTTGTTTAGTTCATCAAACCCGCCAACTAACTTTAAAACAGCAGGAACACTCATTCTATCAAGGTCTAGCACTAAAGAACGGTAAGCCTTGTAGGTGTCACTTGTTGGATTAATTTTAGACAAGTTAACCTCTACAAAGTCTTCGTTGTTTTCTTTTAGCAAGTCTTTAGCCATACTGCAAAACAGACAGTTATCTTTGCTAATTACAAGGTGCATTACTCTTCTTCCTCTTCAAGTTCTAAAAGGATACCTTGTTCAAACCCTGAACAGTAAACTTCAAAAAGAATGTCTTCAAGAGTCATTGAAGGGTCTAACTCAAACTCCTCTGAAAACTCGTTAAAAGATTCTTCTGCTAAGTTATCTATTATTTCTTCAAGCCGCAATTCTGTTGTCTTCATAAGTTTTCCTAACTAGTTTTAAAGTCTTCTTCTACCATAGCCAGTGCTCCTATGAGCATAGCCTTTATCATTTCGGGGTCGTTATCCATAGCAATACAGATAAGTTCATCATCTTCATCGTTATCCCAAGTTACTACAACAGCATTTTTTGTAAACACCTTTTCTAGTTGATCCATAATCCAGTCGTGGTTTTTGTAAGGATCCTGTTGAGGAACCTCACGCTGTTTAAACTTTATAACGTTATCTGTCATAGAGGAAGCAAGTTAAAGTAAGTAAGTAACCAGATAGCTACAAACACTTTAGCGGTTTCTATTGCAATTCTAATAGCAGCTATAAAAATCCAAGCAAAAGCTTTACCTGCTCCTGCTCCAACTTCTGTTGCTAAATCTTTTTCTGAATCTCTCACTGACTCTTCCTTTTTTAAACTATTTCTTAATGTTTTTTGTAGTTCTTCTAAACTGCTTTTATTAGTCACAACTCACACCCTCCCGCTGTACAAGCCAAAGTCTGAGAACCCTCTGTTGTGTCTCCTTCTTCGTAGTCTTGAAGTCTATTAAAGTTAACTTCTGGCATTGCTTTTACAGCTTTAATGTACTCTTGTTCAGTACAAGGCGTATAAGGGGCTTGTTGATAAGTATGCTCGGAATAAGGTAAGAAAGACACTCCTGTAAGAGAGTCGAAATTCTTATAACACCAAGCACCTACTTCCATCCATTCATGTTCTTTAACATAAACAGTAACACTAACAGAGTGCTCAGACCAGTATTGTTGATAAATCAACCAGTTTTCTAGCTGTTGAATAGCCCCCTGTTCGTTAGCTAACACGGCCCCTTTAGGAGACTTAATTGGAAAGTAAAACACTGTAGTTTTAGCAGGGTTCATAACGTCTGGTTCGTTAGGCACTCCTTGTGCTTTCATAAAGGTAGTTAAAGGGTCATTATTAGCTTGTCTAACAGCACGTATATAATACTCGGAAAAACGCCCATGAATACCAGAAGCACTATCAACCAGTTGGGACACGGTTCCTGACGGTTTAATTGTTGTAATTGCCGTAGCTTCTTTAATTCCGAGTTTGTTCGCATAGTTGGTGTTTGCATCAATAGCCTCTTGCTTCATTTCGCTTAACAACATAGGATCAGGGTTTTGTAAAAGTTCACAATCCTGAATACCAGTTAAGCTTACTCCTAGTAAAGCTTCATCTTCACAGTTAGTTTGCCAAATTTTACGAACATAGTTAAAGTTAGTAAGAGAAGCTTGTAGCGTGCCAAGAATAGCAGCAAGTCTAACTTTACGAAGAAGGTCTTCTTCTGTGTCGCCCTGACGAGCTACTACTTCTGTAAGATTACACAGCTGCCCGTTTCTTAATTGGATTTCAGCACAAGGATTGCAACCAACAATACGATCACCATCACGGCGTTTAGGGGCCATAGAGCGAGCGCCACCCCGATTATAAATTCCACGTTCACCACTTCCTGACTTCATTAAAGCTGTCCACTCATCCATAAAGACCGCCATGGACGGTTTAGAATCATAAACAGCAGAGTTATTCGCTAGTGCTCTGTGAGCAGTAGTTTCCCACCAACGACCCGACTTACAGTCACGAATTTCTGGATCTCCAAGATCACTAAGACTAATTAGAGCAGAGCGCCGTACGCCCCCTACTACTACTACTTCAGCAATTTTACAAATAATATCGTGTACTTCTTGCGGCGTTAGTTTACGACCAGCAGCCTTTTTAAAGACTTCTGTTACAAACTTAAATAGTTCTACTAGCGGGGCAGGACCAGAAGCACGACCGCCCATAGTCTTTAAACGAGCACCTTCTGGACGAATAGCAGAGAAGTCCCAGTCATGCTCATTACCAAGATACAACTCAGCAATTAACTTTCTTAAACCTTTAGCCCAACCTTCTGCACTGTCTTCAATAGAGAGTACACGGTTAGACATGTTAAAAGTGTCATTAATAATTGGTAGCTTGTTTACGTACTGAGACTCGGCAGAGAAGCCAACTCCTGTACCAGCCATAAGAATAAAAAGAATTTCGTCAAAGACTCTAATGTGGTTTACTGCGGCAAAGCTACAGTTATAACCACGAAAATGATTTTGTTCTAGAGCAGTTCCAGCAGACCACATTGCTCTCATGGAGGGCATAACTTCTCTATTTAAAATAGCAGTGTGAACTTCCTGGAATTCTTCATCAGTAATGATGTTATCACTAACTCTAGCTTTCCAAAAGTTAACCAGTCTATCTACGGTCTCGATCCACGTTTCGCGACGATTTTCTTCGTCTATAAAACGAGAATAACGAGAAAGATGGATAAATGATTCGTAAGGTTTCATTCGTATTTCCTCTTATGTTTTTCTTGTGATTTAGTTTTAGGCTTTTTCTTATTAGGCACAACCCTTGGTTTATACTTAGGTTGCCTTAAGTCTTTGGCCATAGGGTTGCGCTTAGTAAGCATAGTTTATCCTTTAGATTTTTTCTTTTTAGGTTTCATAAAAGAAGTAAAAGGATCTTTAGCGATCACTGTTTGCTTTTCCCAAAGGTCTCTCATTTCTTCAAGTTGTGCTTCTGAAAACTTAGTAGTAGTCGCCTTCATTTCTTCAAGAAAATTGTTTAAGTGTTCTGTAGACTTTATATTAGCTTTAATAAAGTCTTCAAAGTAATTTTTAATATCCATAGTAGTCTCCTTAGTGTATTTGTTTGTTATAGTGCGCTAGTTCTTTATCTAAAAAGAGTTCTACAGACTTTACTAGCATTTCTCCGTCTTCCCCTACTTCTTCTCCAAACCCCCTTAACCACTCTTTAACTCCAACAGAAGCTCTACTAGTGTCTGCTGTTTGCATTAGTATGTAAATTAATCCATAGGCTAACTGTTTTTCAGCAAGAACTTCTTCAAGAGTTTCTTGTTCTTCTTTTTCTTTCACAGTTTTAACTCTCCTTCTGCAACAAACTCATCGTTACTTTTAGTAAGTCTACCTGTTTTAAAGTCGTAAGACATAGTACCAGAAGGACCAGTAAGGCCGGTGTAGCGACACTTTAATACCTTAGTTTGAATAGTATTGCGTTCAAGTTCTGTATCAGCACCAATATTACGAGCAAAAGCAATAATATCCATTGAGATTTGTTTAATAGAACCTGAGCCTTTAATATCATCCATAGAGGGTAGTTGACCATCTTCAAATGACTTTCCTTGATTACCTGTCTTACGCAAGTGACTAATAAGACCAATCCACACGTTGTACTTTTTTACTAAACCTAGTAAGTCATTCATAATCTTATCAATAGCCTCATTGCCAGTTAATCCTTCGGTGCCTTCTGAAGCCAAGATGGTGATATGGTCAATAAAAAGATACTTAGCCCCTGAAAGACACATATACTCAAGAAAATCCATAATGGATCCATCACTGATGCTACCTTGATGATCAAGAACAAGAAAGCGATCAGCGCCAAATACTTTATCAAAACCTTCTTCATAATCTTCGATAGAAATTTCTTCATTAGCAGGGTTCCTGTTTAGTGCTGCGCCAGCCATCTTCCTAACCGTCTCTGCCGGAGATTCTTCTAGAGAGATAATGCCGACCTTGTCGTCAGTTGTTTTCATTAGTGAAAGGGCAATCTCCCGAAGGAGAGTAGACTTGCCAGAACCAGTACCAGAAGTCCAAAGAGTAATTTCTCCTAGCCTCATGCCCTTAAGCTTCTCATTTAGCCCCTCCATTACTTCTGGATAAGGTACTGATTCCATTTCGTTATAATTTACAAACTGTTGCCACAGCTCGTCTTTAGTAAGAATTCCTGCAGGAGTATAAGAGACTGCATCGTAAATAGTCTTTAATACTTGATCAGGATCTTTAACCCAAAGATCGTTTGCATCCTTTTCGGAAGACTTAGCAATTTTTATTTTGTCGTATCCAATAATTCTAGCAGCTTCTTTAGTCGCTGTTTGACCAGCGTCATCCTTGTCGAGCCAAAGCACCACTTCATCAAAGTTACGTACCCAGTCACGGCAAGCAATAAGATCATTAGTGGAGCTGCTACTACGTAAGCTAACCACTGGATAAAATGTTTTATAGCGTTTATACCAAGCAGATTGCACCGCCATAGCATCGCATTCACCTTCTGTAATAACAAGTCGTTTACCTCCATTATATAAATTCATGCCAAACAAACCACCTTTAACTTTACCAACAGAGTGAAAAGTTTTAGGAAGCTTTCTAACTTTATAGCCAGCAAGTTCTGTGTTATCGTAAAACGGATAGTAGTGAGTATCTATTTCACCATCAAAATCATAAGAGCACTTTACTCCGTAATGTTCTGCTACTGTTTTATAAATACCTCTGTCTTTAAATCCGCGTACAGGATAGTCTTGTTCTATTTCTAGCAAGTCTGTAGTATCCATTTGGACCTCTTCAAAAGTTTCACTAGCACCCTCTTTAGGTGCAGGTATGTTTTTTCGAGAACAACTAGGGCTAAAACAATAAGAAGATCCGTCATCATAAAGTTGTCGATTATCTTTAGACCCACAGTACTCACAAGGTTGATTACTTTTTACTATTCGTCCCATTAATCTTCCTTCTCAAAGATGTTATATAACGTTTAGTTTTAAGTGTAGGTTCTTCTTTAGGAATAAACCTGATTGCTGCAATCTGACGATTGTAGAAAAAAGGAGTTCCATCCGATTTAGTAAGAGTCATACACTCAGAAACCATTTGAGAGTAAGCTTCCGAGTAGTACAACCCACCTTTTGTTTTGTAAAGATCTACAATAGTAAACGTAAAAGATTCTTTCTTGTAACGTTTAATATCTTCATTAAGTTGTTTAGAAGAACCAGTGTAAGACCTCCACTTCATTTCCTTTCCATAAGTTTTAGAACGTTTCTTTCCTAAATGTAAAAATTGTTTTTTACCCCAGTAATACTGGTTAGTTTTTAAATTACTTATACAATAAAGAAAGCCAAAATACTTAGTAGGGTCAAAGGGGTTAAATTCCCAATGACCCATTTCTTCTTTAGAGAGCAGCATTGTACTCCTCTCGACTAAAAGAAAAGTGATCACCATAGCTTCTCCAAATGTGTAACAACTTACCATTTAAAAGCATACGTTCAAAACCATCTTTAGGGTACTTGTTGTTATAAGCCTGAGAAACTATTCTTTTGTAGTCTTGTCTTTGGCTATAATCTGCAAGTAAATTTTGGGCTTTCTTTGGGCCAATTCCCTCAATTCCAGGAATGTTGTCAACAGAATCCCCCATAAGAAGTTGAGTCCAATAAAACCGTTCTGCATACTCTTCGCTAACTTCATAAATCTTGCCTTTTCTTCCGTTATAGTGTTTACCAACAATACAGTCAAGATCTTTGTCAATAGAATCAACAATATAGTCTTTACCGTTATTAACACACTCGTTTGCCCAAATACGTAGCTGATCATCAGCTTCATAGCCATTGCAGATAACACCCTCATGTTGATGATGAGCGTAAGCTTTTAGCATATCGAACCATTCTGGTTTATTTGAGCTAGACTTTATTCTAGACTTACTTCGTTTATACTCAGGGTAGAGGTTTACTCTAAAGTTATTAGGGCCACCAAGAGCCATTGCGTACTTGTCAGTCCAACACGCCTCTAAGTTTTCCGCTAACTTGTTAGTAAAGTTCTCTTGAGCCTCTTCTAATCCTTCTGAACCCCAAATTGAGGCATAAAGAAGAACATCTCCATCTATTAAACTAATCACAAGCTTTCTCCTTCACATTGATCACACTGCCACTCACTAACATCATTTCCATGTCTGCAAATGTACCAAGGAGTTATTTCAGAGCATACGTGACACCTTAACTCCTCTCCATGAATACTTGTACTGCCACAAGGCATAGAAACAAGTTTACCATGACCATACCTACTGGTTTCAACCCACTGATCTACTGTATTTTTACAACGCATAAACCCTCCTTAAGTTTTGATCATAAGCGATCACTATTTAGCCAATACTTTTCAAACTATTAGCCGTCTGTTTCTATTTCCAATATTTCAGTATTATATCTTTTGGCATAACGTTTCCAGTAACGTGTTATTTCTTCCCAACCAACTAAAATATTAGGATCCCTAGTTATCCAAATAAAGTCGTGTTCTTCGTCTTCAAAACGAAGTTCCATGTTAGAGTCGTCATGTAACTCTCCGTAGCAGTCTACCCCATTAATACTAATCATCAAAACTGTACTCCTCGTTTATGATTTCATCCATTAGTTTGTTTTCTTTTTCAAGAGCAACATTTCTTTCACGCAAAGTAACCGCTTGGTTTCTCCAGTAGTTTACTTCTTTTAGCAACTCTTGGTTTTCTTTAAACAATTCTTCAAACTGTGTCTCAACGTCAGGAATCATCAGATATTTCCTCATTTAAGCAAAATTCACAAAACTCACCTTTAGCGGGTCCACCGCAGCTTAAACATTCATACTTTTCCAAAAGCTTCTCTCCTTTCAAGTTTGTGATAGTTTTCAGTCATAATGTCGCTAAGTGTCCAACCATTTATACGAGCTAGTGTAGTAACATACCACAGTACGTCACCTAGCTCGTCTTTAAGTTCTTCTGAAGTACGTGCTAGTTGTACTTCTTTGGCTTCTTCTAAAAGACCATCAGGTAAGTTATAGTGATTTCTATGATTTTCGTCGTAAAAGTCAGAGATTAAATGTTCATACAGTTCTTTTTTCATGTATTTGTCTCCATGTTAAAGTTGTAAGCCAGTTCTAGTTGTTCAATTTTGTCTACAAGGTAATCTACCCTAAGCTGAATACTTTTCTTTGCATCATGAGGCTCTGTATCTAACAGACAGTCTAAGGCCATACGGTAGCCATAGAGTTCTTTGTTAAGGTTTTTGAGGCGGTAGTCTATTTGTCTGTTGTTTCCGAGGCTAGAATACATACCTTCGTCACCACTAGTACCCCACTCAACATCTTCAACACTTTCGTTACCTGCGTTGATACTTGCTGCAGCCATACGATACGCCTCTTCAGGACTAGTTGGACCATCAAGAGTCTTATCAAGGTATACAACGTAGTTATAACAGTTCATTTCTGGAGCGTAAACTTCAATGTCTACAATGTATTCGTTCTCTGTCTCTTTAATCATCTTCACGATTCCTTGTATCTAAAACCCAACCGTTACGAGTGTGAACGGCAGTAAACATTTTCGTACCATGCAATAGCCAAATAACAGGAAAGCCATGTTCGTTAATTTCCATATTACCTAGCTGTCTTCCCGAAAACTCAGTCCAGCCATGTTCTGTACTAAGGCTAGAGTCTATAATTTTAACTTTTATTTTTCGCATTCTTTTTAGTCCTTATAAAGTAAGCTCCTTCAGGGCTGTTCCAAGCGGCTAAAATGTCTAAAAATTGACTTCTAGTCATATGTATAAGATCATACTCCTCGTTAAGACCACAAAACTGTCTAATCCAAACGTCTCCCTCTTTATCTAACAAAAGCTCAACGTCTTCATGTTTTCCTGTATCATCTAAAGTAGTAATAATACAGTCTTTATCTTCAAACTCTACTGTAAACATTAAGCGTTTTCCTCTGCTGCTTCTAACCCGTGTTCATAGCCTTGGTCATACCCCATGTTATAACCTTCTACCATACCTTTACGATAACCGTTCTCAAAACTTCCTTCCATTTCAGTAGTGATGATTGTATCTTCGTCTTCAAACTCTACTGTAAACATTAAGCGTTTTCCTCACGTTCTTCATCTAAACGTTGCTCGTAACCGTGTTCGTGGCCTTGGTCATACCCCATGTTATAACCCTCATCATGGGCGTCTTGAGAACCGTCTACCATACCTTTAAGATAGCCGTCTTCAAACCTTTCTTCCATTTCAGTAGTGCGAGTCTCTTTAGAGAGCCGATACATTGCTGCCTCTAACGAGTCTAAATGGTCTAACATCTCTGAACTAACATCAATGTTATAGAATATAAGGTTTTTATGGAACTTGTCAAAAGCGTTTTCCATATGTTTTTCTAGCGATACAGTAACATTCATTTTCTATCCTTCCAGATTCTATGGTAAATGTTTTCCAAACCCTTTTTGTCAGGGTGTTTGCGTACCCACATGCCAGAGTCTGCCATGAAGTTCTTTTCAAACCAGTTGTCTAACTTACGATAACCAGTCTTTACATCCAAGTCTACTTCTAATGCCAGAGCGTCAAACTCTGCATCAGACATGATAGAGTCGTCGTAGTATTCATAGGCATAGGCGGCTACTGAAAGCCGTATCCTGCGCCTACGTTCTTGCTCTTTAATGTTCAACAGTCCAAGCCTCTACCCAGTAATACCAGTTATCTTCTTTAGCCCTTGAAAGGGCAGCAAAGTCTGCATCTTTTCTGTGTTTAAATAAAGCTCGACAACCAAAGTCACAAAGCAAAGCATACACAGTTTCTCTTTCATATCGTGGGATCATTATCTTCAGCCTCTTGATAGTTAGCTTTTACTGTATACTTCCCAGTAATTCTCATGTCAGCAGACTTACGCAGTTGATAAACAGCCCAACCGTGTTTCCATTCTGGTTGTTCAAAAATATAAGACACTTTATCTTCTAAGTCTCTTAATCGCTTTTCGATGTTGCTCATTAAGCTCTCCTTGCCTTTTTAAGACTTCAAACTGATCTTCAATATCTCTTGTTTGCTCTTTAACCATTTCCTTTTCTATTTCTAAAGAAGTTGACTTTTTTATAAGCTTATCCCAGTTCATGAGGATATCCTACAAGAGTTACTGTAATTTTATGCCACATGCCTTTGTAGACATTTTCTGCTATTCCATTAACATTCTCATAAGTTTCTTTAAATGAGCTAAAAGTTTCACCTACTGGTATTTCCAACTCACTGCCGTCTACTGCTGTAACATAAATATAAGCTTGATATTCGTTCATGTGGTTTACCTTTCTGTTACAAAATATTTGCCCGTGTCACAGAAGTAAGTCCAAGACTCATGAGCATCTGTGTATTCTTTACCTATTTCTTGGAGTTGTCCAAGGTTTTCTGCTCCCCCATCTTTCCAGTCAAGGTAAGCGTGTAATCGTTTAGGGTTACGAGGATTTACAGGGTGTAGCTGCATAAAGCACTCTTGGTTTACAACAAAACGACCTTCAATAAAATAACGGTCAAAGTCTTGTTTGCGTAAACAATAAGAGTATTCTAGCTCATTCATCCAAGAGCCAACACATAACCGAACGTTTTCTTTTATATTTCCTAAAGCTTTTAACTCGTTTACTCTTTTCATAAACTTATATTGAACATAAGGATCAGCCCCGTTATCAAGAGCAAAAATAGTCCAAGTATCAGTGTACATCATAGTAGTCCTTCCCAATTTTACAATCACCGCAAGTCATGATGTCAATGCCTAGCTCTTTTGGTGCTTCTTCAAAAGCTTGCATTATGATTTCTTTTGCTTGTTTTGCTTGATCACTCTTAACTTCATACGTTACTTCGTCATGATAAAACAAAGTAATTGCAGCATCAATGTTAGCTGCTTTGAGTTGTTCATGTGCCATAGCAACAGTGTACTTCATCACTACTGCTTCAGCACCTTGAATAAGGTAGTTTAGTGCTTTATGTCGCTCATCTGCTTTTAATACAATAGGGCGTCCATCAAGACCTTCAATCCAACCTCTTTCTTCAATATCTCCGTTAACCCTTTCAATTAACGCTGCTAAAGCTGGAAGTGCTTTCTTGTACTTATTCATTGACTTTTTAGTTTCTTTAAGACTCTTGTCAATATAGCCACTAAGTTTTTGAGCACCAGCGCCATACAAGTAAGCAAAGATAAACCTTTTAGCTTGAGGTCTTGTACAACCAAGAATATCTGCGTTCATTTGATGAACGTCTCCGTTAAGAACCGTATCAGTAAACTTAGAGTCTTCCATGTAGTGAGCTAACAACCGTAGTTGACAAGCAGCAGAGTCAGCAGAAACTAATCTATACCCCTCTTTAGAAATAAACAGACTTCTAAACTCTTTGCCAAGGGTAGCTTGTCCTGATGGTAAGTTAGCAATAATCTTATGTGTTTGTCTAAAAGTCGGTGTACCAATGTTAAACACATCACCGTGTAGTCTACTGTTTTCGTCAATGTGAGGAAACCAGCCCTGAAGAATACTCCTACGAGATCTTAGAGTATAGTATTCCATTAGTATTTTTCCTACACCTCCGAGTCTTTCCAAGCTAGAGTCGGAGAGTTTTGCGGAAGTTTTGAAGAACTCTTTTCCTCTCTTTTTCCAATTCCACTCATCAGGTTGCCACCCGATAGAGTAGAGGTAATCTTTAACCGTATCAGTATTACCGATGTCACCAGCTTCAAACTCAATGCGAGTATAACTATCCCAAATGGGTAGTGAAGACTTACTGCCCAAATCGTAGATGCACTTAGAATCAAGGCCGAACCAACTACTAGTGTGCGCAGCGTACTTTCCTGCTTTTGTGAACTTCGGCTCTTTGTATTCAGCGTCAGGCCACGGTCCAAAGGGGTATCCTTCTTTGTCATAACCAATAATCCCCTGTGATTTTAATAGTTCAATTTCTTTTTTAATCTTTCTAACGCTAGAGTCTTTAGCAACAACTCTAACGCCTAGCAAGCTGTTAATTTCTTCTTCCATTTCCTTCATTTTTTCTGTAATAGTTTGATGAAGTTCTTTAGCAGCTTTTAAGTCAAACAACCATGATTATTAAACATCAAGATCTGAATACTATTAATAACATTAAATTTTATAATCAGCTATTGTTGTTTTTAATTTATTTAAATAGTGCAACTATTTTAGTTCCTGATAGGTATAAAGCATGGCCTATTTTATTATTATTGCTAGTTGCTCTCGTTAGATATTTTAAGTTAGATGTTAAGCCTACCCTAGATACTAGGAAGTTTGTAATAAGTATAAGTTTTTTTTTAATCTTGGTTGTAAGTATAGCATACTCAAGTGATATGTCTTATGCTTTCAAAAAGTTAGAATCAGGATCATCTCTAGTTGTATTCCCATTAATTTTTTATATCATTGGTGATGATAAAGAGTTATTTACGAAGAAAAGAATTGAAGTACTTAAATTAACTTTTATTATTTCATTGCTTTTCTTTTTAATTTCAATGTTTACGTATTTCTATCTAACT
>ENA-ORDA01000312-ORDA01000312.1-marine-metagenome-genome-assembly--contig:-NODE-312-length-51576-cov-4.491893_pt1 | contig 51576 bp, 51 predicted proteins | sample MGYA00237778_ERZ508506 | MGnify/ENA primary metagenome ERZ508506 (study PRJEB26177, sample SAMN06267891) | marine metagenome | isolation source: Monterey Bay, California, USA | place: Pacific...
TGATGGCTCGCAACAAAATGGTGATGGTAATTCTGAAGTCCCAAATGAGGATTCTGACGATACAACAAAGTCTCAAAATCCGGACACTAAGGCTTGGTTTTTCATCAGTTTAGTATTAATTCTTATTACAATCATATCAGTAATAGGCATAAGACGAAATATTAGCCCTGGAAAAGAAAGCGTAGAAGAGGTTCAAAACAAAATAGTAGCAGAAATAAACCCGTCATCTACTCCAGCCGCTTCAATAGAGGAAGCAAGTTCAGGTGATTTGACAGTTCTACACCAATGGACTGACAATAATGGCTACACATGGAAGCAAATGTCTGATAGAAGCATGCTTTGGTGGAACGGTAAAGAATGGGTTCCGGTAAATTATAACTGATAGAAAATCAGTTTTTAGAAAAAAATTTCACCCCAATGGTTTGATATGTATCACCTCTATCCCCCTAGCGTCCTTCGGGACACGGGATGCACACTCGCTTTGGCGAGAGGCGGTGAACGCCAATGAATGAGCGGAGGGATACAATGAGAGAACGAAGGGCCCTAAGGCCAAGTCAGTTAAGACTAGGTCAAGAAGAGGATATTGGCCTTCCAGCGCGTCTCAAACACCTTCAGCACCTTCCTTGGACAAGTTGTTATCAGAAACAACTCAAGTCAGAAAATAAATCTGCAAATACTCAGAAATCATATGCTAGTGGGCTTCGCTCACTTATTGAAACGACTCTGCCTAGTGAATCTGTTCTTAGTGAAAAGGAATATGATAAGATGAACATATTAGAACTAGCTGAGCGAATGGAGCCACTTAATGGCCGTATTGACCTCTGGACTCATAGTTTATCTGACCTAAAACCAACTACCTATAATGCTAGACTTGCAGCTGCAAGACATCTGCTAAAATGGCTAGGGCATAGGTGGCCAGAACACATAACTAGAGCAAGAACTGGTAAGAGATTGCCTAGAACTCTGACACGAAGAGAATTATCAATGGTCCTTGAAGCGGCCTCTAATAGCGAAAATCCAGTAGCCTCTATTGTCGTGACTCTAATGTTAGATACTGGATTACGCGTAAGTGAAGTTTGTAATCTCAATTATAGTGACATCGATTTGGAAGACCGCTCTGCTAGAGTGATTGGTGGAAAGGGGGACAAAGATCGACTTGTCTTATTCACTCAAAGGACACTTGATAGAATACAGGCATGGTTGCCAGTCAGAGAATCGAGAATTAAGAATGATGAAGTCGCTCTATTGTTAAATTCAGCTAAGCGAAGATTGCAGCCAAGAGGGGTTCAGAGACTGATGGACTCTCTGGCATTAGATGCTGGATTACCGAAGGGCAAACTAACGCCACACGTACTTCGACACAATTTTGCAACTGGACTATTAGAACGCGGAGCAGATCTGGTTTCTATTCAAAAATTACTTGGCCACAGCACAATTGCGACCACTAGAGTTTACCTAGAAATATCTGACCAGACATTGAGGGAAGTTTACCATAGAGCACAAGCAACACGAGAACACCTAGAACAAAATATGCAAGAGCAACAACAAGAACTCGTCGAAAATACTCCATCGACAAGTGTTGTTGGAATTGATGAAAATTAATTCTTTTTCTCTTTTCTCTTAGAGACTTTATCTGGGCCCATCCAACCTCTCCTAGGTTTTACATCTTGGCCCATGTGACCTACAATTGGACAAAACTTTCCTGAACGACACCTCGAGCAATTCTCTTTGGGTGGAATTTCAACCGTTTTTCTCAAACGGCCATACTTCCTTCGAGGCATGGATTATACTTATCTAAGCGGTCTTTGAACAATTCGTAATATTACTTCTTCAAATTCTTAAACCAAGCCATTTTTGAAATAGGGGTTTTACCGGATGGCCCTATCTTTTTACGATCATCAGAGGTTATTTTGGCCTCCTTAGTCTTAGTACTCTTTGCTAAGTTCTTTACCGATTCTCTCGCTTTTGAAGCGGTGGCCTTGGCTTTGGCTGGTGCTTTCTTGGCTGCTGCTTTGGCCTTGGATGCGGTGGCCTTGGCTTTGGCTGGTGCTTTCTTCGCTGCTGCTTTGGCCTTTGAAGCGGTTACTTTTGCTGCAGAAGTTGCTTTATCTGCACTCTTTGCTGCAGATGCTATCTTTTTGGCGACTGCTGCTTTTAGTCCTATCTTGATCAGTTTAGTTGTTCCTGCAGAAGCAACTTTTGATACTGTATCTAATTTAGCGTCTACTAATTTCTTAGCAGTGGCTGCTCCTACTCCAGGTAGTGCAGTCAATTTCTCAATCTTGGAAGCCTTTGTCTGTGAAGCCATAATGTCACCTGTTACATGCAAGAAGGCTTCCTTTCTTGAACTCTTCCTAAATTTTGGCACCTTAAGGAGGTGGATTGATGAAGATTGAATGTCACCCCGAATCATGGCGGCAGGAGGGGGAAGTCAAACCTCGGTTCTTGTATGTCAAGTACGAAGCGCCAAAGCAGAACATAAAATGGATGAGACTAATTTTCTACTTCGCTCCAAACACTTTCCTTCCGCCAGTAAAATTATTTATTTGGGTAACGTCACTAGCACTCTGATTTCACTACTTGAAAATCCCGAAACACCTACATTTACCGCCCCGCCATCATATAATGAGCAGAAATGGACCTTAGAGACCACTAGTGGCCAATTAAAACTCACAATAACTTCTGATTCATACTGGGGTTTTGGACTTTTCAATTCCGGTTATTTGAACACAATTACACTTGAAGGACCGATAAATCTGAGAAGTCGAATCATCTATGATTTGACATCAGCGCTAGCGTATAAGCCATGGGAGTTCAAACACTTGAGTTCTGCTCGCAAATGGGTTAAGAGAAAATTTCCAGGACTGGATGAAAAGAAGAATCAAAATAACTGGTTAGAACTGATAGAATATTCTAATCAAAGATTCCAAGAAATAATTCAAGTAATGAAAGAAGCTAGAGAAAAAGTATCTCAAACAGTGAAAATTACTGAATCAACCGAATACTGGAATAAACAAAAGGCTGATGTTTCACTCGCTGCAGCAGATTTCGATTTAGAGTTAGCAAAAGGAGCATTGGCAGATAACAATGCTCCGGCTGTTGAAAGAGCAATTGCAAGAATTGAGGCATCGTTAATTAAAGCAGACCCGGAGACTGGAGTTCATGACAATGAACAAAAGGAAGATTTAGAAAAACAACGAATTATCATTTCTGAAATAACCATGGATGATGGAAATCATTCTGAAGTTAATGTCGATTCAATTAACCAAATTAATTCTGTATCCTTCGAAGAAGACATTCCATTCGTCGATTTAACCATCGATTCAGAACAAGAATGAGTGATTTCAATATTCTACTAAGCCGCGTCGCGTTGATAAAGGGGGGGCTACTCGGAAGGAATGGTCCAAATGGCATCTAAGAAGAAATCCGACGGAAGTGGAATCCAGCAGGCTGCTGGTTTGATTAGATATTTCGATGAAGAATCAGAAGATGCTTGGAAGATTACACCTTTCCAAGTATACGCTGCATGTATCTTCATTGGAACCTTCTTTTACCTTGTGAATCAAGGTGTTGTAAGTGCAATTTGGAATCTATTTTGATTGAATAAATCAAAGTGGCTTGATCATAATAATTTTATTTTCTTTTGTAGCCATGCGCTTAGCAACTTGCATTGCTGTCTTCAGGTCAATAGTAGCACCAAGTGTCTTTTCACCTTCAGAGTCATGGACTATCAATCTATGAGTTAGATTTTGTAAAACGCCATCTTCTATTCTCTCAAATACCCAATGTTCATTTTCAATTCTTATCATTGCTGGAACATCGACTAATGGGCCCATCTGGTTACCAGTAACTGATGTTCGTGCTTTCAATCCTCTCAAATCTCTGATTGGATTCCAAGTTCTCATGCGAACTGGGGCTCTTACTTTTCTTTTATTTTCTACTCCGTCTCTAAACGCTCTAGTCATTAGGGTCCCATCCCTTGAAGTCATTGACTTCAAACACAGGTTTGCCTATTCACTAATAAGAAGCGCGACAGAATCAAGGTTTAAAATACCGATTTCAAACCATTTCGGCAGATTTCAATCGCTTGATGTGAAACTCAATACTCTTGCTGGCGAATAAACCTAACATCCAACCTGTAGCCAAGAAGCTCATCAAGGGCCAATCGGTAGAGTAAGAGACAATTAGGATTGCTAAAGTCAAACACAATAATGGAATAATTGTGTAAAGTAAAGATGGTGATTGAACATCTGTTTCAATGAACCACGGTTGAATCACACTAATAGCAAGCAATATCCAACTTGCTGGAAGTAAGAATAATGCGTATGGAGTAATCATGAATAGAATACTTGGAGTAAATATCAGCGACATCCTCAACCACCAAATCTCCGGCCGAGATGCACCATCAAAGCCAAAATTCGGCAATATTAGAGAAATCGCCATGAAAATAACCATGCCAATCACCAACCAAATAGACTGTAAAATATATCCATTCCCTTGGTCAAATGGCTCACTATTTCTGAGGTAATTTGCTGTTATTAAAAATAGAAGAAGGCAATTAATTACCAACTGGAAAGTCAACGAATTACTTCGACCCTCTCCATGTTGTAAATTTGCTTCAATCGATTTACTTGGTACGGTGATAAATGTCAAACCGATGGAATTGGATAAGAAAAATAGTAACATGGCAAAAGAACCGTCTTGGGAAATATTAGTCCACCAGGAATTAGTTGATTGGAGCGAATTTGATAACAAAAATATCATTATTGGTAAGATTACATACATCTTCCATTTCGTTCTCTTTGAAAGGGTGTTTAGTCCTTGATCTGTTTGAGGAATCGTGGTGACTGCGAATAATTCACTACTGACTAGAATCATGGCCCCTGTAGCGATTACTAGAATTGGTGAATAGATGCCAGTGGATGAATTAATAGTTTGTAAGGGCAGAGAATCTGGAGAATAATAAGAAGACTCCGGAAATAAGACCCAATACGAAACTAATGCACAAAAAGAAATGTATGTCATTATTCTATATTGAACCAGTTTTCTAATTTCTGCACTTGATATTGAAATACTCGGCAATTTATGACTCAAGAGGGCAAAACAAAGCAGGCCAAAAAGAATCATTTCTGAAGCGCCATCACCTGTAATCAGTAATTTCAAATCTAAAAATTCAAAGTCGCCTGGACCAAGTCTTTGGGCGATTTCTAAATATGACATGTCACGCTGTACAATGGTTCTTATACGGTTTAAAATCATAATTCCAACTACTATCAAAGGTCCAAATCGATGAATATTTAGGATTGACTTACCCACTGGTTGTGAGAATTTTTGACTATAAGATTCAATTTTTGAAGGAAGAAACCATCCGACTAAAAGAAGTAGTAAAATTGGGAAGAGCAACGGTGCAGCATCCCCCAGCATATTCGAATCTAGGGGGCGAAAGCCCTTGAGCATGGCGGAAGCAAGATAGAGAAGATAGCAAACCGACAGTCATGGCCAATGCTGGTTGGGTGGAGGAAGACCTCGATGAAATCTCGAGGGCGTCTTGTTTAACCAAACTGGCTTTAGAACTTGGAATGGACCTTGAATCTTGGATAAATACTACTACGTCGCCTCTTCCTGAAACACTTAGAGTCACAAAATCTCGTAAAGATAGAGAATGGACTATTTTGGAATTAGAAAAAATGGGAGCGAAACCAATCTCTTGGATGCCAGATAATAGCGCTTGGCAAATGCCATTTTCTCGAGGCAAGGTTCCAGAAGGCTACAGTAAGAGAATTTTGACAATACTACATGATTCAGGAAGAATCACTCGTCAAGAGGCTGCAAGTATGTTACCTGTAGAATTACTCAATCCAAAAGACGGAGAGATGATCTTAGATCTATGTGCAGCCCCTGGTTCAAAAACCACTCAGTTAGCGGAAAAAATATTTCCTGAAGGTTTTGTAGTAGCAAATGAACCGGTTTCGGGAAGAGCAAATATGCTAATCTCAAATAGAGCTAGGCTCGCATTGCCAAATATTCTGATAAATCAGCAAGATGGCAGACATATTGGTAGAATCCCCCCTCCAGGGTTTGACGCAGTTCTTACCGATGTGCCGTGTACGGGAACTGCAACTACCCGTAAGAATCGTAAGATTTGGAAGAAGTGGACACCTAAATCAAGCCGTGGATTATTCGAACTTCAAGTTTCAATAGTTTCAAGAGGCGCTAAACTGTTGAGACCTGATGGTAAACTAGTTTACTCGACATGTAGCATAGATCCATGTGAAAATGAAGCAGTTGTCGCTGAAATTCTTCGTCAATGCCCATGGCTTGAATTGACTGATATCGATGAATCACTCGTTGATGGCTTAGTCATGAAACCTGGCCTAAGTAAATGGAATATTCTTGATGAAAGTGGAGATAGAGTAGAACTAGGCGAAGAGTTGCCAAGACTACCTAATTTGAAACTCAAACATTTGTGTTCAGAAGATAGAGTCAAATTCGACCTCGAGTTTAATAACGAACTGGAAACTAAAATTTCTCAGGACCTAGTGAAATGTCGTAGACTACATCACACCGATAATGATACTGGGGGCTTTTTTGTAGCAATATTTAGACATAAGCCCGAATCTACTCCTGAAGGAATTGCAAAGGCCTACATTCCAAAGCGGAAGCCTATCGAAGGTTCTACTTGGGAACCGAAACTCATGGAACGCCCCAAGGCAAATCGGCATTCAGTATTCCTTGCTGATGAAGAAACGGTAAACCAAATATCTGAAGGATACCAAATCGATGCCAATAAATGGTCTTGGTGGAGCAGAGGAAAGAGATTAAACATAGCACCAAAATCTGTTGTCGATAGATTGTACAATCGCGTATGTCCAAACAAAAGAGGAGATTTATGGCCTGCGGGTACATTCCATCCACTAAAGTTAATTCATGTAGGAATGCCAACTTTTGTTCAAAATAAAGGAACTTGGAGAACTAGGCAAGAAGCAATTCCTGCCCTAGAGTATGATTTAGGAAAAACTTGTATTGAGGTTGAAAAAGAAATTGCTATTCAAATGTTAGAAGGCTGGGTACCAACTGTTGAAGAATTTCAAGAAAAACTAGAGTTAGATGAATTGAGTGAAGGCCCGCTGCTACTGACTTGCCAACTTAGTGGGTCGGACTCCCTAATTTCTGCCTGGGCGGGAGTTAGAGTTAGTTTGATGATAAATACTCTTGAAAGAGATATACTCAGAGCAAAACTTGGAATTGAGTTTGAAAGTAAGAATGGTGACTAATATGAAAAAAATAGCCATATTGCTAGTAATCGCAATAATGGTAATTCCATCTATTAGTGCTGAAGATGAAAATTATACTGCTCATGCAAGAATCACTATACCAAGTGCTGAACCAGTATCTACTATACTCTATGAGTGCTTCGTAGAAATAGATACTTCAGACACCAACTGTAATCAAGACCAGGATGAAATTTCACTGTCATGGTGGACTTGGAGTGACCAAACAAATTCAGATTGGCCTGATGATGATGCTAAATCTCGTGCTAGTATTTACGACCTTGATTTGAATGAATCATTTGACTCAATTTCCTACTCTAATCAACACTCTATGGAAATTGATGCTACCAATAACTCATCTAAAATCGTCGACTTAATGCCTATTATTGACTTGACTGGAGAAGTCATTATTGCAGAAGGTGATAATGAAATATGGTACATTAGAATGCCTATTGAAATGACTCCTTTGTTCAATTTAACCGATGACACGTTATTGTATATTTTCTTGAGTCAAAAGAATGCTGTCGACCAGCACGGCAGAGAAATAAATAACCTGATCTATGATATGAAACCTGAAGTCGGCTTTGGAATTAAAGCCGGAAATACAACAACTGTTGAGTGGATAATAAGTTCGGAGCACCTTGAGGCAGCAGGTGTAGACCTAGAGCAAAACCCATATGGATGGCAGTTAACTATGGCATTCTTTGGTGCGATTGAAAGTGATAATAGTTCAGAACAATTACTCTCTTTGCATCAACTAGATCTACCAATTAAGTCACAAACAGTAGATTCTACCTCATTCTATATCCCCACATTAATCGGTGTAGTGCTGGTTATAGTCTGTTATGCATTAGTATCCCTATCCTACAAAGCTGAAAGAGGCATGCCTAAGATTTCATCGACTTGGAAAAATCCTACTACTCTTGATGTCGAGATTCAATCATTCTCTCAACGTATTGAAGTCAAATCGGTGAAAGTGGATTCACCTTGGAAGATGAAAAATAATCCAAAGAGCAGATTTATTGAGCCTGAGCAAATTGTCAATATGGAATTACGTTTCAAAAATCATGAGCCAACTGGATGCCAGATTGGAATTCAATTAGAAGTCGAAGAACTCGGAGCATGGACACAATATCTAATGATGGACAGTTCAAAATTAGATGAGTAGTAGTCGAAGTGTTGAAGAATTAGAAGAGTTACCGAATGATGGTGCTGATATGGAACTGGATAATACCGACCGAGCAATTCTTCAAGCCCTCTTGAAAGACTCAAGAGCGAGTCAGAGGGAATTATCCCGAATCGTAGGGGTGGCACAAGGCACCATTACTAATCGTCTCAAAAGATTGGAAAATAATGGAGTTATCAGTGGATATAGTGTTGTACTTGATCCTGAAAGTGTTGGATGGACTATGACTATTATGGCGGGCTTATGTATTGCTAAAGGAAAAATGATTGATGTTCAACAAAAAATTGCGGCCGACTCAAGAGTATTCTCGGTATATGACGTAACAGGTGACTGGGACTCGATGGTACTGGCTAGAGTAAGAGATAGAGCCGACCTTGACGACTTAACAAAGACTGTTTTCACATTAGAAGGAGTGACTCGCTCGTTCACTCACGTCGTTCTAAACACTGTGAAGGAAGATGGCTTTGCTAAGCCTGCTCCAGATAAGAGCATGAATGAATAAGCCCTTTGAATGATGGGTTCTAGCCCCAATCATGTCTTCTAGACTTAACCTGACATTTTTCGCGGCCTTAGCTATTCAAATGTTGATGATCGGGGCTACCGCTGCTCCACTCGCTGACGGCCTAAATCCGATGGGTGATTATGAAAAAATGGATAAATCTCTTAGAAATTCTTTGAGTTCTTCGTCAGAAGAAGAAATAATTCCTGTCATTTTCCAACTCAATTCCGAAGTGACCGCAGAAGATTTGGAAACACTGGAGAGTTTTGGTGCCTCAATACTTGGAGAAGCACCCTTAGTCGATGGCGGACTGTTAGAAGCTTCAATTAGAGATATTAGAATCATTTCTAATTGGGAACGAGTCGAATATCTAGAACTGGATAGAATCCTAGATTTCTTCTATTTGCCTTCTGAGTGGGGCGGAGACCCAATCACTGAACCTGGAATATTGATGCATGAAACCACACACGTAGTCAAAGCAACCGATACTTGGGATAGAGTAATTATATCGCCTTCTGGAGATATTGAGTATGATTCAGACCTAGCGTTCAGCGAGTGGGATGGCGATGGAACTGCAATAGTCGACCTCGATACCGGAGTTGATGCTGGACATCCTGATTTCGATTATCTAGAACCTTGGACCGGTGAGAAAGTCATCTACTCAGCAAAATGGGATGGTATCTGGACAGAAACTCGTAATTCAGATACTTCATCAGGACACGGTACTCACGTTGGCGGTACAATTGCTGGAAACGGAGACGCTTCGGCTGGTAGAAGAGCAGGAGTTGCCAAAGGAGCACAAATGGTCGCCCTTGGCACTGGTGATGGCGCATCTATCTTTGCAGCAGAACAAGGACTAGAGTGGACATATTCTCATTCTATGCCAAGTCAAAATCAATATCACATTAGAGTTGTATCCAATTCTTGGGGAACGGATGGCGATTATGACCCGAATGGAGTTATTGCTCAAATGACTGATATGCTAACTTATGATAACGGCGTAGCAGTAATATTTGCTGCATCGAACTCAGGTGGTAATGGAGGGGAGTGTTCAGGAGGACTCAAAACCAATGTGTACGCTAATACTCCTTCTGCAATATCTGTAGCAGCACTAACTCATGATGGTACGGCTGTGACCTCATTCTCATCACGTGGATGTATGAATCAACAGCACACATGGCCGGATGTTGGCGCACCTGGCAGAGATATTTGGGCAACAGCACCAAGAGGTACAGCAATCGATGCAAGTACCAAACTGCAAGGAGATTTGTACTATATGGCAATCTCTGGAACTTCAATGGCGACACCGCATGTAGGAGGAATGGCTGGACTTATTATCGATATTGCACCATCTTTAGGTGTTGCAGATTACCACAGAGACGACCATGATTTTGGAAATAGTTTAGTTGGCGGTGAAGGGACTGCTGCATATGGTCAATATGAGAATTGGAACGAAGAAAACTTCACCAGAGTACACGAACTGGAACTCATATTGGAATTGACAGCGAACTATGAAGGAATGGCTAACTCTTGTGAAGATGGAAATGATGATGATGCATGCTCTGACATTCCTGAACAGTGTTATATCAGTGAAACTGGACAATGTCACGATTGGCGTATCGGTCATGGATTAACAAATGTTGATGCTGCAGTTGCACTTGCTAGAACATTGCAATTAATGAGAGATCAAGATGGAAATGGAATCGTAGACCACCCTGAATATACTGTATGGGATGCTTGGGAAATCTATGAGGCTATGCTTGATGAACAAACTATCGAATTAGATACTGATAGAGTAAAGCATTCCTGGAAAGGAGATTGGAATCATTTCAATAATGGAGACTCAGGCTCATTGTATTACACCGATGATTCTCATTATGTTTGGATTCCTAATGGCACAGATAGACTAGAAGCAATGTTTACTGCTACTGAATTTGAACTTGACTCATTACAAGTAGGTTCAATCCAGCTGGAAATTGATTTGGGCGATGATGGCAGTAATGACCAAGGACAAGGAAATCGAATTGCTGACACATGGTATTATGACTTAGACGTTGAACCTTCTCAATGGGGCAAGTGGGCGAGTTTTGATGTGTCTGGGCAAGCGATGACATTCTTAGGAATCGTAGATGACCAAGAATTCTTTGAATCCAGAATCCCCTATACTGTCGACGTTATATTGACTCTAGAACTTGATTCAGTAATAGATATCGCATTTGAACAAAGATTGGACTTCTATTCAGATTTAGACCCTGCTACACCTTCAGATGACTACGATAGTTCAATGGATGGAATGCTGGTTTTTACTCGCAATGTCTACAACCAACAAGCCGTGGTCAAACTAATAACTCCAAAGGGTTCCACTGATGAATCTAGTACAGAAGGATTCTTTTCATCTCTGGGTGATATGTTTGCTGAGCATGGCTTATTGATGGTCCTGTTTAGTCTATTCATCTTACTACCTGCAATCGGATTAGGATACATGATTCGCTCTTGGGAAAATCCTGAAGATGAAAAATCGTATTTGTTAGAAGCGGAATTAATCGATGAAGATTGATTACTCCTCTTCTTGTAAAGTAAGTGCTTGGAGATATTTACCACTTCCATAGGATACTCCGCCTTGTAGTACCCATCCCTCACAAATTAATTTCGATACTTGCGCAATAAGTCCTGACTTCTTATCCAAGAATTTCATATTCAAAGTACCGAACTCTTTTGGTTCCAAAGTTTCATCTGAAATCACAGTATATTTCATGACAGTATGCATATTCCACACTGTATAAAGAAAATTATTCTTCCAACTGGTCAATTCTCTGTCCAGCGAGTTCAATGTATTCTTGACTGATATCATAGCCGATATAACTTCGACCAGTACTCTTGGCTGCACATGCGGTGGAACCTGAACCAATGAATGGATCTAAAACTACATCCCCTTTGAAAGTATAAAATTCGATACATCTGCGTGGCAATTCATTCGGGAAAGGAGCAGGGTGTCCGATTCTTTTAGCAGATGCTGTTGGAAAACGCCAGATAGATTTTGTTAAATCGATGAACTCTTGTTTCTCAATAGTGTCATCTCTACCTTCTGCTCTCTCTTGTTTTGTTCTATCGAGTTTGAAAGAACCTTTTGAATATATCAAAATATATTCATGTACGTCTCTAAGGCATGGATTTGAAGCTGATTTGAATGAACCCCAAGCGGTACTCGAACCTGCAGATGCGGATTTATCCCAAATTACTTCGCCGCGCATCAAAAAACCGAGTTCAAGCATTATCATATTGACGTAACTCGTTAGAGGAATGTATGGTTTTCTTCCGACATTTGCAATGTTGATTACTGCTCTTCCACCAGGCGCTAATACTCGGTAAGTTTCGCTAAAAACGCCTCTTAACATGTTTAGATATTCTTGAAGACTGAGATCTTCATCATACTCCTTGGTCACATTGTATGGAGGTGAAGTGACCATCAGTTGTACACTATTTGGTGGAATCATACTCATATCTCTTGAATCACCACAAATTAGGCTATCTCTGAGAAATTCAGGGAATTCTTGAGGGTCTCCTACATCGCTTTCTCTCGGTATTCCTTGATACATTTTAGTATCATAATACTTTGAAGAATCATGCCCTTCACGTTTGGAAACACCAAAACTCGAAGTCTGACTAGAGGACGCCTTTTTTGTCCCCTTTTTTCTTGTCATAGAAACATCTGCGTCGCGCGGCTTCATAATTCAATCGGATAACAAGTAGTACTAGACGCGCGTTTAAGCACCCTAAAGAAAATCCCAAATCAAGATATTATACTATCAATCCAATTTTGATAATCTTGGTTTGCTGATGCATTTATCTTCAAAATTGCTGGTATCTCATAAGGATGATTTTTCGAAATATATTGTTCTAAACGCTCAATCTTATGTTGACTGGTTTTGAATAGTACTAACATTTCATCATCTTCATTTTCTTGACCATCCCAAATATATGAAGAATTGACTTTACTACGTAGTATACATGCTGCAAGTTTTTGTTGCAACACTTTTGCAATAATTGATTTAGCAGAATCATCGTTAGGGAAAGTCACCATAACAAGTACTAGGGTCATAGACTCCGTAGAGGATTCTGATTATTGAATCGTTGCTGGATTAAATCTCTGTGATATCGTTACGTTGTGAACTAACTTTGAATTTCTTTACTGCTTTATCGTAAACCTTGCTGTCAATGATATTATTGCGTACAAGTCTAGAGATGGCTGCTAGGGTGATTGATTCACCGTCAATTTCGAAAAATCTTCTCAATGCTTCTCTGGTATCTGAACGCCCAAAACCATCGGTCCCTAGAACTGTGAAATCATTAGGCATCCATTGTCTTACCATATCTGGGACTGCTGCCATATTATCTGATACTGCAATAATCGGATCTTTAGTTGAGCCAAGCATTTGTTGAACCCAAGATTGTTTCTCTGGTTCACTTGGATTTAGACGATTCCAACGCTCACATTCGAGCCCGTCTCTTCTTAATTCGCCATATGATGTAGCCGACCATATTTCGCTTCGAATACCGAATTCTTCCAACTTCTCTACAGCATCAAGAACCTGTAACATAATTGGACCTGAGCCAAGTAAACGAACGATTGGCCCGTCGCCCTTTGGTGCGCCTCTCAACTTATACAATCCTCTGATAATCCCCTCATCAACGTTTTTTGGTTTAGCAGGCATTGGATAATTTTCATTGTACACGGCGATGTAATACATGACATCTATGTCTTGCTCAAACATTTCCTTGATACCATGTTGGATGATAGTTGCAAGTTCGTATGCAAATGCAGGGTCCCATGCCCTAACTGATGGATTGGTATGAGCCATCAAAAGTGAATGGCCATCCTGATGTTGAAGCCCTTCACCATTCAATGTAGTTCGGCCCGATGTTGCGCCCATCAAGAATCCTCTAGCACGTTGGTCTGCTGCAGACCAAATCAAATCGGCAACTCTCTGAAAACCAAACATAGAATAGAAGATATAGAAAGGAATAGTAGGGCAACTGTGTGTCGAATAAGATGTTGCAGATGCAATAAATGTTGATGTTGCTCCAGCTTCATTTATCCCTTCTTCGAATAGTTGACCAGCTTCGGATTCTTTGTATTTCATGATAACCTTGTGGTCAACTGGAGTGTAAAGTTGCCCCTCTGGATGGTAAATACCAAACTCAGAAAATAACGGGTCCATACCAAATGTTCTAGCCTCATCTGGAATTATAGGCACTATATTAGGACCTAATTCTTTAGATTTCATCAAACCTCTAAGCAACCGTACAAATGCCATTGTGGTCGATACTTGCATCTTCCCTTTGGTTCCATCATCAAAATCCGAGTAAACATCGCTACTAGGCATTGTGAGGTTGGATTTAGGTGAACGGCGCTCTGGAACATATCCATGTAGTACTTCTCGCCTTGACTTAGCATACTCTACTAATTCCGGAACATCTTCTGGGTTGATGAAAGGATAAGTCTCTAAATCTTCATCGCTGAATGATAAGTTCATATCATCCCGCATGAATTTCATACTCTCAATATCTGCTTTTTTCTTCTGATGTGTGGTATTCTTACCAGCAAAAGCAGGACCAAGCCCATAGCCTTTGATTGTCCTAATGATGACTGCAGTTGGTTGCCCTTTGTGCGCGGTTGCCTGCGCATATGCGGCGTGAAGTTTTACAAAATCATGACCGCCAACATCTTCGCATAGTTTTTCTAAATCTTCATCGGTATATTGTGATACCATTTCAGATAACTCTGGGGTATTGAATAAGTCTTTACGGATAATTGATCCCCCTGCAGTCATAATTCGTTGCTCATCACCATCGACAAGCGAGTTTAGCCTTGCTGCAAGAATTCCTTGGCTATCTCTTGAAAATAAATCATCCCAACTACTTCCCCATAGAACTTTGATTACGTTCCATCCAGCACCTCTAAACCTACCTTCTAATTCTTGAACAATCTTTGAGTTTCCTCTAACTGGGCCATCGAGTCTCTGTAAATTACAGTTCATTGTCATAATGATATTGTCCAAGCCCTCTCTTGCTGCAAGCGATAATTGTGAGAGAGATTCGGGTTCATCTGATTCACCATCACCCATTGTATACCAGACTCTAGAACCTGTAGTGTTGCATAATCCTCTAGATTCTAAGTATCGATTAAATCTGGCTTGATGAATCGCCGTCATTCCGCCAAGGCCCATACTGACACTGGGGAACTCCCAAAAATTTGGCATGAGTCTTGGGTGAGGATATGATGAGAGGCCTTTGCCACCGGTTTCTTGGCGGAACATCTCTATCTCGTCTTTGGATAGTCTTCCTTCGAGCCAAGCTCTTGCATAAACTCCAGGTGAAGCGTGTCCTTGCCAGTAAACATGGTCGCCTGAGCCATCTCCATCTTTACCTCTAAAGAAGTGATTAAATCCTGTTTCCCATGCGTGCGATGTGGATGCATAGGTTGAGATGTGCCCGCCAATTCCTTCGAAATACTTGTTCGCTCGAGTGACTATCATCATTGCATTCCAGCGGATTACTTCGTGTAATCGCTTTTCCATTTCGAGATTTCCAGGATATGACCCTTGGTTAGTCGGCGAAATAGTGTTGAGATAAGGAGTGTTGATCGCATCGATATCGACTCCTGCTGATTTGGCAGCAGCTATAGTTGCTAAGAGTAAGCGTCTTGCTTCCTCATTACCTTGTTGGCCTTGAACTGCCAAAATTGAATCAATCCACTCCCTTGTCGAAATAGGATCAGGGTCAGGTAAAACGCTGTCAGACTCAAAGCCCACAATACTTCCTCATGTTACCCCTAATGCGCTCGGCTTTCAAACCCTTCTAGAAATGGTACTGGCGGAAAAACTAAAATTTCACAATGAAATCTTGGTTTTTGAATCAAAAAAGCCATACTGAAGGCTATTCAAAGGATATCCGTGAATAACCATGTCGGCAAAACACATAAAGACCGTTTTCACTGGGGGGGCTTTATGTCTGTCGAGGCCATGGTACAAAATATGATTGAAGAATTGAACTCCGCTCTAGTTGATGCTGTAAAGCACGACAAGGGTAACTCCGCTGCTGGTACACGTGTACGCAAGGCTATGCAAGACTGCAAAGCTACTGCTCAAGCAATACGCGTTCAAGTTCAAAACGACAAGAACAACTGAATCCGGACTTAGTTCCTGATTTCCTTAAGCCATCAGCGAAAGCAAGGCTTAGAGAAACTCGGCTATTACCGTTTGATTATGAATAACGCTCAAAGGTAAGTGCGGTGACAACTTGCTATGCAAGAGAGGCGGATTTGGTTTTCAATTCTCGCTTTAGGGGTTTTACTTCAAATTCTTGCAGCTGTTTTCATGCCACTGGGCCTTGATGCTCATGTTCATTCAACCTATGTTAGCGATAAAATCGCCGATGGAGATTCCACCCTTGACTGGGGGCACCTAAGAATCGATGGTTCAAATCAATCTATTGCTGAAGAGATTCCTGCTGATGATAAGTGGTTCGTTTGGCATGAGATCATTGAAGTATGGTTCCAGATATTTGGTATCTCTTTGATGAGTCTGCATATTCTTAGTCTAGTTTTGTCATTTTCAGCTTTAGGCGTTGTCTATTACTGTACTAGGAAACTATGGGGTGAGCAAAACGCTATCGCTCTTACCGCAATATTATCGATATATTCCCCGTTGGTTAGGTCGACTGGAAGATTGTATCAAGAAAGCATAGTAATCTTATGTGCAACCATCATCTTGTATTCTATTGTCAAAATATTGCGTAAAGAGAATGATAAATTTTGGCATTTTACTTGTTTGATTTTCCTCGCATCTATTCTCTCAATCAAAGGGCTACCTGCCAAATATGCACTTTACCTATATCTTCCAATCCTATCTTTGGAAATATACCGCCCGAAGTACAGGCCGGTTAGTAAACCTACTTTGCTAGCGATTATTGCCATAATAACTAGTGTTCTTGTCTGGATAAGGTTGGATAAAATTCCATCAGACTTGCTTGTAATTCTACCGATTACAGTATTTGTATCTGGAATAATATACCTTTACATCGGAGTTCTTTTGTTTAGTACAACCTCTAAGGAAAGAAACTCAGAATCTGATTATCTCTCGCTACTATCTCAACTAATTTTTGCAGGATTATGTGGATATATCACAATGCTATTCTTGGTAGAAATGAATACATTAGAGGCTACAAGAGAAGTAGTTCAAGACCGTTTTCGCTACATATATCGATACGTCACTGTACTTGCCGTACCACTTTGGTGGTCCCAGATGGCTAAACAAAAGAAGCCTGCTCTCAAGTTAGAGGGAAATAAAAATAGAAGTGTTATGTCGATAATGATAGCATTAATGATAATCATAAATTCATACATCTTGACTTTGGACCGTGGGATTGAAGAATTGGGTGAGGAATTATACAAAGAAATTGAAGATGGCGAGAACATCCTGTACATTGCAGACCCCCCATTAGCAATGCACCGTTTGTATACTCTTCAGATAACTACTGACCCAGGGCATGATAGAAACATCACCGCTTACTGGGCTGATGAAGATATAGACTGGAGTTCAATATTGGTAGAAAATCAAATCTCATGGGTCATCATGACTGATGATACAGCTAATTATCTCGACGATAAATGGACTATTTTCGAAACACAGACCTCTCATGAAGTATATCACTTAACAGAATGATGGATTAGTTCAACACATGGGACTCTGTGCCACACACATGAGCGGAATACTTGATGGTGTGAAAATTGTTGACCTTTCAAGAGTGTTAGCAGGGCCTTATGCTACTCAGATGTTATCTGATATGGGTGCTGAAGTAATCAAAATAGAGGCTCCATGGGGCGATGATACAAGAAAATGGGGGCCTCCTTTTACCACAGGTTTTGATGGGAAACAAGTGGCAGCATACTTTCTATCTTGTAATAGAGGTAAGGAAATTATTAATCTAAATCTCAAAAACCAAGCAGATGAAGTGAAAAAAATGATTCAAGATGCTGATGTTCTGGTTGAAAATTTCCGACCGGGTACACTGGAAAGATTACTCGGCAAATTACCAAAGGAACTGATCGTTTGTTCAATTTCTGCTTATGGTTCAACGGGCCCACGAAGAGATGAACCGGGATATGATATCGCCCTGCAAGCACGCTCTGGAATTATGAGTATCACTGGTGAGGCTGAAGGACAACCTGCCAAAGTAGGAGTTGCATGGATAGATGTCATCACAGGATTAAATGCATCTAATGCCATATTAGCAGCATTATTTCATAAGATGAAAACTGGAGAAGCAAAAAGAATCGATATCTCACTTTGGGATTGCGCAATTGCTGCTCTTGTCAACCAAGCCCATAATGTTCTAGCAAGTGGAAAAAACCCAACTCGAATGGGCTCAGCGCACCCTAATTTAGTCCCCTATAGAGCTTTTGAAGTTGAAGATGGATGGTTTGTTATCGGAGTCGGCTCAGACCCGCAATGGGAAAATTTAGTTCAACTTCTTGGTATAGAGTCAAAAGAGGAATGGAAGGAAAATGCTGGGCGAATCGCAGCAAGAAGCGATGTCGAGGCGTGTATTGCTAATAAAATCAAACATAGGTCAAGAAAAGATTTAGAAGATTTATTGCAAGGAATTCCTTGTTCTCCTGTCAATACAATAAGCGAGGCGCTAAATGACCCACAATCTATCGCTAGAGGTTTAGTTTCCAGTTACAACAACGTTCAGGTGCTGGCTAGTCCCTTGAGATTTAAGTAACCTTAGAAAGAAAATAATGAGGTCTGTCCGCCTTCTCTGATAAGACCTGCATCTCTCAATTTATCTAGTGCATTATCCATTCTACGTTGACTGAATTGTCTTTCAACTTGTAGGAACTGTTTCAGTCCTGCAAGGTCAATAGTTCCTAACTCTAGGCTCTTGGTATCTACCTCATTAGAAGGGTGATTATGGAATATTTCTCGAATTTCGTCAAGTCTTTCTGGAACTTCTTTATCCTTTACAGAACATATTTCCTCAATTGTGCCATGAAGTTTGATTAATTTCAAACCAGTTTTAGGTCCAATTCCGCGTATCCCCGGATGAAAATCAGTTCCTATCATTATTGCTAAGTCTATCAATTGTGATTTACTTAATTCATGCTCTTGTAATAGTTCTTCAAGATTTATTTTCTGAGCGTGAACTAGTCTACCGTGTTGTTTGGTGCCATCTGTCATCATGTTTCGAATTAAAATTGGTGTTCCGTAAAGCAGGGCGTCCCAATCTTGTGTTGCAACTGCATCCAACTGACCTAGAGCAGCCATTACCGCTGCTTGACCCTCTCCTTCGGCTTTAGCATCAACCCATGGCACCCCGAGCAAGTCGAGTAATTGCTTGGTTTCTTGCACCATCTCTGGAGAATAATGCATTATTCTTTGAGCCATCTTTTGAGCTAATGCAAAATCTCCAGCTGCTAATGCTTCTTCATGAATTTTTCTCGACTCCTCTCTACGAGCTCTACGGGTTGCTAATTCATCTGCTTTCAGATCCGGAGATTTTCCGTCAAAGATGAAAACTGGCTTGATTCCTTTTGATAATAGCATAGTAGTCCTGTTTAGAAATCCCATTAAGTGCGAGACTACTTTACCGTTTTCAGCCTTCAGTGGACCGCCATCACCCTGAGGAGACCTGTCTCTAATAGTCGTCAAAAATTGGAAGGCTGTTAGAAAAGCATCGACTCCTACTCTTTTTCCAGCGAGTGAATCGAGTTCGATATTCTGTGGCGACGCTAGGTCGCGAAGATTACAGCCCATGTCTTACACTAAAGGTGACAGTATGTGTATATTCGCATTAACAAGAAAGCCGAATTTGTCAAGAAGGGGAAGGTTGAGCCGGTAATATGGCGGGTAATATTGCGTGTTTGCGCGGTTGGCATCCTGCTCTAGCCAAAGCAGAATTATCTGCGCTCTTTCCAAATAATGAAATGATATCTCTAGATTCCCAAAGATTAGTAGAAATTTCTGGTAAGTTAGATATTGAAAAGGTCACTGATATAATTCAGTATAGTAGCGGAACTCAAGCGGTATTACTTGACTGTGTAGTGATGAGTTGGAATGAAGAGAGTTCGTTAGATGAATTCATCTCTCAAGTCTCCAATAAAATCGAAAATTCGGATAAGGCCGGTACTTTTGGTGTTGTCCACTGGCGTCAGGAAGGAAAGATCAAAGATTTGAGCGGTAGTAAACTTGCAGGTATGATTGGTGGAATTGCTGGAAAAAAGGGCTTCACGATTGATTTAGATAAGCCAGACAATAAACTCGGTTTAGTATTGGATGGTTCGTCCAATCAGGTGGTTTGTGGATGGTTAATTGATTATGAGTCAATAGAAGGCAACTCGAATACTAGGCGGGCGACTGAAAGGCCCTTTTTCAAACCGATAAGCCTAGACCCAAAACTTGCAAGATTGGCTGTCAATCTAGCCGGTGGTCCACTAGATGAGTATGCAGTACTAGACCCGATGACTGGAACTGGTGGTTTTGTTATTGAAGCGGCATTGATTGGAAGAAATGCTATCGCACTCGATTTAGAACAAGAAATGGTCAATGGGGCTATGAAAAATGTACTTTGGGCGTTGGGCAGCGAAGAAATTACAACTGCGGAACATATTCAAATTATTCGAGGTGATGCTACTGACCTAGCCAATTCGATACCCCGAAAATGGCATCAGAAAATATCTGGTTTAGTTCTAGATCCGCCTTATGGTAGGAATTCTCACGGCTCTCTCTCTCATTTTGATTTAATTAGAAATACTCTCATTAGTTACCGTGATGTTGCAAGTGAGGATGCCACAATTGTACTAATTCTACCTATTAAACCACCACAGGTGAAGAAACTTGAATTACAATCAGATGGTGATGAAATTATCTTACTGCATGGTGAATGGGATGGCTTCAAACAATTATTGTCTGAATGTAATTGGAGAATAGAGGGTTTGTGGGTCGAACATGTTCATTCAAGTCTTGGGCGACTCATTCTCCACGCATCAAACGTTCCTCTAAATTGAGAAGAGTCATAGCATCGTCTTCTGTTGGTTGAGGAAAACTTTCCTTGAAAGGACAACCCAAATCTAGTATCACTTGGTCGTTTTTATCCAAAACATATGGATAGGTTGTACAACCCTTGGGTCTGATGTCATAAACTGAGCAAAGGCCCTCTGCATCTTTATTTGAAGAGTCTGTCAATAGAAAAACACAAGCCTTGGTATTTTCATTATTTAGTAAAGTTAGAATCCCATTATTGGACCAAGTGAACTGCTCTAATGTCATACCTGTCCTTCTAGCAAGACGTGAAGCCTCTGATTTAGTAATCGGCATCGTAGTTTCTCTACAACACGCGGAACAGCTCTGCGGAATACATGGCAGAGAGCGACCCATGAACCCGCTAAAAGGTATTACTTATTCAATAAAAGGGTAGAATAGAAAAGAATCATTCGATTTCTAAATCATCCAACTTATTCAAGAAGGGTAGGCATGTGGGAAGACCATCGGGCGATTAGGGTAGTCTGGATATCCTTCCGGCCTTCGGAGCCGGAGACGTGGGTTCGAATCCTGCATCGCCCGCCATAACATGAGATACTAGGTTGTTAGATTTATATTTGAGATTCAAGAAATAAATTGAGTGATTTCATCTATCGACATAACTCCAGAACCCCTTGCTAAGATGCTTTTTGTAGGCGTGTTAACAATGAACCAGTGAATTTCTTCTTCATTTTTTATTCCTAGTTTTTGCTTGAATTCTTCTTTGTCAGTATATACTGTAACTGTTCGCTCCCGTATTGTATAATCTCTTATCCCAACCCGCATAATGGCGTCTAAGCGCATTCTTCTGAGCAGTGAAAGTTGTGAAACAACAGGAACTTCAATTATGTAATGAGTATCATTGACATTGAGTTGTTCAAGGTTACTAATCATATTGTCTACTAATTCTTGATGCCATCTTTGAAATGCAGTAATTACAACTAGATTTTTATCAGTGTAATCATCTGGAATAGATTTCTTTTGTTTATTGAGGTTCTTACCACAAATAGTAGGGAATAACTCAACCATGGTAGCACCTAAACCAGTCAAAACTATTCTTTTCGATTCCACACTGAAACAGTTTCTTCGCCCCATTGTTCGTTGGAAACATGAATTAGGCCAGAATCAAGGAGACGCTTTGAATCGATATTCGATGGTACTGGTTCGACATGGGTTTGTGGACTTTGAACCAAATAAAATTCATCAACTAGCCCTTGGTCAAGAAAATGACCGATTGTTGTAGGTCCACCTTCAACCATCAAACGTTGAACCTCTTTATCGCCAAGTAAATTTAGCAAGGCAGGAAGAGTACGAAACTCTTCATCCATAACCAATGTCTCTAAACCATCATTAAGCAGTTTAGATGATTTAGGAATTCTTTGATTAGGGTCAATTACAATGCGTAGAGGTTGCCTATTACTTTCCACTCTTCTCACAGTGAGAGAAGGGTTGTCTCTAATTACGGTGTCTACCCCGACTAAAATCGCATCACATTCCCGCCTCAAATAGTGCACTTTGTCTAAACAACCCTCAGAAGTAAATCGGCCTGCATCTTCACTTCTATCATCTACAGAACCATTAGAGTCAACTGCTAATTTGACGCAAACCAAGGGTTTTCTATTTTTGCACCAATGTAAGAACGGGTGCATTTGTGATGCCGCTTGTGATTCTAAGAGCCCGTGATTAACGGTGATTCCTGCATCTTTCAAAGCCTGGATTCCAGCGCCCCTAACTGTTGGATTTGGGTCTTTATGAGCAATAATTACTTCTTTAATACCTGCCCACATCAAGGCTTCTGTACAGGGCGGAGTTCTACCAAAATGGTTGCATGGCTCTAATGTAACATATGCAACTGCTCCATTTGGCGAGTGCCCATTAGTCTCTGCGTCATGAATTGCCATTTGTTCGGCATGCAATCCTCCTAAATGGTCATGCCAACCTTCAGCAATCACTTTTCCATCCTTGACAAGTACGCATCCAACAAGTGGATTTGGTGAAACCTTACCTCGACCGCGGTCGGCTACTTCTAGAGCCCTAGTCATAAATTCAACTTGCGATTTTGACCAATCCATGAAGACCCTCTAATATAGCCCAGAAGCCATCTATTGATGAGTTCTTGGTTTAATCCGTAAAATGGGGAAGAGTTCATGCGGGTGAGTAATGGTCGCCAAACATGGCCTCTGCTGATGACGGCACTTCTAAAGATTCAAAGTCGCCTCTAGAGATTGATTTCCAACCCGATAAAGATAGTAAAAAACGCAAAGGTATCCATAAGCCAATACCTGCAAAAATATTTACACAACAGGTTATTCAAGGCGATAAACCATCTAAAATATTTCTACTTGTCAATCCTTATTCAGGAAAAAAGAAGGGAATGAATATTGCGAAAGAAGCAAAGTACTTGCTAGAACAGTCTGATATTGAAGTAGAAACTCATGTTTCAGAGCACTCTGGGCATTTGATTGAGATTACCAAATCTCTGATAGTCAAACCTGAAGAAGCCATTGTAGTGGTGGGGGGAGATGGAAGTCTTTCAGAGACAATTAGTGGTTGGATGATGAAATCCGAAGATAATTCTAAAATTCGATTTGGACTAGTTCCGGCTGGAACAGGTAATTCACAGGCTAATGATCTAGGGATTAGTAGTACAGAAGATGCTGTGTCGAGGATTACTAACGGCAATAGTCAGTGTATTGATTTGGCTAGAGTTGAACTGACAGAAGGACTTCCTGGGGAAACAAAGGGCAGTATTACTAGATTCAGTCATAACTTGGTAACATGGGGGCTTGGTGTAGATTCCACTATCAAAGCAGAAAAAATGCGTTGGATGGGAAGTATTCGGTATGACATAGGGATTTTAATGGCGATTATGGCTAATAATCGAAGGCATGCAAGCCTATACTTAGACGGCCATAAGATGGAAGATGATTATACACTATTTTTAGTTCAAAATAGTCAGACTGGTGGGTCGCTGCTACCTTTGGCACCGGGTGCGTCTTTAGATGATGGTTTAATGGATATTGGAATTCTGAAAAAGATGACACGACGAGGTATTTTGAAGGCTTTTGGTTTGCTTAAGAAAGAAGGTAGACACGTTTTTCACCCAAGGGTAGCATATCATAGATTCAAGCAATTGAGAATCGAAACACCTGAGCCTACTGCAATAAATATTGATGGCGAAAATATTGGTTCGACGCCACTAACAATGGAAGTTCTACCTTCGGAAATAAAAATATTTCACTGATTCACATTGAGAAGTCGGAGAAATTATCCTCTTCGTCAAAACTACTTTTCTTTGGCTCTTGCTCGGGAACTGGCTCAGGAGCGGTACTCTTGACGCTCTTACGCTTTCTAACTGTTTTCTTTTTCTTAATAACTGGATTAATATCGCCAGATATTGCACTGTCTTGAATATTATATGTTATATTCTGTACAATTGTCTTACTTTTGGCAACACTAGAGAAATGCTCTCTCTTAGGCTTGACTGGCTCACTACTAACCACATTGCTAGAACGTTGCTCCATGCGAGGTTCTCTCTTTGGAGGCTGCCAAGCAGGCTTCTCTTCTTCTTGGTAAGAGTAATCTCGAGATTCACTATTTCCTGATTCCTGCTGGTCATCTATTTTTATTGATTCTGATGTTGCTACGACTGAAGAACCACTACCTCCAAATTCGGATGTTTTTCCTTGGGATGGAGAAGAAGAAAGTACGCTATCTAAATCAAAACCTGCAATTGTACTTTCTTGTTTTTTAGAAGGTTTACTAGATTTTTGCTCGGCTTTGTTTTCTTCTTTGGCTTGTCTATCGAGTTGTTTTGTTCTCTCTTTAGGAGATATCATTCCCGACGCTTTGGACCTACGCAAATCAGAGGCGACTTTCTTTATTTTATCCATCCCTTCTTTCCCAAGTAAAGTCTTCATTGTTGACCTGGCGCCATGTAAAACAAATAATTGTGACAGAATGAAAAGGCCAAATCCTCCGCCTAAACCAACGACTAAGAAGAATATGATGTACCCTGCTCTACCAAAAAATGGAACATCGCCGTAAGTCCACTCATCTTTAGATTCTCCATCATCACTAACAACTGCACCATCAAGAATTATTCTATCGACTAGAACATATACACTCTGTCTGTGTGGTTCACCAATTACAAGATTACAGTTAGAGTCAACTTTGTGGCTAGAAGATGAATTTCCTGACTTAAAATATCCATTTGACGTCACATTTTCGATTGGATTGACTAAGTACCCTTCTATGGTAACAGGTTGATGCCACTCATCTAATGAGCGCATTCCATCATGTATATTTTCAGTTGTTGGAATTAAAGCTAATACATACCAGTAGTCATCACTTTCACTATCTACTTCATCTAAATCGAAAGGTGTTGCTCCTGTTTGCGGGTCTAAAGGTCTATACCACTCTTTGAGGTCAACCCTAGGACTCTGGCCCTCGAGAACATTACTGGCTTTATCAAAAGACATTGATTGAATTGCTACTGAGGTAGTCACTGCTAATTCAAGGTCATTAGCGCCGTTAATTTCGTCGTGAGACTCATAGAAATAACTCGATGAAAGTAAACCGGTAAAGGAGATAGTTGAAGATGAATCTGTTGTAAGATAATTGGTAGTTCCTTCTTCACAACCCACGGGTAAAACATTTTCGTATTCAATGGAAGAAGCGCCAAGATCTGAATCGATTTTTGTTCCTTCTTGGGAGAAGTCCACCTCTACTCCGTCAGAACCCCAAGAAGCAGTTTCAGGGCCAAGACAGCCAGCCAAGGTCATCAGTGCAAGGAGATAAACCGCCAACACTACTCTTCGCATAGTAAAGCAAGAGAGGCTTTAGTTTGATAACCCTTCTATCAAATATACTTATCAATCAACAAATGAAAGATTTTGGCGCAGAGAGAGGGATTCGAACCCCCGAGTCTGAAAGACAGTGGATTTCAAGTCCACCGCACTACCGAGCTATGCGATCTCTGCACTAAACCATCCGAGAAGTTCCTATATGATTTGTTTTCCCCTCGACAGGATTCTAATTTTCTTCTTCATTCGACGTGCTGCGGACATTTATTGCAATTGCAGCAGTACCTAAAGCAATGAACGCCATGGCAAAGGTAAGACCAGGAATTCCTTCGCTTGAATCGTCGATTAAACCTTCAATTTCGGCTAAGGTTTCTATGTCCTCTATAAATTCCGAAGGATCCCAATTATCTCCGGTCCAAGCTACTCTTGGTTTACGCTCTCTATCTAGGATGAAAGTTGTCGTTGAGTGTCCAACCGAATATTCTTCATCCGCCTCTACTGCCACACATGACAACATTGTTCCTTCAGGCCACTCATAACCTCCATCACACATGCAATGCTTTCCAGAACCTGAACCCATTTCCCAACCGTGGCCATCACAAACTTGGCTAGATTGTTGGTCAATCATACTTTGAACTGCCCCCGGAATTGGGATATCAGAATCTGCAGTCGTATTTCGTGCCCATGCTATATACTGAGGTTCTTTTATCGAATCAACACCGAGTTGGGAGTATTCCCAAGACATATCGGATTCATTCCATGTGTGTAGTTCCCAGTACCAAGACCAATTATCCAAAGCAGGGTCCTCATCGTTGAAAGAAGAGAAAAAATGACCGAATTGAGAATGTTTTGAAGAGGAATAGTTCAAATCTGCTCCATCAAATGCCCCAACTGTCAAATGCCAAGCGGTCAAATCACTTTCATCAAAGGTATAACTCTCAGAAATATTTTCTGGATAAACAATCGACATACCATACGTATCATCGGTAGGAGTTTGAAGTAAGTTTTCATCGGCATTTGATGCGATATAAGCGATGTTTGGATATTCTTCAACATCTACGAAATCAACTCCAACATTCGATTCTTGCCAAGCGCTAGATGTTTCATTATAGGTCATAAATCGCCAGTACCAAGACCAATCCGCAGGAGACTCTGTACCATTAATACCAGAAATCATATGTCCATATTCTGGATGCTTGGAATAGTTCAGTGAAATATTGTTTTGGTCGACCACCGCATTAGTCAAAGACCATGCTGTTGGCAAAAACATCAATTCTGATGAATTACCCTCGCCATCGACAAATGTAACCGTTGAATCATTAGACTGATGTCCATTTCCATCAGCAATATGTGCTTCGATTACATTCTTTTGTACTACAAGTCCAAAACTGTTCCAGACTTCTTCCATCACTTCTAATTCGCCTGTCAAGTGAGACCAATTTGCATCGTGTAATTCACTGAAATCTTTCAGTCTCTCAGGAGTATCATATTCAGGGTCAACTGATATTGAAATAAAACCCACATCATCGCTATATTCGGAGGAAAGTCCATCTTGAACTGACCTCAATGATTGAGTGATTACTGGGCATACATCAGTACATCGAGTAAATATGAAAGCAACAACAAGAATTTCACCATTTGTGAGACTCAAAGTTACGTTATTCTCATCTTGGTCGATCAAAGTAAAATCGGTAACTGAACCTCGAGATAACTGATATCCTTTGTATGCCGAAGTAGTTGGCACAAGGGAGACCAATAGTATACTAATCAAGAAAAATGCTACTACTCGTACTTTCATGTATTAGCCTCCAGTGGGCCATATATTACACATTGTGTATCAGCGGGTAGCATAATCCCAATCCGGAGTACACCATGATGGTAATTCAGTCACTGCTTCTGGATTGGAAAGTCCAATTCCCCAAAGCATCAATAATACAAATAATACTGGAAATAATGCAGTTCTAGTATAAATTCGTGGATCGCCGCGTAAGTGCATAAAGTAAGCAGCAATCCCGTAACCCTTTATGATTCCAACGCCAATAAGGACGCCCCATACCATCAGTCTTGTAATCTCTATTTCAGTACCTGGTATTTTCTCAAAGAATACTGCACCTACTTCGAAAAGAGTGAAGAACATCAAGACTAAGAAGTTCCAGAAGTAGATATCTTTGCCAGTTTTATCCAAAAGCCATTTTTCGATTCCTGTTGTTGCATGTTCACCCATTCAATCACCTCAATACAAATAAAATGCTGGGAAAATTACTACCCACGCCAAATCTACAAAGTGCCAATAAAGACCGAAATATTCGATTCCTTGGCCATTGTCTTCATCAAATCCAACTGTATCGGATTTGAAGATTAAGTAAAGCATTACCAGAAGCCCAACGAAAACGTGAAGTCCGTGAGCACCAGTAGCAACATAGAAGATAGAACCTTGAGGGCTACCTATATCGAAGCCTTCTGCGACAAGGTGGCTCCATTCTACAAGTTTCAGAACAATGAACAGAGAGCCGAGTAGAAGAGTTGCTATCAAATAATTTCTAATTGCTCTCTTCTTATCAGGTAGAACAAAGCGCATAAAATTTGTAGGTGCTTCCCAATTCTTATTCTTGGCTGTCTTCAATGCTAATACAATGGTGTATGATGAAACAATTAGCGCAAAGGTGTTTATTGCTCCTGGCATTAAAGTAGCAACATCATATCTTAACAGATCTGAAGCGGTTGTGACATTTCCTTCTGCAACTCCATAACACTTATCGCCGCTCTCTGATGCACGGATTGCCCAATCAGTACACCATTCCGTTCTGACACGAAGATATGAGGAGAAGAAAGTTGCGAAAACCATAATCTCAGACATAATGAATACCCAAATACCTGCTTTTCTGATGTGTTCACCTTCGAAAGGTGCAGAAGTAGCGATTTGCTCACCATGCCCAATGAATGGTAAATCTTCTTTCCACCAATTTGCTATACCAAGCATAACGAAATTCAAACCAATGAGGCTTAGAAGAATATCTCCGAATGCAAATGTACCGCCTTGAGACATAAGTGCTTTACAGGCAACTACGAAACTTGGGAAGCCCATCAAGAATAACATTATTCCTAAACTGAAAACAATAGGAGATGCTGACCCATGATGCTCTTCATGCCCGTGGTCATCATGTCCATGGTCATCATCTGATTGTAAAGCATTTACAAACCCACCAATTCCAAGGAATATGGCATAGATGCTGAACATCACCAAGATAGTTACTCCTGCTACACGATAAGTCAAGAAAGATAGATGTGCTTCTTCTTCAGCATGATAAAGGTGGTCCAGTTCTTCACTTGTGGTCAAAGGATCTTCTTTGGCATCATGATAGGCATGCTTTGCATCATCATAGACGTCATGCTTCTGATTTGCAACTCCTATTCCAAGAGCAGCGAAAGCAATTATTCCAATGACTGCAAAAATTCCAGCCATCATTACGGCATGCATCCATGTCGAGTTTTCAACATGGTTGTTGTGTGAACTCATTCTTCAGCCCCCTTTGCTTTACCTTTCCATAATTTATCTGAAAGCGAATCCTTGTCAGAATGATGCCCGTACAACTCATTCATATCTCCCTGTGTAGGAATATCATGGAATGATGGAGTTGGTGGTGGCGAGGTAGTAGACCATTCAAGCGACCATCCGCCCCATGGGTCTTTGCCAACAGGCTCTCCAGACCTTCTGGAATGGAATATATTCCAAGCTAGCAGAAGTTGACTTAGACCGAAAATGAATGCAAATATGCTGACTGCAAGGTTATACTCGGCAAATCCAGTTTCCTCTAGATAAGAATGAGTTCTTCTTGGCATACCCATAATCCCTAGTTTGTGCATTGGCCAGAAAGCGGCATTGTAAGAAGAAAATCCAATCAAGAAATGCCACAGCCCTAGTTTTTCGTTCAACTTACGGCCTGTCACCTTGGGATACCAGTAGTAAACCCCAGAGAATAATGCGAAGACAGTACCGCCAATGAATACGTAGTGGAAGTGAGCCACAACGAAGTATGAATCGTGGAAGTGAATATCAAGTCCTGCAACAGGGAAGAACATTCCAGAAATTCCACCAAGTGTGAACGTAACTAAGAATCCAAGAGACCAGAGAGTGTGAGTCTTCATTACTAGACTTCCACCCCATAGAGTTGCCAACCAATTGAATATTTTAGCACCGGTAGGAATTGCTACTGCCATTGTGGTTACCATGAAAGCTGCACGCCAGAAAGCGTCCATTCCCGATGTTAGCATGTGGTGGCCCCAAACAATGAATCCTACAACACCGATTCCAGCCATTGCTAAAACCATTGACTTGTATCCGAAGATAGATCTGCGCGCACTTGTAGCAAGTACTTCAGAAACTATTCCGAATGCAGGAACAATCACCACGTATACCTCTGGATGTCCGAAGAACCAGAACAGGTGCTGGAATAGTAATCCATCACCACCACTAGTGAAGAAAACCGTTCCAATCGTGTGGTCAAAGAGCAGGAATACCAATCCTATGACCAATGCTGGAAGCGACATATATAGCATGAATACGCTAACGAATACTGACCAAGAGAACAATGGCATTTTCATCCAAGTAACACCAGGAGCGCGCATTGTAAACACTGTAGTGATGAAATTTACACCACTGAGAGTAGATGATGCACCAAGCATCAACATTCCCGAAAGAAAGGCTGTTGTTCCAAGGTTAGAACCATATTGAGCCATTCCTTCGCCAAGGTTAGCTTCGGTCAATGAAGAATAAGGCGGGTACATAACCCATGTAATATCTGCTGCCTCTCCTGACCAAATTCCAGTATAAATCAAAGGACTGGAGAACACAAGTAGCCAAAGACCCATTGCATTGATTCTAGGGAATGCTAAGTCTTTAGCACCAATCTGTAGTGGTAAGACATAGTTCATGAATCCAGCAATCATTGGCATTGCTGCAAGGAAAATCATTGTAGTACCGTGAAGGGTAAAGAAAGAGTTGTATTCTGACTCGGTCAAGAAAGTATTCTCTGGAATCGCCAACTGTATTCTAAACAATAACGCAAGGAAACCACCGACAAGGAAGAAAATGAATCCGTATAAGAAATACATGACACCGACTTCTTTGTGGTCAGTTGTAGTTAACCACGGCTTGAGGTAAGCCCAGAAATTACCCAGTGTGAATGTATCAGGAGAACGGGAATAGTAAACCCACAAAATTCCAAGTAAAACCAGTCCCAAAGCAAGCCCTATAGCAGTTAAAAGTAATACAAGTGCTCTAACACTTGGCGCTAAATCTCCAGCGTTAATTCCTGATACAGTTGTTTGGTACGAGTTCCACATGTCTCCTTGAGAGCCAGAACCTCCATTTACTGCATTAGCATTGATAGTGAATTCTGTAAACACTGTATCATCTGCTGGAGCAACCCATTCGAAGTCCCATGTTCGGAATTTATTACCTTCATCAGTATGAGTTAAGCCACCCTCTTTCTCTTGACTTAAGGTCGGGTCAACTGAAGTCACAGTACCTTTTGAAGCAAGTATTCTAAATCCACCAGCACGAGTATTCCAGCCATCTTCTTCAATACCATCGGCCCACAGAGTCATAGCGTCATTGGTGACAGTGACAGTGAATGGGTAGGTTTCGCTCGCATTGAATTGTTCAGGTAATCCAGTAACAGTAACTGTGGTATCTGCTGAAGGACTTCCGTGACAAGAACATCCGTTATCTCCAATGTTGCCAATTCCTCCCGGGGCTGCAGTAAATTGAGGGATTGCAAACATTGATAATAATATCAATCCCAAAATTCCAATTGCAAGTTTACGCATCAATTACCGCCTCCTTCTTTTGGAATGCCGGAATCTTCATCGCAATTTGTGTAAACTCCGTCAATGAATGGCGATACAACATCTACCTTTCCAATCATCTTCGAATGGTCCATTCCGCAGTATTCAGCGCAACGTATGTCATATGTTCCTGGGTCATCAGGGAGGAACCACATCATTGTCCCGCCTTCTAGACCAGGGACTAGGTCTTCTTTAACGCCCCATTCTGGTAACCAGAATGAGTGTTGAACGCCCCAGTAGGTGCTGTTTAATTCGCTGTAATCACTTGTTAAAGAGAACAGTGAAAGTACTACTTCATCATCGCATGGCACGATCATATGTTCGCCCAGTGCAGTAGATAATTGATGATTGATTGGAATATGATTCCAAGTATGCAATACATTTCCTTCCAAATCGGTCACCTCAACTGTGGAATGACTGAAATTATCGAAACTAGATGAGATTGTCTTTACGCCTAACTGTGAGTCTAGCGAATAATCCAAAACAACTGTTCCAATGGTAATTGTCATATTGGTGGCATCAGGATTACTCGAGAACTGGACTACTAAATCTTGCCCCCAGTTAACATCTATACCCGTGACACGAGGGTCATCTTGCCAGGTCAGCTCTTCGTTGTAATTAAACTCCCAAAACCACTGCTTTCCAATGACTTCCATATTGAAAGATTCATCTTCATCTGGTATTACCCACACTTGCGTATTGGACGATAAGGACAAGACCACTAGCCAAACAACTAAGATTGTAGGGACAACATAGAATAAAACTTCTAATCTGGTATTATGTCGCTCCACAGGGAAAGAACCGACAACGATATGGTCTAAATCAGTGGTGTCCGGGACAATGTTTTGCCGGTACCTTGCCATAGCATAAAACATCCACGCAAAGGTTAGAATTCCAACTAAAATTCCCCAAAACAGGAACTTCTCGTAAAGCACAGAAAAAACGGTGTCGTCTGCTGGCATGGTGTTGACCTATTGTGCCGCCCGAGTTGTACCCCTTAAGGATTTGTTGAAAAATAGACAAGGCTAAATGTTTTACTACACCTATAGGTGCTTAGCAGTACACCACTTTACGTGAAAGTATATGAACCTTAGTTTTTCCTTTACAACACGCGCCGAGCGTGTAAAATAAGGCTACTTTATGGAAGTAATATCGAACCCCCTAAATGGTGAAATTATGGATATTTCTTCTTGCATACAAAATACTCTTGATGGAGATTTTTTGATTGATATTGAAGTTCAACCCGAATCGAAACGCTCTGGAATCACTGGATTTAATGAATGGAGAAGTCGATTAAGCGTAGCTGTAACCGCGCAAGCCAAAGATGGGAAGGCAAATCAGGCTGTAATGCATATTTTATCGAAAGTATTTGGACTCGAAAAATCCTCAATTACGATAGTTGGCGGGCATACTTCTCGTATGAAAAAGGTCAAAATAGTAGGCAAAGATGTGAAACAAATAATTGATTCTATCATCACAGAGATAGGTGAATGAAATGCATTCCAAAGGTCGTGCAAATGGTTCTAATGACCCGAATAAAAGGTTCATGCTCGCCGGTCAGTCAATCGGAGATGAAAGGAGGCGTAATCGTGAACTTAATTGCCCGATACTAGTGGAAGGAAAAAGAGATAAAATCGCTCTTGAAAGTTTAGGTTTTACAGGAACTATAGAGGTATTAAACAGAGGATGGAATATTGAAAGAGTAGTGACACACCTTTTCGAAGTCTATGGAACTAGAAATAAAATTGATGGAGGGGCAGTGATATCTGTTTTGATGGATTGGGACCGAACCGGTGGGCGACTACAAAGGAGGATTGTTGATTTGTTTGAGAGTTTTGATATGAAAGTAAGTCAAGAAACACGCACTGTTCTAATGAAAGCGCTGAAACCAGAAACTAGAGTTGTTGAAAGTTTGAAGGGACTCAGTTACGCTCTACTACCATACATCGAGGATTATGATTCAGAAATTTAATTCCTTTGACGCCAACTTCCAGATGGTATTTCTTCTCCACTTTCGCCGTTGAATAAATAGGTCCAAGCCCAAACAAATTTCCCTTTCACCTCGATTTTGGAAATTATTCTAAAAAATAATGAATCATTAAAACCATATCCATAAAAGCCCTCTATCCGGTCAAGTTCCAAAAGAGTTTGAGATATTGCTTTGCATCGATATAATTCGCCGAGTACCTTGGAATTGTAATCACATATCAGACCCGGGAAATCCGAAATGTGTAATAATTTACCTTTAGATGATGCCTCTTCAAGGTATTTTATATTCGGGTTTTCGATAAAATGATGGCGGGATTCTCCTTTCATCAAAGTTCCATAGACAAAAATTTCATTCAGCTCCCTAGGAGCAATATTAGAATCTATTGCTGCTTCAAGAAACAAGGTTGGTAGCCCGCGCTTTTCAAGTCCGTTTCGGATTAATTCGGAGTAATGCAGCGTTGGCTCTACGAATCTATTTTCAATACGTTCTTGACAAACTACGTATGTTAATACCTCGACTACTCGGCCTTCTAAAGTGAGAACATGGACATGTTTGCGTTGGTATGATTCACTCTTCACGCCTTCTTTACGGTCCATGAGACCGAGTGTGTAATCATCCATTTCAAATAGAACTCCGGGTACAACATTTCCTGAACCAGCCTCAACGATATCAGCAGCCCCTCCTTCTCTGCCACCAGAGTAATAGTGAAATTTCAAACTGTATCCAGGGAGAAAAGCGGATTCAACTTCGATTAAACCAGAAGGGTTTTCTTTCCTTTCATGACACCACTCTGTCCAATCTTGTAAATCAAGATTTGAGCCGTAGGCAAAGTAAAGTGTTTTTTCAGAAGTCATAAAATCAACGTTGAATAAACGTTTCGAGATTATTTAAACAATTACGGCATCAACCACCAAAAGCAACGGCTAGCATTAAGAATGCTATCCAAAAGAAGATGCCTACTGCAAACAACCCGATATTTATCCAACCGAGAATGAGTGCTGCCTTAGCAGTGCCTGCATCTGGATGGTTTGGATTTTGATCGGTTATTTCTAGTGCACCTTTCGCCACAATTACTGCTGGAATTGCAGTTATAATTCCGCACATAACATACGAAAGTGCAGCGAGGACAATCGCTGTAACTGCTGAAGTCTGCGGGTAATAGCCTACTGCAAAGCCTTGAGAAATAGGAATCGTTGATGGTTGTCCGTGTATTTGATTGGGCATTCCTTGTTGTTGGTTGGAGTAATACTGTTGTGTCGGGGAAGATTGAGTTGGCATACCTTGCTGATTATTGTCATATTGCGGTTGTGAAAGTTCTTGATTGATATTCATTTGTGCTGGAGGAGGACTTTGTTGAGTTTCAACATCTGGCTTAGCTGCGCCATTCAAATCTCCAGATATTGCACTATCTTGAATATTATAAGTTATATTTTGAATAATATTTTGACCTTTGCCCTCGGTCTGACTCCAAAAATCATCATTTTCATCAGTCATTTGAGTCTCGCCTATTGTTTGCTACAGCCTTTTTTAATAAAAACTCTATCTGTGCATTGATAGAACGGAAGTCATCATCTGCCCATTTTCTCAACTCATCATGGAGTTTGGGGTCGATTCTAAGAAGTAACTTCTTTTTTGTCATTTTTACTCTCCCCGAATTATGACAATCATCGGTTATAATAAGTATACAATCTAAATATAATGCTAGCCAATGAAAGTAAAGAAATGAAAATCATTATTCCAAGAGTGAAATAGTATGATTTAGGGTAATCTTTCTTACTCTTCCAACCAATTCCCCTAACATGAGTTCCTTGTCTAAGAAACGTGTATACAGCATAACCTCCACAAAATGCCATCCCAATTAAATTACCAAAAAGCGACCAAAACACACCTGAATCTAAATTAAAAATCACTCAAATATCCCCTCCTCATAGATCAAACCTAATTCTGAGGCGGTGAATATGACCATAGTTTGGTTGTGATTAAAGCCATAACTACAATCTTGGCAAAGTCCCAAATCAAGAATGGTTCAACACCCCACTCAAATGCTTGAGCCATGTCAACACCATAGGATTCCGCTAACCATAATGTGCCGATTATGTAAACTGGGATCATTGCTAATATCCAGCAGGTTATTTGCGCTTTGAAGTCGGCAATACCTGCGCTTCTTGAACGATCTAATCCTTCAGCAACTAGTGCAGAAGCAATCGGGAAAGATATCAAATATCCACCACTAGCAATCAATTTGCCACTATCAAATAGCATGTCTCCGCCTTCGGCAAAAACCGGGGCGCCAATTGCTCCAGCGAGCAGGTATACACAGCCTGAAAGAAATGCATCATTTCTCCTCAAGTATACCCCAGTTGCTAAGACTGCAAATGTTTGGAAAGTATAGGGCACTGGAGTCCAAGGGACTGCAAATGCAATTTGCGCACACAATGCTGTTAAACCAGCAAAAAATGTAATCGATATTGCTCGCTCTAGATAATTCAGTTTATCAGAACTTAACCCTTGATGCCATAGAGTTGGTTTATCCCATGCTACTTCATTGAACATGAGTAGTGCTTTAATTGGCGGTTTTTAGTGATTCAGTATTAGTTTACTAATTATCAAGAGAAAGTATATGCTTTGAAATCGGGGGTCTCCAGTTACCATTTTTCCTACTATGGTCAAGAATATGCCAATATACTGTAGTAATGTTGAAAGACGGGTTTTCAGGCGATTCCAGGGCTTCTTTTACCGATAAAATCTGCGGTATTTTTCTCCAAGCCAATTTCGATAAAACAGAGAGAGGAAACATCGATAGTGCAGGCCCATTTACCGGTAGGCTCCACTTGTTCAACCATTCTCGTTCAATAACTCCACTTTCCTCAATTGACTGCCTAACTTTATTCCAGTTATTCCCCTTACCCGATTTTTTCTTCACCAGCCATGATGGATTGATGGAAGTGTCTACTGTAAAGCCCGTTTCTGCTATCACTTTAGCCATCCATGGAGCAATATAGCCGCCTGGCGCTCTAAACCAGGGACGCCAATTATCCCCAACATTTTGTTGGATCATCTCCGATGCCTGAGTCAATGCTGTCGAAAAACCAGAGATATCTTCTGGCCATGCAGACCATGAGCGATGAGTTAATCCGTGACAGCCAACTGTAATTCTATTCCCAAACTTAGTAATAATCGAGTCAATCCATTCTGAAAAAACCTTTGATTCAAACATGTCTGCAATGATAAATAATGTAATGGGAGATTGATGAGCGTCCATCCATTTGTCAAAACCGAGCATTCCGCTTCTAAATTGTTGAGATAACTGTTCTTTACGACCCTCTGTTTTCGAATTACTTCTAGTTGGGTGACCTTGGTTTATTGGTACATGCCTAATATCGTCGCAGTCTATTGTTAACCACGTACGGTGCAATTGATTCACTCCTGCTTGATATCAATGATATGGATGCGGTGCGGGACTGTTCTATTGCCGATTTCTATTCCAATGAATTCGTCAACTAATTCACCTTGCCACTTTTTGCAAATAGACTGTGCTGTGGCTAGGCCTGCTTGATTATGAGGATGTACTGTGATTTCAATTCGGAAAAATTCATTTCGTGATTTCAGCCATGATAAAATCTCATCAACACACTTGATGGCTATATTTTGACGGCGAAAACCTAATCGAACCCAATACCCTAGATTATAATTTGAATGTAATAATTGCAATTCATCTCCAAGTCCAATCAAACCCGCAAATTCTTGTTTTGGTCCCACAACAATACTCCAAAAATGTAGCTGGTCTCCATCGGCTTGAGATTCGACATCAAATAGCATATCTCGTAATTGTGTGCGGATATCTAGATGGCTATTGAGCCACGGAAGAGCCACCAATGCAGATTCTGGGTCTTCATTATACGCCTCAAGAAGTGATGAAAGAACTGATTTACTAACTGGAATCAATGATAATTCCTCGTCAATATTCAGCGTAGGAGTTAGTGACATTATATCCCTCTAGTTAGACAAGTGAGCAATTGCTGAAGTGACCCTCTCGTCGTTAGGATATACAGTTTGCGCCATTTTTAACATCCATTGTAGATGCTCTTCTCTTCCTAAATAACGCATTACTGTTCCTATGTGGATCAACATCTCCAAATTTATGCTTAGATGGGGGCCTAGATTATCTAAAGTCTGAGCAGTTTGAACTAGTTTTCCCGATTTGACCGACTCAAGCATCGACACGACTTCCCTGTAAACTTGTCTTTCGTCCCAAGGCTGCTTTGCAGGCCATGGCCAAATTCTACCATTATGTTGTGGCGTTGGGGCTATAGCTTGCTTTGGTTGCTCATCTGTAACTGTTTTAACAACCTCTTTTTCAGGAACATCTGGGATTTCTGGAGTTGAAGTGACTTCAGGTACTTCTGGCACATCTGGGATTTCTGGAGTCGAAGTGGCTTCAGGTACTTCTGGAACATCTGGGATTTCTGGAGTTGAAGTGACTTCAGGTACTTCTGGCATATCTGGCACATCTGGGACGCTAGGCGTTGTGACTTGAGGCGGAGTAGTAGAGACTGTTTGTGCATGCTCTGAAATCTCTGGTACAATCGGTGTTGAAACAATAGAAGGAGAATCTGGTATTTCGGGTATGTCAGGCGTATCCATTTTTGTAACAGCAGCATTAGAAGTTAAATCGGCATCGGACTCTTCGTTCATCTCATTGATTACTTGTGGCTCCATATTTGTCTTCCCCGGCTCACCGATAGCCGAGTTCTGAACTTCTTCCATACTGAAGTCAGATTCGGATGAAACCGAAAATAGTGAACCTTGTCCAGTATGAACTGGCTCAGCAACCTCTTCCAGAGGATTCGAATCGGGAACTACGAAATCGATATCTTTAGTCGGCGCATCAGACTTTTCCAGTTGGACCTCTTTGGGTGCTTGGTAATCTTTAGTTTCTGATAAAGTCGGACCCGAACTATCAATAAATTGAAAATCTTCCTCCTCGTCACTTGAAAGTTCAAATTGGTCTACTTCAACAGTGACGTCATCTAAAGTCAAAACTGCTTCTACAGCATCTTCTTCTTCAAATTCATCGAAGCCTTCACTGAGCAATGTTGACATTATTTCTGAGTCTGTTGAGGAAGGAGGAGCCATTGGTTGGTCTCTGGCTGAACGTTTCAATTCATAATAGCACAAAGAGCATTGTTCCGCCCCTGGGGGATTTGGTGAATTACAATATGGACATAGGTTTTCTTCACTAGAAGCGTCCTTCTTACGCCACCCGAACACCTAACCCACCAAATAACGGGCCTTGCAAAGAGGGTTTAAGTGATAGGGTCTCGCGGACAATATATACTTCAATTGGTGAGTTATATCATGAAGCGTCGCGGTGGAGATTAGAAATGGGGAAAAGGGGCTCTATCAGGCGAATGAATAGCGCTCAAGATTTGATCCCCGAGCAAAAAGTTTCTCTGGATGATGAAATGCCTCATATTTGGAAAAGAGGCCAAGACCATTTTTCTAGATTTACCAAATTGATTAAAATTGAGTTAGATGATGAAACAGCAATGGTCGAAGAAAGATGGAAAAAATGGAATAAACAAAGGCTACTTGCTGCTGGATTAACTTTATTTGAACTTGATGCAAGGACTCAGGGACGATTCTTTGGCGACCCAATCGTCGTATTTGAGCAACCAGATAGGTCTAGGATGCCTTCCCATAGGTTTGGCCATGGCGATATCGTTTTGATCTCAAGAACCAAGCCTTGGGGTGAAAAAATATACGAGGGCATTGTATTAGACCGCGGCCCTACAAGAATAAGAGTTGTAGTAAATGAGAAACCAAAGGACCTCAAAAAAGGAAGATGGAGAATAGACCGTGGTGCCAATCGGGTCGCACATGATAGAATGCATGATGCTCTTATTTCATTTCATTCAAGTGAAGGTGAAGGAGGAACACCGCTCAGAGATTTACTTCTCGGCTCTCTACATGATTGTGCTTCCTCGGCTGAACGCCCCCCGGAAATAAAGGGTAAAAAGAAAATATATAATCTCAAGAAAATTGATTCTCTCAATGATTCACAACAGCATGCAGTGGAAGTCGCCATGCAGAGGAGACTTACTCTGATACAAGGCCCACCCGGTACCGGTAAAACTCATACTGCAGTTCATTTATTGAAACAATTGGCGGACAAAGGACAGGGCTCTATTTTGGCTAGTGCTGAATCAAATGTAGCTGTAGATAATCTGCTAGAAGGTTTACTTGATTTAGGTGTGAAAGCAGTAAGAATTGGACGTCCTGTAAAGGTAAGAGAGAATCTACGCGATGCTACTCTGGACGCTCTGCTGGAAAACCATCCGCTTCAAGATGAACTGAATTTTATCAGGGATGAAAATGATGAATTAAGAAGAGGTTTATCGAAACTAAAAGGTAGGGAAAAAGGCCTAGCACACAAAGATATCAAACAGAATTTCCAAGAGATGAGGCGCCTTGAGAGTGAAATGACCGCTTCGGTTTTAGATGAAGCTGAAGTTGTTTGCGCAACAACAATTGGTTCAGGCCATCAAATCTTAGGCAATCGAAAATTCCCGATAGTATTGATTGATGAGGCGACGCAAGCAAGTGAACCAAGTGCCTTGGTACCGATTAACAGAGGATGTAGGCAGTTGATACTTGTCGGAGACCACAAACAACTCCCCCCGACTGTAATCAGCGATACCGCTGAAAATGGAGGTCTTGGTCAATCGCTATTCGAGAGGCTTCACAAGTGTGAGATACCTGCTCAAATGCTGACAACTCAATATAGGATGCATCCCTCTATTCGAGAATTTCCCAGCGCTAGATTCTATGAAAATCAACTCGAGGATGGTTGTACTAAGGAGCAAAGGCCTGCTCCTGCTGGGTTGTTATGGCCAGATTGGGACCATCCTGTGGCTTTTATCCCTGTAGAGGGGGCAGAAGAATTAGATGAAGAAGGAAGTAGTAGGTCGAACTTTTCTGAGGCAGCCAAGGTTCTTTCTATCGTAGATGGATTACTTCAAATGGGAGATATTCAAACCAATGATATCGGAATAATCACGCCATATAACGGACAAGTGAGGGTATTAAGTGACCTTTTTGAACAAGCCGGTGGACGAGAAGTTGGTGAAAAATATAGCGGATTAGAGATAAAAAGTGTTGATGGTTACCAAGGAAGAGAAAAAGAGGTAATCGTATTCTCTACAGTCAGAGCCAACGAAAATGGGCAGGTTGGATTCCTTAAGGATAAGCGCCGTCTAAATGTAGCACTAACTCGAGCCAAGCGTGGATTGATCGTCATAGGCCACCTAGCAACATTAAGGCAAGAACCCACATGGAAATCTTGGCTTGATTGGGTTGAAGAAAGCGGTTGCTTAGCATGGCATCTCTCAAATGATTAAATGCGTATATTGACAAACTATCCACCCCACCCCTAATCATGGCCGATGACATAGTAGAGGTTTACCAAGGAGGAGGAACCTTGGCTCAAGCAGTTCTTGGAAGTGCGCCTGAAGGCATGCTAATCGCCCCGGTTTGGAAAAGAATCTGTGCTTTTATGCTCGATGTTGTGATGGTCACCTTGGTACTAGAGGTTATTACAAGGTTCAAATTCCTAAGTGTTCTAATCAGTTGGAATTATCTTACAGAAACTGTCGACTATATGTTTCCCTTCTTGGTTACGTGGTTCATCTTTTTCATGTCATTCTATCTTTATTGGAAATATTCTGGAAGAAGCCTTGGGCGTTCTTTTGGCCAGAGAGCCTTTAGAATCGCAATCGTCCACGATAATGGAACTGTACTAGAATTACATCACTGGGGACCTAGGGCATTTGGAAAGTTACTGTACTTATTACCCATAATCGGGCCGCTTATGTTTGGACTTCGTGATGTATTAGCAGCACGCTCTCAAAATCAAGAACATAGAACTTCGCTGGATAAGAAAAATCACACTGTCGCCGCAGTAGACTGGTCTTTACCACTCGAAGCAAGGCAAAAATTGCGCTGAGTTTTAATTCAAGAAAACATGTATTTCAAGTACAACTGCCTCCAGTGGTGGTTAGGCGGGATACATGTCAGATGAGCATATTCAACGAGTTGCGCCTCTAGAATGTCGTCTGTTACTATCAAAGATGGAAATAGATGATGATGACCAAGATGTTGTATTTGCGTCGGTAGAAATATCAAATGAAGCATCAATTCCTGTTGGTGGATTAGATATTTTTATTCAAACCAGCGACAAGAGGAAGGTAGAATCAGATGAAGGCATTTCGTCAATCGGGCCAGGTTTAACAAGAAAATTCACTTTTGAATTCCCCCTAGAAAATGGTGATTGGACTTTTATGGTCCGTTCAAATAATATTACCTTAGACTTGGGTCCTTATGACTTTGACTTTACGTTTGAAGCAGACAAAGATAGAGTGACTAAAAACTCAATTGGTGCAGGTATGTTCTCCAACGCTTTCGTATCTGACCTAGATGACTTTGGTAATGTCGAAGAGCGTGGAATCATCGACGCCACCGAAATCAAAATGACAGACTACTTCGGGGAAAATTCGGCTGGTGGAGCAACTGCTATCTCTGTAGGAAAAGCACCTGAAGATACTGAAGACGAGGAGGATTCAGCTAGAGTCCCCCCCTGGCAATCAAAAGATCCGTTACTTTCTACCCCCATCCCTACTACTAACCTAGAGCCTGTCTCAACGGCAGCCCCAGAAGTCCAAGCAAAGATAGAATCTGAACAAAGTCAATCTAATTCGAGCGACTTGCTGGCATTCTCCAAATCACTTGATGAAGAACCTAGCGAGCCTACTCAAGAAGATACGTCTTCTGTTTTGACTGCTGCTTCCCCTCCGCCATTGCCTCCTACTTCCTCCAAGAAGGAAGAAGACCCTCTATTGAAACAACCCCTTCCAGAGATTGAACCAATTACAGTTCCTCCTGCTCCTCCTGTTGAAACTGAAGATTCTGCACCCAAATCTGACCCGCTTTCTGAATCTCCAAAATCAAAGACTCCCCCTAGCCCTCCGTCCAGTCCACCTTCAGGTCCTCCATCAGGCCCACCTTCTGGCCCTCCGTCCGGTCCACCTTCTGGTCCTCCATCCGGTCCACCTTCTGGTCCTCCATCCGGTCCACCTTCTGGTCCTCCATCAGGCCCACCTTCTAGCCCTCCGTCCGGACCACCTTCCGGTCCACCTTCTGGCCCTCCATCAAAGCCAAAGAAACCTCCTAATGGGCCTCCCAAATCAAGGAAGCCTCCTCGGCCCGCAATGTGAATTTAGGTGAAATCATGAGCGATGGCTTTGTTATGGAACTTTGCGGCAACCGTGCTGCATGGCAGATTGAAGTTGATGGAATCGAAAGTATTGACTTAGAGGCAGTGGGTCAAAAAATAGAAGCCGATGGCTATGAAGTAGGTATTCGTAATCGCCTGTGTTGGACTTTTAATGGTCCTTGTGACCTCACACTATATCCTAGTGGTAAATTATTAGTGAAGACTGAAGACAAAGAACTCGCTGCCGAGGTTGCAAAAAAACATGTAACTCAATGGGCTTGTTAGAAAGTGTGAGAATATGGTTGAAATCACTGCAGAACTGCGTCAGATTCTCGAAGATGGCGGAGTTGTTGCCTATCCAACATCTACACTTCCGGGACTAGGGTGCCTGCCTACAAAAAAAGGATTGGATACGCTTTTTGATATTAAGAAGCGCCCGGTAAATCAACCAGTCAGCCTAGGGGTGGCCTCGATAAAACAAGCAGAAAAGATAGTAAATATCCCTCAATTTGCTATATCGCTATTAAATGATTTTCCACTAGGAAGCCTCACTCTAATATTGGATGCAAAAGAGACACTTGACTCTCGCTTAGGTGGTGAAAGGGTAGCAGTACGTGTTTTTGCTGACGCTGTGGCAAAAAAGTTAGCAGAGGTTGTCGGTCCTATCACTGCAACAAGCGCGAATCCAAGCGGAGTTGTGCCAAGTAGTAATGTCGCATTAGCGGCTCAATCCTTGAATTTGGAGAAAATCTCAATCTTAGATGGGGATTGTCCAGGAGGCGACGGTAGCACTATACTATCCATTGAAAAAAATAGAGTCACAAATGCTGGGTTTTCGGTAACCATTATGAGAGAGGGCGTTGTACCTCAAGCAGACGTGGTATCATGGATGAGGAAAATGCGCTGAAGTATTGGCGTGATGCGGGACATGTTGCCCGAAGAACATTGGAAGCAATGAAAGAGAAAGTTGTACCTGGTGCAACACTTCATGAAATTATAGAAGCTGCTGAAAGATTCATTCATCGACATGGCGGAAAACCTGCTTTCCCCGGCACTATTGCTGTAAATGATTTGGCAGCTCATTTTACTACAGACCATAATGTGTCACCTGTCCAAGAATGGGATGGGGACATGACTCTAAGCAAAGGTGACTGCGTAAAATTAGATTATGGCGTACATATCAAAGGGCACATTGGAGACAATGCGCTCACAATAGAAGTTGGAAATACAAATAATCACACTGAACAAATCAAAGCGGCAAGAGAAGCAAGAGATGCCGCTGTTGAGATGATGCACCCTGGGACTCCTTGGTACAAAGTCGGGGCTGCAGCCGCTCAACCATCTATCGATGCCGGATTCCAACCGATTAGAAATCTGTGTGGTCATCAACTGAAGCCTTGGGAACTACATGCTGGTGTTTCGATACCTTCCTATGCCTGTGGTCCAGATAACCGAGGTTTCAAAGGAGTTGTAGAAGAAGGCTCAGTTTATGCTATTGAACCGTTCAATACTACTGGTAAATCGGGAATGATAAAAAATCTAGGCGAGTCTAATTCTTCTAATATTTACAGACTTACCGGATTGACTACTTCGCGAAAGGCTAGAGCAAAGGGTCAGTTGAAACCATTAGGAGCGCAACTTGCAAGAAATCTTGAAGAAAGATACTCTACTCTTCCCTTTGCTGAAAGGTGGGCTTTTCCAATGCTGGAAAAACCATTCCCAGAAGCGGATGAGGCTAGTCGGCAAAGTAAGTGGAATGCTTTGATAAAGAAATTGATCAGTATTCGTTTCCTAGAGACCTACCATGTTCTATCCTGCGCTGACGGCGGCAACATATGCCAATTTGAGCATACTGTTCATGTCACAGATGGTGGCCCTGAAATTCTTACCGTTGAATGAGAAAAATAACATTAGCCCATTTTAGATTTATTTCTAATTTCGTCGTATAACTGTTATTTCGCAGGTTTTATTTGTAATAATCAATATAAACTGTCAACTCTTGGTTTGTTATGAACGGGGCTGTAGAAGTTCTGTTGAGTGCATCCCATCCCCTCTGCGTTACTCTCACCCTGTTCACTTTATTTCTCCTCAGCCGCGAGGCTGGATTTTTCCCTTAGTGATTTGTTATTTTTTGATTTACAAATAGTATGCTCCACTGAGGCGGCAAAAAAATAACATCAGAGTTAAGCGCGCAGTATCGCGGTTTTTGGCCTAAAATAAGACTTTCATCGGCACCAAGACTATATAGGTCGCAATCGGTGGAAGAAATACCCCCGGCAACGGGATTGGAGGACAAAAATATGAAAAACGAAACAAGAAATGATGAAGCAGTAAGCCCAGTCATTGCAACTATCCTAATGGTTGCAATTACTGTTGTATTGGCCGGTGTACTATACGTATGGGCCGCAAACCTAGCAGAAAGTAACACAAACGGAGACCTAGCGCTCTACTCCTTTAACGGAGCAGACGCACCAGGAGACGGTGGAGTAATAGTTACTATGTCTCAAGGCGCAGCAGCTAACTTCGCAAGCCTAGATATCAAGATATCTATCAACGGCGGACAAGGAGCAAACTGTGGCGAGGGTTGCTACGATGAACCTGGAGAAGAGTCAGAAAGTGACCAAAAGTGGACCACTGGCGAAGATCTAGTGCTCGATGCAGACTGTGGAACAGATAGCGAAGGCGCAGATATACTAAACTGCAACGTAACTGTAACTGTTTTCGACAACCGTGAGAACACACAAATCGGAAACGCAGTAACAATTGCAATGGACGAACTTAACTGAAGCCAGTAGTTTAACTGTTAATGATTAATGTATTCTGCGGAATACAACTGCCCCTCCGAGGACTTCGGTCTTCGGGGGGGCTTTTTTTAATTTAATTTTGATTGGAAATTATCTCTCTGGTATCAGAGTGTTGTTGCCACATGTGAGATGATTTGCCTCTAAAGGAATTATATTGTGCAATCAGTAAGTATTCCAAACCCGTCAGAATGGTACCTATCTTGCCTAGCAAGGGCAAACGAAGCCCTTGCCTAACACAGAGCCAAGAAGTAAGACAGAACAACTCTAAGGCGCCTAAAGATGCATGAATCGCTGCATCCATACCTGTAGGCATACCTGTCAAACTAACCATTAGCCATCTTGAAAGAGCTGATATTCCAACCCCAAGCGCTAGAATTGGTGAATAGATGTGCATGTAATGCTGCGCTTTGAAAATTTTCCTAAAACGCCCGGTGTTTCTTAATTTTGTATTTTTCTTTTGGTCTTTGAGCAATCTTTGCAGACCTTGCGCCCTCCTGACTTTCTGCCTGCGCTGACCATCGATTGTAGGCGGTGCGATATCCTCAAACGATGCACTCTCATCAAAAATACTCCGTAAGCCACCTAATCTAACCGCTGTGGCGATTTGAGCATCATCTGCGTTAGAGTTGAGATTTAGTAATGACAAATCTAAACTATTCATTCTCCACATCATACATGAGCCTTCTAAAAATGGTGTACTGTCTTGATTGGATTCACCCTGGCGGATCATCTCAAACATACTTCGGTATTGTGACTCCTCGCCTGTGCTTTGACTTCGTATGGCTCGAGCACCTACAGCCCCTATTTCTTGATTGTAAAACCAACCATACATTCTATTGATTGTACCTTTAGAAATTGTTGCATCAGCGTCTGTCATCAATACTAAGCCTTCGAAATTAGAACTCTTCAAATGTTTCAATGCCTTGTGAACCGCTGTTGTTTTACCCAGTCTTGATTCCATCTCTATCAATTCAATTGACTGAAATTTGGAATCGTTGTGTTTAATCCAGTCTTTTACTAAATTCACAGAATCATCTGTTGACGCTGAATCAATAATCAGTAGGGAGCATGCGATTTTTATATTCATCGAGAGGTTGTCTAACTTTTGCTTGATGATTTTACCTTCATTCCAGATTGGCAAAAGAATCATCAAAGGGTCGTTTGGAATATTTTCAGGATATTGAATAGGTTTTTTGAGCCACTTGGAAAGCGAGAGCCTGTATTTTAGGAACGGGAAAAAGGCTAGAGTTCCAAGTGCTGCTTCAGCTATAGCCGGAACCCACACCATGACCTTGCCAATACCTTTCCAATTTTGACTCCTTGCCTTGAAAGAATTGAATTTATACTATTTTTACCACTATACTCTTCATCCGGTAAGCATTGGTAGGTATATGCGAAGAGTACTCCATGTCGGTCCTTGTGACTCACCTGGAGGTATGGCAAAGGTCATGCAAATCCTAGCAGATAATCCTCCTGAAGGGTGGGGGGCTGAATCATTATCAACTCACGTAGTTGGAAATCCTATTTCAAAGTGGTTTGCTTACAGGAAAGCCATGAAACAATTTCGTAAGATGCTGTCTAAAAAACAGGTTTCTCTTGACCTTGTACATGTTCATACAGCGGCTGATTGGTCATGGAGAAGAAAAAAAAGGTTTGTAAGATTAGCAAGTAAATTTTCAATCCCTTGTATAATTCATATCCATAGCGGCAAATTCCAGGAATGGCTGTCTGCTCCTGATTCTAGAAGAACGATAAAAATTCGTAGTTTCATTAATCAAACTAACTCGGCAGTAGTGGTACTAAATGGCGACTGGAAGGAAAAATTACAACCTTATATCGGCCATTGTAATGTTATTTACAATCCTGTTGACCCTAAAATAGTTCCAAATAAGGAATTGAAAAGAGGGGAGCAACAGTTGTTACTTTTAGGACGTAATGATCCAGTTAAGGGCCACCTGTTTGCTGAAAAGTTGGGAGAGCGCCTGATAAAATCTAAACCTAATCTGAAAATTACAATGACTGGAATAGAGCAGAGTGAAAATCATTGGGTAGATGCAAAAGGTTGGGTCAGTGAACAAGAAAAGTTAGAACTCTTGCAAAAGTCATCACTATTGATTGTTCCTTCAGCATATGAAGGTCAGCCTCTTGTAATCTTGGAAGCACTTGCATGTGGCTTACCGTGCTTGGCTAGCGACCAAATTAGAGAACTACCAGAGGTTGTAGAAACCGCTAAATTTGAAAATATAGAACAATGGGTTAGCAAAGTCGAAGAAATGCTATCGAGTGATATTGATCTAAAAGCCTTGATTGCTGCTTCAAAAAAATTCAGTGTTGAGGCAATCAAGCAGAAGTGGAAAGTTCTCTATGATAGTCAATTTAATTGAGACTTTAATGAAGATATCAGAGTGTCAACAGAGTTTTTCCAAGAAAGGTTGTGCTCTGCAAATAATCTTGCTGATTTAGACATTTTTGCAATGATTTCCGGCTCTAAACTCTTGAACCATTGAATTCCATCAGTGTGAAAATCATATTGTTCGACAAGTTTTATCCAATCCATGTTTTGAGATTCAGGGAATGCATGTCCTCCGTGATTTATTCCAAAAATAAGCATCCCTGAAGCGGCGTATTCACTTCTCTTTAGCGGGCTTGCAATAGACCATAATTTGGTATTAGGCATAGGTAGTAATCCAATGTGTGATTTGGACAAAATCTGTGCCACTTTTTCTTGTTTCAAACTATGTTGAACTTCAATATAATCGTGGATTTCTCCTAATTGTTTGAGTTCATTAAAGCAATCACCTTCACCGATTAAGTGAAGTTTTACATCAATTCCTGCTTGAATACATTTACTAGCCAGCATTGGAAGTGCTAAAATTCCACGGTGCTTGTCTAAACGTCCATGATATACCAGTGTCAAAGTTTCTTCTTTTGAACTTGGCGAGAATAATTCTAAATCAACACCTGCAGGAAGTATGGATATTTTATCAGATGAAATTTCGACTTTCGATTGGACTAAATCGCTATGCCCTGTAGAGACTACACATGCTCCACCTGAACTACTTTTAGCGACTAGTTTCCAACTTCTCTTCCAAACCGGCCACTGTAGTAATGAGAGTATTCCTGTATCTGCAGGAGGACTTCTATCCATCATTATCCATGGAATATTTTTACTTTCAAGGGCTTTACGGATATGATTTAGAACTCGCCAATCGACAATTGCCACTGAATCAGCATCACATTTGTTCTGTAAAATCCATGTCTTCATTTTTTTAGATAACTTCCGACTCTGTAAACCTGGAATTGAGCTTATCGAAAAGCCAGTATGCTTCCACTTCATTCCATCATGACTTCCTTGTTCATCTGGATTTAAAATGTGCACTAAGTGTCCTTGCTCTATCATTCCAGTAGCTAGGGATGATTGAGTTGTAGAACAAAAGTTATCAAATTTGCGTCCTGTGAACCATAAAACATTCATAGAAATATCTCCTTCACTGATTGATTTTTATCCTAACTAGTTCTTCTATTCCATGTGAAAGTTCGATTGAGGGTCTCCAATTTATGGTATTAGTAATCTTAGAAATATCGGCAAATGAATGCATAATATCTCCTTTTCTTGATTGTTCAAAGTTTGGTTTGATGATTTCGAATTCGGGTGATAGTTTTGCGATGGAGGTATTTATCAGTTCAATTAAATCCAGTATAGTTGTTTGAGATTGGGATGCTATGTTGTATGCATGGCTATCAACTAAATCCCAGTCGCATTCCAGTAAATCATGAATGGCTCTAACTAAATCTTTGACATGGATGAAATCTCTGCTTTGAAGGCCATCGCCATGGACTATCGGTTGTTTACCAGTAGTCAATAATTCTACAAATTTAGGGATTACGGCAGCATATGCTCCATCGATGGTTTGTCCTGGGCCGTAGACATTGAAGAAGCGTAAAGCAAGTGCTTCAAGACCGCTCTTTTGTGCTAACATTATCTGAGATTCATTTTCCCATTTAGACTGAGCATAGGGCGAGAGAAATTGCCCCGCAGATTCTTCTCTCAATGGTAAGTCGGAAGCCTCGCCATAAACCGCTGCGCTGGAAGCCATTATCAAACGTTTAATTGCGAATTTTTGAGCTGCATCGATAATATTCTGAGTCCCTTGAACGTTTATGTCAAGGGTTTTTTGAGGATAATCGATTGATAATGGAACTGATACTTGAGCCGCCAAATGGATAATAATATCGCATTTTTCTACCGCTTGCACTACTAGTTCTCTATCTCTAATATCTCCAATTATTTGTTTAATTTCACTATTTCTAGAGGGTTTAATATCAAAATTGATAATTTTGAAAGATTTCATTAATTCATCAATTACATTAGAACCAATAAAACCAGAACCTCCTGTAACTAGAATCGTTTCCATTAGTTCACTTCCCTGCTTTAGCGATCTCGTATGCATTCAAGGAATTCTTAACAACAGTATCCCAGGTTCGATTCTGTTTTATCCAGTCTTTAGCCGAGTCACCTAATGATTTAGTTAAATCCTCATCGTGAATACATTTCTCTATTGACTCAACGAGTGAATCAAGATTATCTGGAGCGTATAGTAATCCAGTTTTCCCATGCTGAATTATTTCTTCTAATGCTGGAAGTTTTGAAGCAATTACAGCCTTGCCCATTGCCATAGCCTCAAATGGTTTGAGAGGAGTTACTAATTTTGTAACCCGTGTCTCTGGGCGACTGACGATGAATACATCGATGAGATCGTAAAATACGGCAACTTCTTCATGAGGCACTGGCCCCATGATTGTTGATTTGTCGGCAATACCTAATTTCTTGGACAATGCTCTAAGTTCTTCTTGGCCATTTTCTCCGGTCAATACAAAAAGTCGCACATCATGGCCTTTTTCAACTAACTTTGCTACTGCTTTTGCAGTTAAGTCAACACCTTCCATTTCTCTAAGCGAACCAATGTAACCAATGACTTTAGTAGAATTAGATAGTTTTAGAGATTCTTTAGCAGATTTTAAACTAGACGATTTAGATTTCTTTTCACTCATATTTTTCTCAACTGCGTTGGTTACAACAGTTATTTTCTCCGGATTTACTCCTCTTGAGATGGCTTCTTTTTTGAGCGTCTCACTAATACAAATCACCGAATCTGCCTTACGTAAAACCTTGGTTTCATAATTTTGGAAACGGCGATATGCTGGACCATTTCTAATCCATCGCCCATTAGCAACTGCCGTTTCTTCCCACATTCCGCGCATCTCATAAACGAAGGGTAGTCCTAGTTTTCTAGCTGCTTTAAGAGCGGGTAATCCTACTCTGTAAGGCGTATGGGCGTGAATTATTTCTGCGTTGTTTTGATTTGCTACTTGTATTATTCTCTTAGTGAAATATTTGATTAGAATTTTTTCTTCGATGACTTTCCAGCCGATTCTAGCAAAATATCCAGGTGCTCGGAATACTTTAACAAATATATTGGAAGCCGGTTTCTTATTCCCTTTTGCTGATTGAGAAGCGTTATTGAGTTCTTTTTTTGTTTGGGATTTAATTATTTTATGACTTATGAGCATTTTTCCTTTCTTGTGAAGTGGATGAATTGTTCGAGAATAATGTATTCCATCGAGTTGATAATCATCAATCATTGATTCTCTTTGAGGATACCAAGGTGAAGTCAAACCAATTACATTCATTGATGATTTTTGATGCTTGAGAATCATTTGGGTTCTTATTGCATAACCATTGACATCTGGTGGACCATTTGCCAAAATATGGAGTATTTTCAATTTCAGCCCTCTCCAAATTCAATATTCACTTCAATCGGT
>ENA-ORDA01000317-ORDA01000317.1-marine-metagenome-genome-assembly--contig:-NODE-317-length-51166-cov-5.986709_pt1 | contig 51166 bp, 46 predicted proteins | sample MGYA00237778_ERZ508506 | MGnify/ENA primary metagenome ERZ508506 (study PRJEB26177, sample SAMN06267891) | marine metagenome | isolation source: Monterey Bay, California, USA | place: Pacific...
AATTACAGGTATTTATTTAGTACAACTAAACAACAACTCACAAACTGTCTCTAAACAAATACTTGTTAAATAAGAACCTCTTAGAACAGATAAAATAATTAACCCTTTCATTTAATTAAAGGGTTTTATTTTTAATATCAATTATTAATTGATAAGTTTTTGAGTCTTCAATTTAGAGGTATATAACGTATCCTGCCAAATAATGTGTCCTAGTGAAATCCATGGCTTATTACGGTTTTTTTGGTACAAATCCTTTTCCCATTCAGTAGGTATTTTTAATTTTTTAATATATACATTAAAATGTGCATTGTCTAAATCTACCTTATTTTTTCCACTCCAAAACGCAGTAAAGGTTCTAACATACCGATTTATTCTGACACTATCCAACTTGGTTGTTTTACTTGAATAAAAACTCTTTTTTCTAACTGGATCCTTTTTATAAGCTCCCAAATTGCCGTTTTTTTGTGACAAAGGCAACCAAATTTCCTTTTCACTATCTAAATAAGTAATCCCTATCGAGTATAGTTGCGCATTGTTCAATTCATAGTCATACGCAAAAACACTATGCTCGCTTAAACCAATAACACTTCTTGCGAAGTCTTTAATTTGTGTAATTCCTTGAGGCATGCCAATATTCTTAAAGAATTTAGCATCTAACATTTGATGACATTGAAGTAAAACAACAACTATAAAAAAAGACGAAATAATTTTTATTTTCACATCTTTTATTTGACCACTGTTTTGCGAACCTTCAAAACTATTTACGTTAATACATCCAACAACACACAACCTTGCGAAGTTGTAAATACCGTTACCTAAGTACGGAATATACATCAAAATACCAATCAGCGCATAAAACGGCAATCTAACACACACATATCGAATAACTTTCAAAGACTCAGAAATGACACCACTTCTACCTTGAACATAAAAATTAGTTGAATCTTCTAGTTCCATCAAGTTTTTACTACTTGAGTCAAGTAAAATAATTTGAAATGTATGAAAAACGTCAATACTTTTAATGAGTCTAGACAACAAGCTTGCATGAATATAACCTTTAAAAATAAATAATGTAGCAGACTGAGAGTTTTTAAAACTTTTCTTCACATTGTTCCAAAAAGAAAATGGAATTAATAACACATATAGAGACAAATATCCTAGAGCAAATAATGTAAATGGAAAGCAAATTAAAATTCCCAAATGCAGAATGACTCCAAGTAAAAACGCCCATACTCTCCATCGCTTGTGCAGACAGATAAAAATAAAAACAGCTTCAAATAAAAGTGACGTATAAGCCAAAAATTGCATAAAGTATTTATGATTTAAAAAAACAGAAAAATCATATCGTGCAAATTCTACAGGGATACTTAAAAACTTCCATAGGACTAACCCACTTTGCCAATAGTCGGTGGCTATTTTACTAAATATGGAAGGAAAATACACCAACATTAAAGTTACAAAAACAAAGCTGTAATAATTTAGCACTGATACTCCATTGGATGTTTTAGGAATTTCTTTAACTTGTAATTTGGCAATTACCGCATCAAGTGATAACACCTTTCCAATACTTGTAAACATCAATAAAAAGTTTACTGCAACAAACATATCAAGCATGTGGTTGCCAAAATATTTAATAGTCGCAAAAAAAACCAGAGTCAAAACATAATTAATAATCGTTGCTATACGTGTAAACAACCCTAGAATAATACAACCAATGACCGCAAGCCATAAAACCAAAACATATTTAAAATCTATAATTGAGAAACGGATATAAGGAATATCATCAAATATTAAATGCCTGTAGTTAAACAACTCATAGACTTCCCAAAATAAAACAACGCCAATACACATTCGAAAAATAGCCAAACCAGTGGGATCTACTTTTTTGTTATAAAGACGTTCAACTATGTTTAATCCCATTTATACATTTTTATACACGACATTACTCATGATTTGTTAATTTTAAAAAGCAATAAAGTAACACTATCTGTGGGAATTTATTAATTTTATATTAATTTTAACCAATTAAAAGTGATGTTTTGAAAATTACTAAAAAAAATAAGATTTCTCGTAAAGAAGCTCTAAAGACCATGGGCAAATATGCTGCAGTAACTGCAGTTGGCACTTTCATGATTTTAAATCCAAAAAAATCTCATGCTCAAAGTAATCCTGGTGGTACTGACGAAATAGGTAGTACCTAGAATTAAAAATGTTGAACTATTGTAAAACAAAAAATATTGACTTCTGAAATATCAATAAATAATTACAGCGTTGTTTATTTTTTCAACTCAAATTCTTATTTAATACTTGACCCCAAAACATACCCTTATTACAGAAATTTCAAGATCAATTACACAAAAGAGGATTATTTAAAGGCCTTAAGTTTAAATGAGCCTCAGGATGTCGGTGATGCGTTTTTTGAAGTCTTTACAGAGCTTTCTAAAATTAGTAATCTAATAGATCCATATCAATCTGAGAATTTGAATGTTACTACATGCAAGAGCCTTACTGTAACCTATAATAATAGTCTTATTTCTGTTAATTATGATTCTGAGCAAACTCTCAATAAAGTCTTTAGTAAATTCAAGCACCTTGAGACTCAAGAAAACAAGATAGGACAAGTTTTAAATATTTCGCAAACATCTACTGGTTATCAACTGGAAAACTCATTGGGTAAATCATGGCAATGGAATCATAATAATATTCATTTATTTCAAGGTAAATTTACGTTTGAATTATTAAACTGTATCTATAAAAAAACAGCGGATAAATGGCTGGGGACATTCCATGCCTCGACGATTGGAAATGGACAGGAAGCTGTTATGCTTGTTGGTAATTCTGGTAGTGGGAAAAGTACCTTGTCAGCCCTTTTAATGTACGCTGGTTATGATTTAATAGCTGATGATATTACACCAATACATGGCCAAAACAATCACGTTTATGTGCTCCCTGCTGCAATATCCGTAAAAGAAAAATCTTTTGAAATCATTAAACCTTATGAAAAAGATTTTGAAAAATTACCCTCTCAGTATGTCAATGAAGTTAAAGGCTTTCAAAAATTTATTTGTCCCAAACCATTTATAAATCCACATCAATCACACTACCCTTGTCAAAAAATAGTGTTGGTACGATACAGTAGTAACCCTATTAAAACTGCTTTAAAAGACGGAGACATTAAAGTTATTTTAGAAGAGCTCATCTCGGAATCTTGGCTGTCACATGACGAATACCATGCGCAATCATTTTTAAATTGGTTGTCTTCTATATCATTTTATGAACTCCATTATCATCATAATGACGAAGCTATTTCCGTATTTAACAACTTGTTGCCGATCTAAATGACAAGTATTATGCTATTTGACTATATTTACTTAGACGCTAACTATTTTGAACTCCAATACAATTACAAGACATATAACTGCTGTTTTAAACTTTGAAGACACCTCGAATTATATAGAAAAGGAACTTTCAAAATACAGAGATGATGATTGGATGAATCTCGTGAAAATTAGTAGTCATCATTATGTCCTAACAACCCTATATTGTCGCTTAAAACAAAAAGATTTATTGCATGTCTTACCAAATGAACTCGAGAACTATTTGAACAATCTTACAGCCATTAATCGCAATAGAAATAAAACCATAAAAAAACAGATTTTAGTTTTAAGTGATTTATTAAAAAAGTATCAAGTAAATCATGTGTTTGTCAAAGGTGCTGCACTTATATCTGCTAATTATTTTGAGGATATTGGTGAACGCATGATTGGAGATATCGATATTTTAGTTTCAAAAGAACAACTTAAATTAACATCAAAATTACTGACAAAAAAAGAGTACTCAACACGGCCAACAACCTTTGGTGATAAATATATTTTACCCCATCAACTACCAAGATTTGTTCCAACTAATCAAGGGATTGCAGCTGTTGAAATCCATAGACATGTTCTACACCGCTACACAAATCGTTATTTAAATTCAAAACAACTGTTAACAGACAAGAAGGTTTCTGTAAATGGCATACACGTACTTCCAAAATCTCATTTAATTAATCAGGCTATTTTAAATTTTGAAATAAATGATAATGGGTATTTGTTTAATCATTTATCACTTCGTAATGCTTATGATTTTATCTGTCTTACACGAAACTGTTCCTCAAAATCAATCAAGGATTTATCAAAGCAAAGTAAATTTCACAAAAATTTCATTTTGAAAACAGCGTACTGTTTCCAAAACCTGAAAAAGTATAATCTTGATAAAACTGTAATAGTTAAAAGCGTCTTATTCAAAATATCACAAAAAAATCAAGTAGTTTACCGTTCATACCATATCATTGCTAGTTTTATTCATGATTCAAAACACATTTTAAGATTGCTTAAAAGCGTCTATTTATTTTTATTTAATAAAGGTTATCGCCTAGAGGCATGGAAAGACAGAAAAAGAGTCTTCAAACTTGTGAATCAGCAATTATGCAAATAGTTGACAGTAAAATCATAAACGATTACACTCGTTGAGCCATAAAAGTCAAAACAAATAAGATTTTTAAAACTAATTATCTTTATTGTTTTTTGTAGATTCTTGATTTTTTGTTTTTTGTTTTAATGTGCCGTTTTTAGAAATGTTCTCATTCTCTTGTTGCTTTGTTTCTTGATTGTTCTTATTAGGCTGAACTTTTACAGAACTTTTCTTTTTATTTGAGGAAGCTTTTCGAGGTTTTCTTTTGTTACTGCGTTTCTTTTTCTTTGCAATTGGCACCGTGTAGTAGCGATAAATGAGCCCAATATTATATTGATAAAAATCGCCAACATACTTAACCTCATTACGAAAACCCTTGTTTGCAATGGCTTGTACTGACACTCCAAAAAATTGTGACACCCAATAATTAGCACCAAACGTAACGTTAAATGTTAAAGCACCACCTTCAGCGACATAATGATAACCTGCTCCTAAACCGCCATATAGATCCAAATTAGTGTCTTCATTATAGAAAATATATTTATCAAAATAGTACTTACCTGTGACATTTACAGCAAAAAAATCAAAAGATTTGGTTACAAATCCATCACGAGTGTCATTTAAACGATCTAACTCAAAGACATTACTTGTTGTCATTATTGAGAATGACATATCTTCACTAAATCTCCCCTCCAATTCAATGAAATAAGGATTACTAAATTCAAATTGATCAACATCCCAAAATATATTGAATCCGTTGCTATTGTCAATAGCATTAAGGCCTCCACTAAATTTTATATAACTTGGTTCTTGAGCACATAATGCTTGTAAATTGCAAAATAAAATAATAACAAATAAGCCGGGGGATTTCAAGAATCTCATAAATTTCTAAAAGCTATAAATTTAGATACTTTTTTGAATTAAAAAAACAATTGGTGTTTAAATTTTATATCAAAAAGTTTATTGATAGTGCTTGAAAAACTGATAAAAAAAAGAATGTTATCAATCATTTAATCACCTCAAATAAAAAGCAATTACTAGAAAGCTAGTAACAGTATGTTTGGAGTAATTAGGATTTCTGACAGCACATGTTTTGGCCTCAGAACAAATACGTAGACTGTTAATCGTTGGTAGCTAATACTGAGTTTTTCATTTTATCTAAGTTACGATACTCAAATTGAACTCCGTGTGGTAATTTACGTTCAAGATTGGCAAAATCACCTTTCACTTGATTATTATTTAACATCAATACTTTGATGCTTTTTAATTCTGCTAATTCTGATGGCACAATACCATATAGCAAATTATCTGAAAGAATTAACTCCTGTAATCTAGCGAGTTTACCCAGCCCTGAAGGAATTGCACCAAACAATTTATTATCAAATAAACTTAGTTTTTCCAATACGGTTAGGTTTTGAATAGAACTTGGTATTTTACCCGACAGGTCATTACTGCTTAAATAAATCTCTTTTAAAAGACTCAAATTCCCTATCTCGGCAGGTATAGCACCATTAAGTTGATTATTAAATAATGCTAACTTTTCTAGTTTTGATAAATTACCAATACTAGCTGGCAAGGACCCATTAATATTATTCATAAACAATTCTAGATTCACTAAGCTCATAAGTTGACCGATTGTTTCAGGTAGCTCTCCTTCTAATTTATTAAAAGCAATATTTAGGGTTTCAAGTTGTTTTAAATTTCCAATACTTGAAGGAATAACTCCTGAGATATTATTTCTAAAAAGATTAAGGGTTTGAAGATTATGTAAGTGCCCAATTTCAATGGGTAAGGTTCCGCTTAAATTATTAAAACTTAAATCTATGGCCACTACTGAATTATTTTCAATAGTTAATCCCTGCCATGTTGATACATCAGCCTCAAGATCCCAAGTCTGTGTCCAATAATCACCCTGAGTGGCATTATAAATAGCCAATAAAGCATTCTTCTCTTTTGTTGATATGTGAGCATATGTCATAAGAGAGGTTAGACAAAATAACAATGTAAGTTTTATAGGTTTTAACATAACAGCTGATTTACGGACTTTTTCAGTTGTTAAATATAGCATATATCAGATGAAACTACAATATTTTTCGATGAAGCGCTTAATTGTAAGATTTTATTTACAATTTTTTTGATTACACCTTATTACTGTTCAATATTTTGAGTCTCTATCTGAATTATCATATTATTTTCAATCTTAAGATCCAACTGGATTGGATTACAACAAACTTCACAGTCTTCAATATACGATTGAGAAGTTTGAGAGGTGTCAATAAGCATTGAAATCGTTTCCCAGCAATATGGACATTGAAAAAAATATTCTGTCACATTCATATTAAAATTCCATATTTAACAACTCTCCACTAATTTGTAACACCAAAATCTCGGCAGTTTTCGCCTGATATTTTGCACGATTTTCACTCAATTGAGCGTTTAACAAGTTTATCTGAGCCTGTCTAAATTCTATAGACGTTGCTCTACCTATTTTAAATTGTTCATTTGTACGATCAAAATTATTTTTTGAAGTGATAATATTTGATTCTTGTATGCGGTATATTTCGAGCTTATTTTGATAGTCATCCCAGGCATTATTAAAATCTCTCTCAATAGTGAGACTAATTTCATTTTTCTGAAGTTCTTGATTTTCTAAATTGATTTTAGCATTCTTGATTCGAGTCATACTAGAACCTCCATCAAAAAGATTCCATGTCAAGTTTAGTCCTGTAGAGAATCCTGTATTTGTATTTTGAATCGTAAATGCTAAAGGATTGTCGTTGGACGACTCGTTCCAACCGTAAGATCCAGACAAGCCAAGTGTTGGCAAATACGTCGATTTGTTCGCTTTGATGTCATAAGTACTAATATTAATATTCTTATCTATTTGTAGGAGATTGACATTATTAGTTTTTAATTTTGAAAGTAGTATTTCTTTCTTAAGCTGTAATAAAAAAACGACTGTTGTATCAATACTAAATTCTGTTTTCAAGGCGTTCCCCATTACTAAATTCAAATCGCGTTTTGAACTAATAAGACGCTGTTTTGCTGTAATAATATTAATACTATCGTTGTTAATATCTACTTCTGCATTTAAAACTCCTAATTTATTATTTTGCCCAAATTCAAACTGATAATTAGCTCTTATTAAACGTTCTTTCGAAATGTCTAACACTTTGGTTAAAGTTTGTAAATTTTCAGTGTTTTGAGCAACCTCAAAGTATACTGACAACAATTGGGTTATGGTGTTTTCGATGGTTTCCCTAGCTTGTAACTCCGAGAGCTGATAAGCTTCTTTCAAACGCTTGTAATTATAATACCTCCCTAAACCGTCAAAAAGTGTGTAATTTAAATTGACAGATGCATTGTATCGTTTAGTTTCAACACCGTCTGCCGTTCTAGTTTCTCCATTTACTAATTGACCCTCTGTGTTTTGTACATCTAATGTTGCGCCCGCATTTCCCGATAGAGATGGTAAATATCCTGAATTTAAAACATCTGAATTATTTTCAGCAATAATGACGTTGTTATTTGCAGTTTTGATTCCATAATTATTCTCAAGGGCTAAAGCAATTGCTTCAGATTTTTGTAATATTTGTTGCCCTTGCATCTGTAAACAAGCAAATAGGTATACAATACTGCAAATTCTAATAGTTGAGCTCATGCTGTTCTTTTATTACGCGTTCTACTTCTTCCTTTGTGATAGGTCTCCCCAACCACAACCATTTTGCCTGCCGCTTTACCCAATTTCCAAAAGAAAGGAAAATAGGTAATATGATGAGAGTCAATACAGTTGCGAATCCAATACCATAAGCTATGGACACAGCCATTGGAATTAAAAATTGTGCTTGTCTACTTTGCTCAAGAATTAAAGGAGCCAAACCTGCAATAGTAGTTATAGATGTTAAAAAAATAGCTCTAAAACGAGAACGTCCTGCCTCAAATAGTGCGTCATCGTAAGCCATACCTTCTTTGAGATTGTTATTAAATTTTCCAATTAACACCAGACCATCGTTAACCATAATACCAATTAAGGCAATTATTCCTAGCATAGATAATATATTTACAGGGAAATCATGAATCCAGTGGCCCCATGCAACTGCAGGCAAACTAAATGGTATTAATAGTAATAACATGAGAGGCTGGCTGTAACTTCTGAAGGTAAAAGCAATAACAATATAGATTAGTGCTAAAATGGTAAAGCCAACAGCAGCTAATGAGTCCATTAATTTGATACGCTCTCTATTTTGTCCTTCATATGATGGCGTTACTGTTGGATATTTAGAAAGTATTTCAGGCATAATTTCATCTCGTACCTCTGCCATAATATCGGTAGAGCTTGTTTTTTTAGGATTTTTAATGTCGGCCTGGACTTGAATCTCTCTGCGCCCATCTAAATGGTTGATAGCAACATCTCCTCTTTCAATATTATAAGAGGCAACTTCACTCAACGGCACTTTTTGACCTGTTGGTGTGGTAATTCGCATATTATCTAAATTAACTATTGATGAACGATTGTCCCTATCATATCGCACCCATACACGTATTTCATCTTGACCTCTTTGAAAGCGTTGGGCTTGAACTCCAAAAAATGCAGCACGTACTTGAAGCATTACATTTCTTAGGTTCAATCCAAGTGCTTGTGCATTGTCCTTAAGTTGTAAACGTATTTCCTTAATTCCTGCAGGATCATTATCGGTGACATCTTTCAATAATATATTGTCCTGAAGTTGTTGTTTGAGCTCTTTTTTAACCGCCTTGAGTTCTGAAATATTACTTCCCAACAATGAAACAGATACAGGAACACCTCCAAAATTTCCACCACTACCATACACTAAGCTTTCGATCCCTATCATTGGGCCTACAACATCTCTTAGGCGATTTGAGATTAACGTTGTTGTAATTTCGTTTGGACGATTTTCTCCTGGTAGAAGATTAATAGTTAAAGAGGCAGTAGATGATCCAGGTCCAATATTACGAATCATATTTTCAACCAATGGTTTTTCAGGATTTTCACCTAAAAATTCATCACTCACTAAATTGGTCACATCAATTGCATTATCTTCAATAAACGAAATAACACTATCAGTAACTTTTTCATTAGTCCCATTTGGCATTCGCAAGGTAATTCTAACTTGATCACTAGCTATTTGAGGGAAAAACGCCCCTCTAATAATACCTCCCTGAAAACTAGCTAAGGTCAGAATCATAAACACTATAAAAAATGAAAAGGTTAAAATTTTATATTGTAAACCAAATTTCAACAATGGGCTATATAATCTATCCCTTAGCCATCGCATGATAAAATCACCAAATGTATTGATGTACCTTAACTTTGAAAATAGTTTTTGAAATAAAGAGGCAACACCTAATTTTGGTTTATTACTCTGAACTCTTAAAGCCTTGGAATGTGCCAAGTGCGCAGGTAAAATAATCAACGCTTCGACTAAAGAAACTACTAAGGTCAGTATAACTACGACAGAAACCTCTCCAAAAAAATCACCAATTCTACCGTCTAAAAACAAAAATATTCCAAACGCTAGTATCGTCGTGGCAATTGCAGATATAATTGCAGGTAATACTTCCATAACACCGTCAATAGCAGCCTCTTCTGGTGACTTTCCCTTTTCGTATTGCTGGTATATGTTTTCAGCAATGACAATTCCATCATCTACTAAAATACCAATGACAATAATCATTCCGAATAATGAAAGGACATTAATGGTTACATTAAAATAGCTCGCTAACATGAACATTCCAAAAAAAGCAATTGGCAAACCGAAGGCTACCCAAAAAGCTAATCGCGTGTTGAGAAACAAGGATAAAAATACAAGAACCAATAACATTCCTGCAATAGCATTCTTAGTTAGTAATTCAGTACGCTGAACCAAGGTGATTGACAAGTCACTTATAACATCTAAGCGTACATTTTCATATTTTTGATTAAATTCCGAGATGTAATTTTTCACCTTCTCTGCGGACGAGATTAAATCTTCAGTATTGGTGCTAGTAATCGTCACATTTATAGACTGATTACCATTAAAATAATTTGCATTTGGCGTTTCAGAAAACTGATCTCTTACAACAGCAATGTCTCTCAAACGAATGACACGCCCAGTAGGATCAGATCTGATAATGACATTTGATAATTTATCTGCATAATAAGAACGTGCGTTAGCGCGAATGAGGTATTCCTCAGCATTCGTTTTAATGGTTCCACCCGTTGTAATCAAACTAGCCTGGTTGATAGCCTGTGATACCTCAGAAAAGGTTAAATTAAATGCTAATAAATTAGCCTCATTAACAGCAATTTCTATTTCTTCATCAGGATATCCCGTTATATTAATTTGAGAAATTCCCTTTATTCCCCTTAAGTCATTTTCAACTTGTCTCCCTATTTGCTTCAATGTTGCCAGAGGAATATCACTACCACTAATTGCAAAGGTAATAGTTGGCCTTGCTGGCTCTTGCTTTGCCACTACTAAAGGCTCCATATCAACAGGGAATGACGGAACACGGTCTACTGCATTTTTGACCTCAAGAAGCATGAAATCAATATCTTTACCTTTTTCAATTTCTACGTTTATATTACCACTATTTTCTCGAGATGTAGATGTAACCCTTTCAACACCATTCAGACCCTTTAGATTGTCTTCTATTTTTAAAATAATCCCCTCCTCTACTTCTTGCGGTGAAGCACCCGGATAAATAACATTGATACTAATATTTTTTGAGTCTGTGAGGGGAAAAAAAGATGATTTCAAATTTACAGCACCAAAAAATCCAAAAATAATAAAGGCGATGACGACAATATTTACCGCAACACTGTGCTTTATAAAATAACCAATAAGTTTTCTCATATTAATCCTGATTGGTGTTGTTTACATATGGCTTTACTAGCATTCCAGGATAAGCGCCAGGCACTGGCTTGGCAAGTAAAAAAGTCCCATTTGGAACACCTTTAATAACGACTTTATTATCCCCAAAAAAAACGGGTTTAACAGGGTGTGTCAATAACAAGGAATCTTTTACAATAAAGACCTCATTTGTGTCTGATAATAAAGCTCTATCAATCTCAATCACATTTTTCTCTTCCTTAGCACCAAGTTGCGCCTCTAGATACATCCCTTCCTTTAATACGTCATCTTTTACCTCAATAAAAGCACTAATAGTTTGGGAAGAAAGGTCAACGCTACCATTTATTCTTGAAACTGAACCATTGTAAGTTTCTGTTTTCTCCAAATTATTAAGTGTTACTGTTTCTCCAATCTTGAGCAGACTTGCATAATTTCTGCTAACCGCCACTTCCAATTCATAAACGCTATCATCTATATACTCGCCTAGTTTTTGCCCACTTCTAATAAGTGAACCCTCTGTTACAAGCGCTTCGGTTAAAATTCCATTGAAGGGTGCAGAAATAGCGTACTTGTTTAACCGTTGTTCTAAATTCTTCACATTGTAATAACCCGAAATAATACCTCGGCCAGTTATAAAATACTTTTCTTTTTCGGTAGTCAACTCAGGAAGGCTCGGGGTTGTTTTTTTTAAATCTATGTTGTCAATATAGGTTTCCCATTTTTTAAATACATCCGGAAAATCTAATTTCAGATCTGGCATGATTGCTGTCAGGGTATTGTAAAAATTACTCTTTGCTGATTGTACATTTGCATAATATTCTGTGTTGTCGATACGAATAAAAACATCTCCCAAATTATATTTTTGCCCTGCTTTAAACAATCTAGATCCAATTCTAAACACCCCTTGTACCTCTGAAAACAATTCGATGCGCCTTTTGGCCGTAAGACTTCCATTTGCAGGAATAATAATTTTAACATTGCCATTTATTACAGTATCAACAAATACTGTCTTAATTACTTTGGCAGGAATTGGACGTGTTTGTTTTTTACTTTCACTAATATTTTTCCCCAAGTACAGGGCTACCAAAATAAAAACAATTCCAAGTACTGATAGTATGATTTTTCTCATGTCAATTGATGATAATTCTCTAATTGACAAAGTTATTTATAAGAAAGACTAAAGACGTTAATAAAAAGCTAAATTAATAACACTTTTGTTCATAAAAGTTCTTCTAATGACTCTTGAATTAATTCCCATTCTGCCATTAACTTGGTTAAATTATTCTTTTTTCTTTCGTAGATTTCAAAAAACTTTGGATCAGAGACAGTTACATCATAATTGACCGCTAATTCAATATCAATATCCTTAATTTCTTTTTCTAATTGACTAATTTCAGACTCTACTTTACTCAGCTTATTGTTGAGAGATTTTAATTTTTTCTGATTTTTATATGATTGCTTATTATCCGATTTTGTCTCGGTTTTTTTATGAACTTCCCGTTTCTCAGCCTCACGAAGATTCTCAAGATTGCGTTGCTCTAGAAAGAAATCTATATCCCCCAGATATTCTTTGATGCGTTGATCTTTGAATTCGTAAATTTTATTATTTAACCCTTGTAAAAAATCTCGATCATGAGATACTAGTATTAAGGTTCCTGAAAATTTCATCAAAGCATCTTTAAGGACATTTTTTGATGTAATATCTAAATGATTTGTAGGTTCATCCATGACGAGTACATTTAGAGGTTGCAATAATAATTTTGCAAGTGCTAAGCGATTGCGTTCTCCTCCCGACAGCACCCTGACATATTTATCGACCTCTTCTCCCCTAAACAAAAAAGAACCTAATATATCTCTTACTTTTGATCGGTTTGTTTCATTTGCAGCATCAATCATTGTATCTAAAACCGTTTTACTCCCATCTAAGTATTCAGCTTGATTTTGTGCGAAATAACCAATTTGAACATTGTGACCTAGTTTGATGTATCCGTCATGACTTAAATCTCCAACAATGATCTTTGCTAAGGTCGATTTTCCTTGACCATTTTGACCAACAAATGCGATTTTACTATTTCGTTCAACTTGAAGATTTACATTATTTAACACTTGAAGTTCGTCATAGTGTTTTGAAACATTTTGAATATCTATAACAACTTTTCCTGGCACGACAGATACTGGAAAATTCACAGACATTACGCTGTTATCATCCTGATCTACCTCAATCCTATCAATTTTATCTAATTTTTTAATCAATGACTGCGCCATCGTAGCTTTCGATGCCTTTGCACGAAACTTTTCTATTAATTTTTCTGTTTGCTCAATTTGTTTTTGCTGATTTTTTTGTGACGCTAATTGCAAGGTTTTCAGTTCAGCACGCAATACAAGATACTCGGTGTAAGGTTTTGGATAATCATAAATTTTTCCAAGTGAAATTTCAATTGTTCTATTGGTTATATTATCTAAAAACATTTTATCATGGGAAACTATGACAACCGCACCTGCATAATTCTTTAAAAATGATTCCAACCAAATAATTGACTCAATGTCTAAGTGATTAGTGGGCTCATCCAACAACAAAATATCATTTTTTTGAAGCAATAATTTAGCCAACTCAATTCGCATGCGCCAACCACCTGAAAAGGTATCTGTTAATTTGCTAAAGTCGTTCCGATGAAAACCAAGGCCCTGTAAGATTTTTTCAGTCTCTCCCTGGTAATTATATCCTCCAATTATTTCATATTGATGTTGAACATCATTAACATCAATCATTAACTGATTGTAGGCTTCACTTTCATAATCTGTGCGCTCTGCCAACTGTTCATTTATAAAAGTTAATTTTGTTTCTAATTGTTTGATTTCAGTAAATGCTTCATAAGCCTCCTCTAAAATAGAACGACCGTAAGTAAAATCAATATCTTGTTTTAAAAAACCAAGCTTAATTTCCTTTTCTTCAGCAACCTGACCTTCATCAAAATCTAATTCTCCAGCAATAATTTTCAGTAAGGTTGATTTTCCTGCACCGTTTTTACCAATTAAACCAACACGATCTCCTCCTTTTAATCTAAAAGAAATATTCTCAAATAAATAATCTCCCTGAAACGAGATAGAAAGTTTATGGATATTTAACATTTTTGTAATAAAGGTTACACTCATAAACTTTAAAAAAGTTTAATTTTGTGTTGTTATTAGGCAGCAAAAATAATCTAAAAAAAATGTTTTTAAAAGGTTTTAAGATTTATAGTATTTTGAAGGGAACTTGTCCAAAGTGTCACGAGGAAAGCATGTATAAAAATAAAAATCCCTATCAGCTTTCCGATGCTTTATTAATGCATAAAAAGTGTTCAAATTGTCAAACTACCTATAAAATTGAACCTTCTTTTTTTTACGGTGCGATGTATGTGAGCTACGCCGTAGGTATTGCATTTGCTATGGCTGCATTTGTGATTTCTTATTTTTTCTTAGGAAGCAACCGTAATATATCTTTTCTCAGTATTGTTGTAACACTTATTGTTTTCTTACCAATTATATTAAGATTATCTAGAAATATTTGGATCAATATATTCATTCATTACGATCCAATTTACAGAAAAAAATAGTAACTCTTTAATTCGATTAGGGCCTGTAGTTTCACTCAAAACGATTAGAATTAATTTCTAAATTTAAAGGCAATTTATGCTCAATAAAATCAAATAATTGTTGTGCAACGTAAGGAGCAATCATAACCCCTCTTGTCCCTAAGCCATTTAAAACATAAATGTTGTCATAAATTTTGTGTCTTCCAACTAGCGGCCTTCGGTCTTTAACTGTAGGCCGAATTCCAGCAACTTGATTTACAATATCAAAATCACATTTAATAAATTTTGTTAGCTTAGAAATTAATTCACTCTTTGCTTTTTGGGTAATTGCATTCGTTTTATCTTCCCATTCATAAGTAGCACCAACAAGATAATAATCATTCCCAATCGGTATGAGAAACACACTTGATTTCAAAACGTAATCTATTTTTAAATCAGGAGCAAAAATTGTAATTAACTCTCCTTTGGTACCATTTAAGGGTAAATGATTGAAATAGGGATTATTTTTTAAACCGAAACCCTCAGCAAAAACAACATGTTTTGTTTTAATCTTGTTATAATTTAAATGATCCTGATGGTGATCAAGCAAGTTATAATTGAAGGACTCATCAAAGAGCAAACCCTTCTTATCTAATTCTTCCTTGTAGGCTTGAACTAATGAACTTGTGTCAATTCTTCCAGTACGCAGTACCGTACCAAAACCAAAATCTGCCTTGATACTTGAATTGTCATTTGTTATAATTTTGTGTGATAAAAACTTTGAAAGATTAGGTTTATCAGCAGCCAAAAACCAATTATTTTGTTCTTGAATGGAATTAAATAATCGCTTTACAGAAATTTTATGATCAAGTTTAATTCCTAAACTGTTTTCGAGACGTTCGTAAATAGGCATCGCGATATCTAGCTGTTCTTTAGCCTTCCAAACTCCTGTAAAACGTTTTAAAATTACTGGATTATACAATCCACCAGCCACAACTGATGACTGTTGTGATGCGTCATCTATTATTAAAAAAGTTTTATGTTGTCTCGTTAAAACTTCCGCAAATAAAATTCCTGCAAGTCCTGATCCTACAATTAAGTAATCAACATTGTTCATCACGCAAAAATAACTAAAATGACTTATTTAGTAATAACTGGACGATTAAATAGTAAAGAATTATTCATAAAAAAACTCCTTATAAATAGGAGTTTTTTTATGAATTGATAAGACTGAGTGTTTAATAACTCCACATATCCATCTCAAAATTTCTTATTTTATCTTTCACACGATCAGACTCTAATAACTGCATTAAGGCATTGTCACTGATATATTCAGAGATCTTTCTATCGCCCTGAACATTTTCTTCTTGATAGACATAGCCATTAAAACGTCTTGAATTTAATAAGTGATCGAAAGATAATGGTATAGCACTGTTCTTTTTATTAAATGTTTTAGCCTTATGTAGTGCTTCTCTTGAATCTGGGAAAAAGACCCAAAATAATTCCACTAAATCCGGCTTATCAGTATCCATAAAGTTAACATCTGGTGCCACAGGAGCGATGCCTAACAAACGATATTTAAGTTCACTGAGTCGTTTATCAAAATACCACAATCCTTTTATACGATACTCCACAATGTCTGCTGCGGTGATATCACGTCGATTGATATATTCAGGTGATAGTGCTTCGCCAGCATTTAATTGCTCAATACCTAGTTCAGTAGTATCAATCATTACCATAGCGGCTTCAATATCTTTTAATGTACGTTTTGTATTAAAATAAGAATCATCGTAAATATTTCTGATTGCGCCACTTTTCACATTTGACATTAAAACATCAAATAATGAACGTCTGTTTGATCCTATGTTGTTTGTGTCAATTGGGTAATACAAAGGAAAATTTACACGTTCATCTAAAACAACTTTTTCCCAGGTCATACGAGAATATAAAATATCTCTGTCATCTACGTAACCGTATTCTAGGGGCTTGTCATTATCAAGAGCTAACTGAGCATCTGTTTTTACGCCAATTTCTTGTGGGCTCTTGGCATTTAAAATATTTGCCTGAGAAAAGCCTAATGACATGGTCATAATGGCGAAACTTGTGATTATAAATTGTTTTTTCATCATACTAAGTTTTATGTTGAGAGACTTTTTTAAAAGACTTTCAATTTTAATTGGTAAGCTCGATGATGACAGCTGATACTTTTTTAAGTATGACGCTAACACCTTGGGCTTTTGCTTCAATATCAAAAATTTGAACATCTGAACCACGCTTTGCCTTACGCAGCGCAGCCTTTGCTCTTCCATCTAATTTACTACCGTTAACATTGATGGTTGGCTGTCCTAATACTTTAAATTTAAATCCTGTAACCTTCAACGGAAGGTTGAAATCAAAGTCTTCAAATTTCGCACCAATAGTTGATATTTCTAACGCATTACGCTGCATTTTTATGTTTCCATCTTCACCTCTTACTGTTCCTGTTGGTCGAGGTAAATCTTTGATTCTGAAAGTTGCTTTATCACTTACCTTATCTCCATCAGGTAACGTTCCTGATACATTGATTGTCACTTCTCTACCCTTGATTCGAGTAGCGTCCATCATATATTTACCAACTCCTGAAATTTTGGTAAGCCCCTCTGCATTTGCTTGTACCTTATTATCAGACACCCCTGCAAATGAAATGGTCATTGGATTTTTTACCCCACGATAAACAACGTTCATTTTATCAGCAGAAATAGTTGCTGAATTTGGTTTTGGAACAACCGCATATGAGCTCTTTATAGGTATTGTAATGGTTTCTCCACCTTCTACAAATTGAAATTCACCTGTAATATCTCTTTCTCCTACTGCTCCAGCAGGAAAACTTAACTTTGTTTGACCCGCTTGCATCGCATCTTTGGCAAGTTCATTCCCATTTACAATAACCTTGTCTGCTGTTAATGTGTTATCCTTTTTACCAAGTATAATGGTTCCTGTAAAATTTTCTCCAGAAAAAAAAGCTGTTTTATCTGGAACAACAATAGCGTCAAAGTTTGTTAGAGATGCTTCGATTTTTAACTTTCCCTGAAGCATTGTAGACATCACCTCAGATTCTGTGGTTTTAATGTCGGCTTGCAGTTGTGTCATTTTTGTCAAGGATGCCACTAGAGGAAAACCTCTATAATGATAATCTAGCCACTCTAGTACGTTTCCATCTCTGTTGGTAACAGGTTCCGTCGCAAATTTCTTTTCAACATCTGCCGTAATACCAGGATATGTCTCTCCTATAACTTCTTTGATACCATTTCTAAAAGACGCCATTTTATTTATAAAATCTTCTCCCTCAGGTTTTAACTTTTCACCAATGAAAAAATAATTATCTAAAAAATCTCCTTTATCCATGATTTCATAATCTTGAGGATCGTCTAAAGCAGACGTCATTTGACCCTTTAAATCTGCGATATAAGTATTTAAATCATTTGCCAAAGATTGTACTTGCGTTGCTTGGTTTAATAATGGTCTAAACTTATCTGGTTGCTCTAAAGCTTGTTGTTCTAAACCAGCAAAGAAATCAAAATTTCTTTGAGCTGCAGCTTGATTAGAATCAACCAGTTTTTCGTTCATTAATCCAAATGCTGAAAGCACTTCCTTTGACATATTTAACGCTAACATCGCGATAAAAATCAAATACATCAGATTAATCATTTTTTGCCTTGCGGATAATTTACCTCCTGCCATAATTATTAGTTTTGGGTTTAAAAATGGACGTATCCTATTTATTCATGGCACTTAACATACCACCATATACTCCGTTTAAGGATGATAAATTTGATGCTAATGATTGCATTTGCTCTTTAAGCTTCGATGCATTTTCTATAGACTCCTCATTAATAGAAGACTGTCTATTAACACTATCTAATTGTACTTTATACAAACTATTTAACGACTCCATTTGTGCTGCAGCTAATGACATTTCTTCACTGTATTTTTTTGTAGCATTCAATGAATCTACAGTTGGTGTCATGTTTTTTGCTGCTCCTTCAAAATTTTTGATGCTATCACCAAGGCTTGCCATAAGTTCTCCATCAATTTGAGCTTCTTTTAATAATTCATCTAATTTTTTTGACAATAGTCCTTCAGCATCTTTAGATTTTTCTTTCTTACCTGACATTTTACCTCCAGCTAATTCAGGATACACTAGGGCCCAGTCTAAATCGTCATCTACTGGTTCAAAGGCAGATAATGCGAAAATAATAGCCTCAGTTACTAAACCAATAGTCAACATGACATTTCCTGTAAGTGGACCAATTTCAAAATGAATAATTTTAAATAATGCTCCTATAATAACGATTGATGCGCCTAAGCCGTAGGCCATGTTCATAAATTTCTTGCCTCCTTTTGATTGTGCCATAATATTTGTTTTAGTTAAGTTAAGTTAAGTTAAGTTTTATCTTCTTTTAATTTTTTTGCTATTGGTAGCTGCATTTGCCGTCACATCATTACCCATATAATCCTGGACTACACGAAAACCAATGTAGCTCCTTGCTGAATCTGCATATTCATAATCTCTTGAACTAACTTGCAAGAAATAGGCAACATCTTTCCAAGAACCACCTCTTACTACCTTACGTTCATTATCTACGTCATTAACGTCAGGGTTCATTGTAGATGTATATTCATAAGATGATGGATCATATGACGCCAATACCCATTCGGATACATTCCCCGCCATGTTGTACAGATTATAATCATTGGGCTCGTAAGCATCTGCTTCTACAGTATATAGAGCCTGATCAGCTGCGTAATCTCCTCTTAAAGGTTTGAAATTTGCCATGAAACAACCACGGTCATTTTTGGTATAAGGACCACCCCAAGGATATGTTGCACCTTGAAGACCACCTCGAGCTGCATACTCCCACTCTGCCTCAGACGGCAACCTATATTTATTTACAAAATCTTTGTTTTTAGATTTTTGATAACCATTTTTATAAATAGTTCTCCATTGCGCAAAAGCTTGTGCTTGTTTCCAACTTACACCAACGACAGGGTAATCACTGTAGGCTTCATGCCAAAAATAATCATTGTGCATTGGCTCATTGTAAGAATACGCAAAATCTCTTATCCAAACCGTAGTGTCTGGATAAACTTCAATTTCTTCTTTTATAATGACATCACTTCGCTTTAATTCTTTGTATTTAGCGGCAGATTTGATATCCATTGTTTGGAACTGAAACTTAAATTTTTTGACATCCCAAGTACGCTGTCCATTGTATGATTCTGACATTGGCAGATACATACTATCCATAACTTCCGTATAGTACACATCAGGATATTCGTCTGTATCAAAAATTAAATCAACGTCTTTGTTCAATTTTCTACCTTCATAAAAATCATCTCCTGTTCCTGCATAATTATCCATCATGTACTTTTCATAAACTGTCATACCAGTCGTGTCAGCATCTTGAAATGCATATTCACCAATCCCATCTGGATTATCTACTGGGTTTAATCCTTCTTCATCGGCCAAAATTGCAAGTCGTGTTCGAATAATAGAATCTCTTACCCACTCTACAAATTGACGATACTCACTGTTCGTTATTTCGGTGGCGTCCATGTAAAATGATCGCACGGTCACTGTCTTAGTCGGTGCATTTTTGACACCTGCTAAATCATCATCAGACTTACCCATAATAAATGAGCCTCCTGGAATTAATTCCATACCATAAGGCTTTTCTGGATGCCAGTTTTTCCCTTTAACTCCTACAAGTTCTCCCCTGTCACCAGAACCACAACTTGCTAAGACTGCTAATACGGTCGTTAATAAAATCAGCTTCTTCATAATTATACAATCGAGGTTAAATTATCTCTTTCTAAATTTCAGATGGTAAACATATTTATATATTTCCACAAAAACAACTTTTTTCGCAAAAAAAATGCATTTAATCTGAAAAAAATGCATTTCATCGATAAAAATGATGCATTTCATCGGATTTACACGCAGTTCTTCTTGAATGCCTTATACCATCGTTCTGGTATTTTTCCACTGCATGCTGCATTGTAATCATCATGCATGCAAGGTAATAACGTATGCCTCTTCAATTTATTACTATCGTTGGGTAAAAAAGGTATTTCAATCCACCAACGACCTGTTTTATTACTTTTAAAAAAAATTAACTCTTCATCTTCCACCAAGACAATGAACTTTTGATAACTTTTATCGTCCTTAAAGTTATCATCCTTTACTCTACAATTAACACCCTCAATGAAATACCAAATCATTTGTGATACTAGCATCGATGTTGCGTCATCATCTTTAGATGGCTTGTATTCATAGATACCAAACGAAGATACTTTATTACTTATTCCTGCATACCTGGATATCGTACAAATTTCTTTACCATCAAAACCGTTTGGAGAATACTTTTGTTTTGTACTGACTTCAGCAGAACGAATACTTTTCATATCAACACTTACTACATTAGCATCACGCATTACAGGCTCAACTAACTGTATATTAGTAGAAATTTCACCAAGACGATAAGCTTCAAAATATAGCTTATCCATAAGATCAATTTCTTCTTGCGAATTAAAATATGTTTGATACCCTAGTGTCGAATAGTTAAATAAATTATAAGGCTGTTCTAAAATAACTTTACCTAAAAAGCTGTTATTTTTAATTGGTTTAGACGAATCTCCCAAATCAAAATTACTATCAACATTGACAATATTAATCATTGGTGTAACGCCGTCATACGCTCTATAATTTGCGTAGGTAAGATCTTGACTACCTCCAATAATAATTGGAATGATTTCTTTTTTTATTAATGACGAAATGGTTTCTTGCAAGGCAAAATATGTATCTCCAACTGTCTCTCCACATCTTATATCACCTAAATCAGCAACTGTTGTGAACCAATTACCTGGGAATAATGAGTATAATGATTTTCTAATCTCACTTAAGCTAAGATCTTCCCCGATGTAGTCAATATCATTTCGATTTTCAAGCACTCCTACTATCGCGATATTGACTCCTTCTAAATCAGGAAAACCGTGCTGCTCTGAATGTATTCTTAATTTTCTTCCAAAAACCTGCATCGATAACAACTCATTGTGAGCCAATACCAATTCCTGAACAGGTGAAACAAAATTGAATGTCATAATTTACTTTTTCTTAGATTTTTTTTTCTTAGAAACCTTTTTCTTTGGTGCTTTTGAATCAATATAATCTTTCGCTTGTTCAAGGGTCATGTCAGACACATCCACCGTTTTGGGTAATTCAATTTTCACTTTACCTTTGATAATATGATGTCTTCCCCATCGTGCTTTTTCTACCCTTATGCCCTCTGACTCCCATACGTGAATTAGTTTATCCTTTTCCTTCTGTATTTTATCTTCAATTAACGTAATAATATCATCTTCGGACAAATTATCCCAATCATATTTCTTGTTAACATTAATGAACATACTATTCCATTTAATAAACGGCCCGAAACGTCCTTTCCCTTTTTGCACAGGCAAATCTTGATAGACATATATGGGTGCATCTGCCTTCTCCTTTTCTTGAATCAATTCAATAGCAAGGTCTAATTCTACATCTAAGGGATTTACTCCTTTTGGTAACGAAACGAATTTCTTTCCAAACTTTACATAAGGTCCGAAACGGCCATTGTTAACTTCAATATCCTCATTTTTATAAACACCTATGGTTTTTGGAAGTTGGAATAAATCCATCGCCTCGTCATAAGTAATATTGCTTAATTGCTGTTCAGGTGATAAACTAGCAAAGGACGGTTTCTCCTCATCATCAACGGTCCCTATTTGCACCATAGGACCAAACTTACCTAATCTAACGCTTACCTGACGACCAGTTTTTGGGTCTGTTCCTAAAATTCGTTCCCCTGATTCTCGACCTGCATTTGCGGCGACATCTTCTACTTTTGGATGAAAATTTTGATAAAATGTTTTCATCATTTTTGTCCAATTTTCTTTACCATCAGCAATAGCGTCAAAACTAGCTTCAACTTTAGCTGTAAAGTTATAATCTAAAATTGATTCAAAATGATTAACAAGAAAATCGGTGACAATCATACCAATATCTGTTGGAACCAGTTTACCTTTATCCGATCCAACGTTCTCCGATAAATTTTTCTCTAAAATGTCAGTGTTTTCTAACACTAATTGTGTGTAGTTCCTTGGCGCCCCTTCAACACTACCTTTTTCTACATAATTTCTGTTTTGAATGGTAGATATCGTTGGTGCATATGTTGACGGTCGCCCAATCCCTAATTCTTCAAGTTTTTTCACAAGCGATGCTTCTGTAAATCTCGCTGGCGGTCTGGAATAACGTTCTGTTGCTGAAATAAAATTGTTATGTAGAGACTCGTCTAGTTTTAAAGAAGGCAACATGCCGTCCTTTTCTGCAAATTCATCGTCCGTACCCTCAAGATAAACTTTTAGGAAACCATCAAACGTGATCATTTCACCATTTGATGAGAATAAGGTATTATGGGTAGAAGCCGAAATTTTGACACTTGTGCGCTCTAATTGTGCTTCGCTCATCTGAGATGCAATAGCTCTTTTCCAAATCAGTTCATATAATCGGGCCTGATCTCTGTCTACATTTGCTCTATGCTGAGCAAAATTAGTAGGTCGAATGGCCTCGTGTGCTTCTTGGGCACCTTTACTTTTTCCCTTAAAATTTCTTGGCTTACTATAGGATTCTCCATAAGCACTTTCAATTTCTGCTTGTGCGCCTTTTCGTGCCTCATCAGACAGATTAACACTGTCTGTTCTCATGTAAGTTATGAGCCCTGATTCATACAGACGTTGAGCGTTACTCATAGTTCTACTAACTGAAAAACCTAATTTCCGTGCAGCTTCCTGCTGCAGAGTTGAGGTCGTAAAAGGTGCAGAAGGCGATTTCTTTGCTGGTTTTTTATCGAGACTGGCAATTTTAAAAGCAGCGTCTTTGTTTGATTCCAAAAAGCTAAGAGCCTCTTCTTTTGATGAAAAATTCCTAGGTAGCTTCGCTTTGAAATTTTGATTTTTCTCGTTTAAAAATTCTGCATCAATTCTAAATGATGCTATTGGCATAAATTTTTCAATTTGCCTTTCTTTTTCAACAATCAATCGCACCGAAACTGACTGCACTCTTCCCGCAGAAAGACCACCTTTAACTTTTCGCCACAATACCGGAGACAATTCATAACCTACAATTCTATCGAGAACACGTCGCGCTTGTTGTGCATCAACTAAATGATAATCAATATTTCTTGGGTTTTCTATGGCGCGTTGAATAGCTCCTTTGGTAATCTCATGAAAAACAATTCGTTTTGTTTTACTTTTATCTAATTTTAAAGACTCCGCAAGATGCCATGCAATCGCTTCTCCTTCTCTATCCTCGTCACTCGCTAACCACACTGTTTCTGCTTTCTTTGCTAAGTCCTTAAGCTTTTTTACAACCGCTTTTTTATCTTTGGAAACTTCATATTTTGGCTTAAAATCTCCTTCAACATCAACTCCAAGCTCTTTCGATGGTAAATCTGCTATATGTCCAAAACTCGACTCAACTTTAAAGTCTTTACCTAAAAACTTTTCAATTGTTTTTGCCTTTGCAGGTGACTCTACAATAACTAAATTCTTCGCCATTCTTCAGATTTTAAAGCTACAAATGTAGATGAAAAACATTTTAAAAACCTAATTTGTCTTGCAATAGGTTGGTCTTAGTGTCAAGATTTAATAAAACTTTATGATTTACTAACCCCATTTTAAATTTGCTGTAATCTATTCAAAACCAACCACATTGCGATAAATGAGGTATGCTGGCAAATAGATTATGGAGACTGTAAAAAATAATCCAACGCCACATGCAAGAACTCCTAGCATTCCTAAAATTCCCGTCACAATCAACAATCCAAAACTCAAAAACCATTTTTTTGTTCCGAGACTAAAACTAATTTTAACAATATCAATTTCTGTCAAATGCGTATTATTTGAAAAAACAATTGCAAAAAATTGTAAAGGCACGAAAGCATAAACAAAGGGAATAAAGAATAAGTATTGCGTCACTGCTGTTATGACGGCGTGAAAAATTCCTAACATCAGAATTTTCCTAGTATGGCCTGATGAAAAATAGTAAAATAAATCATTTTTTGAAGGTTGATTTAAGTCAAGATGCTTACATGACCTGTAAAACCCTGCCAATAGCCCTATGGTCAAGGATGAGACGCAAATGGTCAGTGGCAACATATTAAACGAGGTGATGAATGACTGATTAAATACATCAAATTCTTGGCCATAGACTTCTGTTAAAGGGCTAGAACTAATTCCAATTGAATTGAACAGAAATGACAGTACAAAACCAAATGAAAATAATATCAATATCATCGTTAAACCGGTTAGCCATATGTCCTTAAATTTTTTTATGCTCTCATGTAGCAACCCACCAAAATCTAAATACTCTGCTGAACTTATTTTATGTTGTATGTCAATAAACGTCATATGGTAAATCTAAATTACTTTTCAAATTTACACAATCCCGTACATTAAAAAAGTGACACTGCCACTTTGTCATAAAAACGAAATAAATTGTATCTTTGCACACTTATTGACCGCTTCAGATTTCAATGTAGATATGGAAAAAATTATAGATGAAAAAATACAAGGCCAAACTCTAAGTTTAGAGCAACGCGAATCAAATAAGAGAAAACTCTTTATTGAGAGTTATGGGTGTGCCATGAATTTTAGTGACAGTGAAATTGTTGCATCAATTTTAGCAAAGGAAGGATTTAACACGACGCAAAAATTAGAAGAAGCGGATCTTGTTTTGGTCAATACCTGCTCGATAAGAGACAAGGCAGAGCAGACAGTAAGAAAACGTTTAGAAAAATACAATGCTGTAAAAAAACACAATCCAAAAATGAAGGTTGGTGTTCTGGGATGCATGGCAGAGCGTCTAAAAAATAAATTTCTCGAGGAAGAAAAAATCGTTGATTTGGTTGTAGGCCCAGATGCCTACAAGGACTTGCCAAATCTTATTTCTGAAGTTGAAGAAGGAAGAAATGCTGTAAATGTTATTTTGTCAAAAGAAGAAACCTATGGAGATATTTCTCCTGTTAGACTTCAAAGTAATGGTGTTACAGCTTTTGTATCTATAACTCGTGGATGTGACAACATGTGTACTTTTTGTGTAGTCCCTTTTACTAGAGGACGTGAACGAAGTAGAGATCCATTTAGCATAATCGAAGAACTCAACGATTTATCCCAAAGGGGATTTAAAGAGGTTACATTACTAGGCCAAAATGTAGACAGTTATTTATGGTATGGCGGAGGATTAAAAAAAGATTTTAATAAAGCAAGTGACCTAGAAAAAGCAACAGCAACTGATTTTGCGAAATTATTAATCATGTGTGCAGAGGCGCAACCAAAAATGAGAATTCGTTTTTCAACATCTAATCCTCAAGACATGACATTAGATGTTGTGAGAGCAATGTCCAAACACAAAAATGTGTGTAATTATATACATTTACCCGTGCAAAGCGGTAGCAATCGTATTTTAAAAGAAATGAACCGCCAACATTCTCGTGAGGAATACATTACGCTGATTACTGAAATCAAAAACATATTACCAGATTGTACCATATCACATGACCTTATTACTGGTTTTCCAACTGAATCCGAAGAAGATCATCAAGACACCTTAAGTTTAATGGAACAGGTGAAATATTCATTTGGCTACATGTTCGCCTACTCTGAAAGACCAGGTACAATGGCAGCACGAAAATTAAAAGATGATATTCCCGAAACTATAAAAAAGAGAAGACTTGCAGAGGTTGTGGCCTTACAGCAAGAGCATAGTAAGTACAGAACAGAAAAATACTTAGATCAAATAGTTGAAGTCTTAATTGAAAAAGAGTCTAAAAAATCATCGGAGCATTGGTCAGGAAGAACAGAACATAATTCAGTGGCAGTTTTCCCTAAAGAACACTACAACATTGGCGATTTTGTAAATGTCAAAATCATTGATTGCACCTCTGCTACTTTAATTGGTAATGCCGTTGAATATTCAAAAAACAATTAATCTATGGAGTCAATTCAAGCTATAAAACAACGTTTCGGTATTATTGGAAACGATCCCGCACTCAATCGTGCCATAGAAAAAGCTATTCAAGTTGCACCAACTGATATTTCAGTTTTGGTTACAGGTGAGTCAGGAGTGGGAAAAGAAAGTGTCCCAAAAATAATTCATCAACTTTCGCACAGAAAGCACGGTAAATACATTGCTGTAAATTGTGGAGCAATTCCTGAGGGGACTATTGACAGTGAATTGTTTGGGCATGAAAAAGGGGCCTTTACTGGTGCTACTCAAACTCGATCAGGTTATTTTGAAGTTGCAGACGGTGGGACAATTTTCTTGGATGAGGTTGGAGAGTTGCCTCTCACAACACAAGTTCGATTGCTAAGAGTCCTAGAAAACGGTGAATTTATAAAAGTAGGGTCAAGTAAAGTTCAAAAAACAAATGTTCGAATTGTGGCTGCTACTAACATGGATATGTTTGATGCCATAAAAAAAGAAAAATTTAGAGAAGATTTGTACTACAGGCTGAGTACAATAGATATACACTTGCCCGCTTTAAGATTGCGAAAAGAGGACATACATCTGTTATTTAGGAAATTTGCTAGTGATTTTGCCTTAAAATACAAGATGCCAACCATAAAGCTTAACACTGAAGCCATACTGATGCTTGTTAAATACCGTTGGAGTGGAAATATCAGGCAATTGAGAAATGTTGCTGAACAAGTTTCAGTTCTTGAACACAAAAGAGAAATTACTCCAGAAATATTAAAAAATTATTTGCCTAATACTGGTCAAAATTTACCCGCTGTCATCAATGCTTCGAAAAAAGAAAGTGACTTCAGTAATGAACGAGAAATACTTTATAAGGTGTTGTTCGATATGAAAAGTGATCTCAATGATTTAAAAAAATTGACACTTGAGCTTATGCAAAAAGGAAATACTCAAGATGTACAAAAAGACAACCAAAGTCTTATTCAAAAAATTTATCGGGAGGATAATGAAAGTGATGACACAAAAGATGATTTAGAAGTTTTATCACTCCCTGAAAAAAACACGCAAAATGTTGAGATTATTGAAAATAACACCGATAAATATCATTTTGCTGAAGAAATACAAGAAGAAGAAACGTTATCCCTGCACGACAAGGAACTAGAATTAATTAAAAAATCTTTAGAGCGGCACCATGGTAAACGAAAATTAGCAGCTTCAGAACTCGGTATCAGTGAGCGCACTTTATACAGGAAAATTAAACAGTTTGATCTATAGTTTTTAGGGTTATTTTTTTGCAATAAAATTATTTTAATTGAAAAGAAATAACTGAGAATTATACCAAAATTACTAAATGAACATACTATATTTATACCTGAACTTAATATTCAAATGAAAAACACTCACTACACAATATTACTTTTATTTACAATGAGCTTTCAAGGTTGTTGGAAGTATTCTTTTACAGGAGTGAGTGATTTAAATGCAGACACTTTCCAGGTTAATTATTTTCAAAACACATCAGCTTTAATAGAACCTGGACTAGATCGAGACTTCACTATTGCACTTCAAGATTTACTAACCAATCAGACAAGCTTAGGTCTTGTACCCTCAAATGGCGACTTAGTTTATGAGGGCGAAATTACTGAGTATCGTATTTCTCCTACGACAGCAACATCTGACAACAGAGCTGCTCAAAATAGACTGACAATTACAGTACAGGTAAGATTTTTTGACACTAATAATCCCGATGAAGACCTTGAGCAACGTTTCTCTTTTTTCTATGATTATCCCGGAAGTTCACAACTAGTAGGGAACCAAAAAGATATCGCACATGAAGAAATTTTTGAACGAATTACACAGGACATATTTAATGCTACCTTAGCAAAATGGTAATCATATGAATCGTCAAGAATTTTCTGAAATATTAATAAACCCTCATAGTTTAAAAACGGATCAGATTAAAAAAATCAATTTAATTCTAGATACTTTTCCATATTTTCAATCGGCAAGAGCTATATACCTAAAAGGACTGAAGTCTAATAATAGTTTCAAATACAATCAGGCATTAAAAACAACCGCAGCATACACAACAAACAGAAATGTGTTGTTTGATTTTATAACCTCTGATTCCTTCAACCAAAATGATATTTCTCAACAAATTAAAGAAAGTGGTGCCAATCTTGAAGAAATAGAGGTTTTAGAATTTGAAGATGTTTCATTTAAGAAAAGTGTTGTTGTTGACGATGCCTTGAAACAACATTTAAGAGACTCTGAAGCTGTTGTAGACCCAAAGCTTTTCAAAGCTAAAAGCACAATAGCTAAACCTACCGAAGATGTGGTTAACACTGTAAAACCCTCAAAATCAATTGAATTAAAAGCTGAGGAAGAACTCGAGATTGGAAAACCCCTAAATTTTAATAAAAATGAGGTGCATTCTTTTTCTGAATGGTTAAAAATTACAAGTTTCAAACCCATTATTAGACCAGGTGAAATAGAGAAAAAAGAACGACCCATCATCAGCCAAAAGTCATTAGAAAAAAAACTAAATCTTATTGATAAATTTATTGAGTTAAATCCAAAAATAACACCAATTAGACAAGACCACGAGCTTGCCGATTTAGCTTCAAAAAATTTAATAAAATCAGATGCTTTAATGACAGAAACTCTTGCTAGAATTTATTTAGAGCAAAAACAGTACACTAAAGCTATTAAATCTTACGAAATATTAAGTTTGAAATATCCAGAAAAAAGTGGTTTCTTTGCAGACCAAATTAAAGCAATACAAGTTATACTTGATAAAATATAAGATACAATGAGTACATTTTCAATTTTTCTAATTTTAATCGTCATCGTCGCCTTTTTATTAGTGGTAGTGGTAATGGTTCAAAATCCAAAAGGAGGTGGTTTAGCTTCAACATTTGGAGGAGGTGGTTCTCAGCAAATGGGAGGTGTTAAAAAAACAACAGATTTTTTAGACAAAAGCACATGGGCTTTAGCGACACTTCTACTTGCTTTAATTTTAATATCAAATATCGCAATTCCAGGAGCTGGAGGTGACATAGAATCCAAAGCCTTGGATGCTGAAGCAACAGAACAAAGTGTGCCTTTACCAAATGCAACTCCAATTAGTGCGCCTGTGGAATCAAATCCTGTTTCCAATGACAGCAACCAATAGCAACAATAGTTAAGAATTAAACAAAAAATGCTAACCGTAACGGTTAGCATTTTTTGTTTTTATTGAGTAATAATGAAATTTTGTCAGTTCTTAACACATGGCATAATTTTAGAATAGAGTATAGAGAATTATTATTAATCAAAACAAACAAAAAAATGGGCTTAAATATTAAACCATTGGCAGACAGAGTTGTAATTGAACCTGCTGCTGCTGAAACTAAAACTGCTTCTGGAATTATCATACCAGACAATGCTAAGGAAAAACCTCAGCAAGGTATTGTGATGGCTGTTGGAAAAGGCACAAAAGACGACCCAATAACAGTTGCTGTTGGAGACAAAGTTCTTTATGGCAAATACTCAGGGACAGAGCTTAAGCTAGAAGGAAAGGACTATTTAATCATGCGAGAAAGTGATATTCTTGCAATCGTTTAATCATTTAAATAAAACTAAAAATGGCAAAAGAAATAAAATTTGATATTGAAGCACGAGACGGACTAAAACGTGGTGTTGATGCATTAGCCAATGCAGTGAAGGTTACTTTGGGACCTAAAGGTCGTAATGTAATAATTAGTAAGTCTTTCGGAGCGCCTCAAGTCACTAAAGATGGTGTGACGGTAGCAAAAGAAATAGATATTGAGAATGAGCTTGAAAATATGGGAGCTCAAATGGTTAAGGAAGTTGCTTCCAAAACAAATGACCTTGCGGGAGATGGAACAACAACAGCAACTGTACTAGCTCAAGCTATTGTCAAAGAAGGGTTAAAAAACGTTGCTGCTGGAGCGAATCCAATGGATTTGAAAAGAGGAATTGACAAGGCCGTTGATGCTATTACCAAAGACTTAGTAAAACAAGCAAAAAAAGTAGGTAATTCATCTGAAATGATCAAACAAGTTGCTGCAATCTCTGCAAACAATGACGATACCATTGGTGAATTAATTTCAAAAGCTTTTGATAAGGTTGGTAAAGAAGGTGTGATAACTGTTGAGGAAGCCAAAGGAATGGAGACATACGTAGATGTTGTAGAGGGAATGCAATTTGACAGAGGTTATTTGTCACCATACTTTGTGACTGATGCTGATAAGATGATTGCAGATTTAGAAAATCCATACATCTTATTATTTGATAAAAAGATTTCTAATCTACAGGAAATTCTTCCAATTTTAGAACCAATTGCACAATCTGGACGTCCTCTTTTAATCATTGCCGAAGATGTTGATGGCCAAGCATTAGCAACACTCGTTGTAAATAAATTAAGAGGTGGTCTAAAAATTGCAGCCGTAAAAGCCCCTGGTTTTGGTGATCGAAGAAAGGCAATGCTAGAAGATATTGCGATTCTTACTGGTGGTACAGTGATTTCAGAGGAACGAGGATTCACCTTAGAAGGTGCCGACTTAAGCATGTTAGGAACAGCAGAGACGGTTACTATTGATAAAGACAATACAACCATTGTAAATGGTACTGGTAAAGCAAGTGATATTAAAGCAAGAGTTAATCAAATTAAAACTCAAATAGAAACGACAACTTCAGATTACGATAAAGAAAAGCTTCAAGAACGTTTGGCGAAATTAGCTGGAGGTGTTGCAGTATTATATGTTGGTGCAGCAAGTGAAGTTGAAATGAAAGAGAAAAAAGATCGTGTGGATGACGCATTACATGCGACAAGAGCCGCTGTAGAAGAAGGCATTGTTGCTGGTGGTGGAGTTGCTTTAGTGAGAGCAAAATCGGTTTTGGAAAAGATAACTACTGAAAATCTTGACGAAGTGACAGGAATACAAATTGTTGCTCGTGCCATTGAGTCGCCATTGCGAACAATTGTAGAAAATGCAGGAGGAGAAGGAAGTGTGGTTGTAGCAAAAGTAAAAGAAGGAAAAAAAGATTTTGGTTATGATGCCAAATCAGAAACCTATGTTGACATGCTAAAAGCCGGAATTATTGATCCAAAAAAAGTAACACGAATAGCGTTAGAAAACGCAGCCTCCGTTGCTGGCATGATTTTAACAACTGAATGTGCTCTCGTAGATATTAAAGAAGACACACCTCCAATGCCTCCTATGGGCGGTGGCGGAATGCCTGGAATGATGTAAATTCCATGAAATAATGAATATAAAAAACGCTTCAAATATGCATTGAAGCGTTTTTTTATTGTTTTATATTTTTTACATTTAATGTTTATTATATTCAATATAATGCACTTAATTCGAAATATCACATATGTTTTTACGGTGGTGACTTTAATTGTTAGCTGTGATAATGAAACATTTGAGTCACCATCATCATCAATCGATATTGACGATGTCATTGAATTGCCTCAAGTGTTTATAAATACAAATGGGCAAGAAATAGTTGATGAACCAAAGATACTTGCAGACATGACTATCACAACCGGTGAAACAGTCAACTTTGTTGGTAAAATAGGAATTGAAATACGTGGTTCCTCTTCACAATTTTTTCCAAAAAAACAATTTGGAATTGAAACCCGAGATGATACTGGAGAGGATATTGATGTGGCAATTTTAGAATTCCCTGAAGAAGAGGACTGGATTTTAAATGCACCTTACAGTGATAAAACACTTTTTAGGAATGTGTTAATTTATGACTTATCAAGAGATATTGGACGTTATGCAAGTCGCGTTGAATTTGTAGAGTTAACCATTAATGATTTATACAATGGTATTTATGTTTTCATGGAAAAATTAAAAAGAGATGAAAATCGTATTGACATAAACAAACTAAAAGAAGATGAAAATAGTGGTGAAGATGTTACTGGTGGCTATATCCTAAAAATTGACAAAGCTGATGGTGCAAATGAAACGATTTACACCGACTTCAATGCATTTGCTTCAAACTTCACACCTAATGGTGCCGATGGTGATCAAAAAATTTACTTCAATTATGATTATCCAAAAGCAGAAAAAATCACCTTAGAACAACGTAGCTACATTAGCACCTACATCAATGATTTTGAAACAGCTTTATATAATGGTAATTTCGCGGATATGGAAGAAGGGTATGCCAATTATATTGATGTAAACAGTTTTATAGAATTTTTCATATTAAATGAACTTGCTAACAATGTCGATGGCTACAGATTGAGCACTTGGCTGACAAAAGAAAAAAATGAGAAATTAAAAATGGGTCCTATTTGGGACTTTAATTTAGCTTTTGGCAATGCAAATTATTGTGGTGGAGAAAATACCAATGTCTGGGCTTACAAATTCAATGACCGTTGTCCAAATGACTTCTGGCTAATCCCTTTTTGGTGGGAAAAATTAATGGAAGACCCTGCTTTTGTCATGCAATTAAAAGACAGATGGTTTGAATTACGAAGTGGTCAATTGTCTAATAATGCCATACAAGATAAAATTGATTTTTACGAGACAATATTACAAAGCTCCTTGAGTATTGATAGAAACTTTAATAGATGGCCTATTTTATCAACCTATATATGGCCAAATAATTTTATTGGCAATACATACGAGGAAGAATTACGCTACCTAAGAGAATTTATTGAAACCCGAGTTACTTGGCTCGATATTAATATCGCTGATTTATAAGTGAATTTTAAGTAACCTTGAAGCGCCTAATTAATTTTGAAATTTCGATAAAAATACTCTGCGCGCAAATATGATTTTTCTCCCAAACTATTTAATCTATAGCTTTTTCGGTGAGCGTTAAATTTAATTCCTGAACTTTCATCGTATGTTATATTATCAATCCAACTTGTATGATTTGATAGTTCAACTTTATTGGCAACCATCTCAAAAGTATGCGAATCAAAAAAATAAGTCCACTTATCAGACATGTTAGTATCGTTTGGATAAATAACATTCACAGCATAAGTTTTTATGTCACCAATGAAAACATTGTCTTTCAAAATTAATTTTGTTCCTTTACCCAACAATGTAAATGGCTGACCAACAACATACTGTGCCGCAAAAAAACTATTTCTTGCTTCTTCTAGCTCGATAAAAGATGTGACAAGTGAATCATTAATTATCTTAGATATTTCGTTATCGTTAAAGGATATGACAATATTCTTTTCATTTTCCTGCCATTTTATAGATCCAGAAAAATTAGTTTTCAAATGAAATGATTGCAATTGATTTATCTTATTTTCAACTGTTCCATCTTCAAAAAACAAGGTAGTTTCTTTAACAAAGCTAAGTTGTTTAACTCGTTGCCATGAGGTTAAGCCACCATGATTTTCAATTGACTTCATTACCACCTCTTCTGCGGTTATTGCAGTGTCACTGCATCCTAACAAAAGAATTTTTAAAGCCACTAAATAACAAAATAGCGCCTTGGATAAAAACAACTGCTCCTTAATGTTCCTCACTCGATACTGCTTCCTCCTTATTCAAGTCTTCTTGATTTTTCTTCTTTAACTTCTTCAAATCCATTTTACAAACAGCACAAGCTCCAGATTCACTATAAGTTTTACCTTGTTCACAATCCATAGGGCACTGGTACTCAGCTACCATCGCAACATCGGCCCGATCTGCAGCAGTATCAGCCATCACTTCCTGTTCAGCATTATCGGATGCTTCTTTATTTGTTTCTTTACATGAAAGCATTGAAAACACAACACTTAAACATAATAACACTAGTATATTTTTCATATCATCACATTTATTTAATTAATTATCCTGATGGTCTTTTACAACCTTCTCATCTCGGTATTTACAGCAGGCATCTATACTATTATAAATTTCATCTTTTGCCTTCATTTCTTTCGTATCATGACCAACAGCAATAATGTTTTGTTTGATTTCTTTTAAAGTTGTTTTTTGTTCATCAAAAATTAATTTTAATTCATGAGACTTGACATTCCAATTGGCATATTTAACACCTTTTGTTTTAATAGAAGCTTTTTCAATTCTAGTTTTACACATCATACAAACACCATCTACTTCAATACTAGCTTTGGCATTTTTATTTTGTGCATCTACAGCTGTTCCTAAAAACAGTAAACTAAGTAATACGATATTTTTCATAAATTTTAATTTATTTTAAACCTTATCCCAGTGTAATACATAGAACCAAAAATTGGTCCATAAACAAAATTTGCATCAAAATTTGAACTAAAAGGGTTATCAGCACTGATAATAGGATTCGATTGTTTTACGTTTGTTAAATTTTCGCCACCTAAATATACCTCAAATTTATTAGAAAATACTTTTGTTATTTGAGCATTTAAAGTTGAAAGAGTTGGCGTATAATTTGGTAATTGATAAAGTAATGGACTCGCTTGGGTTGAATAAAAACGCTGCTTACCAAGCCAATTAAACGTCGTATCAAATTTCCATTGAGAATTATTAACTGTTTTAAGAGTACTGTATGAAATATTTGTAAAAATACGATGTCTTGGTGTTAAAGGCTTCTCTAATTCACCCGATTCATACTGGGTTTTTATATCGTAAAATTTATATGCTGCCCTTAAGTCAAACCTTTCAAAAACATTATAATTAAGTTCAATTTGAACACTATTCGAATAGCTTTTCCCTTTGAGGTTGTAAAAATTTACTTCTTGTGAATTTTCAAAATCAACAACAATCTGATTATTGAAATTAGTACGATAATAATCAATTAAAACATCAGCTTTTCTATCGAACAAATTAAATCCTTGTAAAAAAGAAACTCCATAATTCCAGGCAATTTCAGGCTCTAATCCATAAACGGGACCACTCACGTTTCTAATATTAAATGTTCTTGACGATGCAAACATATTTTGGTTTTCAGCAAATATATTAGCGCTTCGTTTTCCTCTACCAAATGAGGCTCTCAAAGCAGAACGCTCCCAAGGCGTGTAACGCAAATGAAATCTTGGAGTTATAAAGGTCCCTAACAAATTGTGCGAATCTACTCTAACGCCAGCAGTTAAATTTAAATCGTCAATGTTATCAAATGTATACTCAAAAAAAGCTCCAAAAGATCTCTCCGTGCGTTTGTAATCATTATCAAGGACCTGCTCATCATAATTGTCATAAGTAAAAGACACTCCAGTTTTCACTTTGTGTCTTGAATCACCAATAATAGAATTATAGATAATATTTGAATAAATACTCTGGTGTTCAATATCATAATTATTAAGACCAAAATAGGATTCCTGATTGTGATTACTAAAAGCAAATTGAACACCCAAACTGTGATACGGAATATCAGGATTTACATAACCAAGTTTTCCTGAAATTTCAAAACGCTCAGTATCAATTTCACTCCCCCACGAATTGGTGGTAAATTTGTCAGTGTTCGGATTGAAATTTAATTGGCCTGCTTGCTTTTGATCGTTTAAGATTCTGATGTTTAAAAAACTAACAAATCCATTCTCAAGATCGGTATATTGCCAACGATTCATGACATTAATTTGTTTTTGTAACGGCATGTCTAAAAATGAATCATCATTTTTATCAAATTTCTTATCTCTCATATCCCCATGAATGTATAAACCAGAGCTCCACTTTTCATTCAAATTAGTATTAATATGAGTATTTAGCTCAATTCGACCATTTGCCGAAACATAGGTATTAAAAAAAAGCCTATTATCTTTTGTTGGCTTTTGGAGCTCTGCATTTATCTGACCCGCAATACTCTCAAAGCCATTTACAACACTCCCTGCTCCTTTTGTGATTTGGATACTTTCCACCCAGGTCCCTGGAATAAAACTTAATCCATAGGCCTGCGACGCACCACGAATGGATGGAATGTTTTCTGTAGCTATTAAAATGTAAGGACTTGTAAGCCCCAGCATTTTTATTTGCTTTGACCCAGAGACTGCGTCTGCGAAATTAACATCAATTGAAGGGTTCGTCTCAAAACTTTCAGCTAAATTACAACAAGCGGCTTTGAGCAATTCTTCACTGCTAATATTAATTATATTTTTTGCTTCAAAATAAGAAGTGGCTGAAGCCTTTATTTTACCATTCAAAACCACCTCATCTAAAGTAGCCAACGGCCTCAACCTGTGTTGAATTACGTTTGAATTAGCAATATCTAATGTGTCAGTTGAAAACCCAACATAGCTTATTATTAACTTTTTATATTCTTTTTTGTAGGGAATTGAAAACGCCCCATCTATGTCAGTAGAAGTTCCAACAGTAGTATCTAGCCAAAAAATATTAGCTCCTGGTAATGGTATAATTTCATTACTATTATTTGCTTCCAAAACAACACCTTTAAGCTCTGCCTGTGCAAAAACTAACATTGGTGTAATTAAGAAAATGAAAATTATATGTTTCATTGTTTGTGTTTTAAATAATTGAGATTTGAAAAAGTCCCCCTGATGAGGAAAAATCAGGCGTTGACGCACAATAGAACAATTTGCGTCGTATTATTTAAAACAATCAGATTAAAAAGTTTTGATTAACAATTAAGCGATTAACTATCAATTTTGGTGGTGAGTAATCATTAAAACTCTTTTTTGACAAAAGTTCAACACTAACAAGGTGATTAATTGATCGCGTAACTTCAAATAACGCGGTTTGAATATCCATACTCAAGTCATCGAAGTCGTGCATTAACAACTCATCTTGACCGGTCACAATATTCACCTCGTCCTTACAACACATTTTTTTTACAAATTCCTCTAAATCAATACTAGAAGAATCCATATTACACTTATTAAGCTCAGAAAAAAGAGCGACGTCTATCAACTTATCACCACAAAAATGCTTTTCAATGGTAAATGACATGGTTGAGGACAAGACAATAAGTGCCAGAAAGACAGAGAACATCTTATGTAAAAAATGTTTAACCATACTGCAAATGTATAAAAACTTAATTTAGGCTATCATCAATTAATACAGTATTAACATCAATTCTTCAACTTGTTGTAGTAAAAAGCTGGTAACAAAATAATTAGAATCATAGGTTGAATTAAAAATCTTCTCATATTAAAGAATAAATAATAATCTTCTTGTTTTGGATTAACCACAAAATAAATAAAAGTAATTACTAGAAAACAATATGATATTACATAAATTAAACTTGCAAATTTTACAATCCCTTTATCATTCCACATATTGTAAATAATGACCAATGAGATCAATGAGTTTAACATGTATCGAAGGGTTGTAAATAAGACCAACTTGAATGTCTCTCGACGTGGTGAATCAATATATAAGTAATCATTTTTAAAAAAATTTAGATAAGGGTCATAAAATAAATGTTCTTCAAAAAATCTTATTAGAATTAAACACCCAACACCCAACACTGTGAAAAAAAATTTTCTTGCTTTACTCATTTCTCTTATTAATCATATTTAATCTTCTCACCCACATAACCCATAATAAAAACACCATTCCATAAATAATTAGTGGAAAGACTATGGTATGTAAAATTTCATGATGTGCAGGATAGTGATAGATGGCCAATGTTATGAGGACTATTCTTAATATATTCATAGAATAAATTAAAATGCTTCCAGCTATAATAAACATCGATGTCGATTGAATGTTATCTGCAAACGCAACAATGAACGAGGTGAATAAAATCAAAATACTTATCGAATTACAACCCTCAACAATTCTTGCTATATAAGTACCTTCTATGATGAGTTTAAGAGAAGCCTCTGATTCATGTGGAACAATACTTGATTGATACCCCAGCAAATTAATCAAATTATCACAATGTTGAGCTACTAAATTAGTTGCGTAATCAGGAAAATATCGAAACCCTGTTGAAAACTCTAAATAATATTTGTAAGCAATAGACAACAATGCATATGTGAATAAAAATAGCACAATGAATCTAATGACTAACTTATATTTTGCGAAATATATTCCCATATGTTTAAAGTTAAAATTACATAAACTGAAGAGGATTATAAGTATTTTTTAAATACTTTTATCTTAAATTAAAATTACAGTGATATTGAAAAACCTAAAAAAAGAAGTAATCAACATTGTTAATGATCAAAATAACTCCGTTGACGATCGTCTAAAATGCCTATGTAATCTACTTAAACAGCGCATTACTTACTACGATTGGGTAGGTTTTTATTTCAAAAATGGTCAAAAAAACGAACTCAAACTTGGGCCTTATGCCGGAGAACCAACAGACCACACTATTATTCCTTTTGGAAAAGGTATTTGTGGCCAGGTTGCTGTTAGTAATGAGAAATTTATTGTTCCAGATGTCTCAGCAGAAGACAACTACATTGCCTGTAGCTTGAGTGTCAAATCAGAAATTGTTGTTCCTGTTTTTGTAAATGGAGTCAACGTAGGTCAAATTGATATTGATTCTGAATCTGCAAATCCATTTTCTGAAAAAGATGAAGAACTTTTAGAATTTGTTTGTAGTCAAGTTTCAGGTATTCTACAGTTGTTAACAACTCCCTGAATTCGTTAAAAAGTCCGTGGGCTTTTTAATAAAATAACTATACGGAATTCATAAATTTGATGGCTTATTAATACATCTATAATGAGCAATTCAAAACCTATAACATCGGCCCTTATTTCAGTTTTTAATAAAGAGGGATTACAACCTATTGTTGAGAAACTAAATGAGCAAAACGTTATCATCTATTCCACTGGAGGAACGCAACAATTCATTAATGAGCTAGGTATTGATGTTGTCCCTGTTGAAGACATTACCTCCTACCCGTCAATTCTTGGAGGCAGAGTTAAAACTTTGCATCCTAAAGTGTTTGGAGGTATTCTAAATCGTCAAGATCATGTCAAGGACATGACTGAAATATCCGAATTTGAAATTCCACAAATTGATTGTGTTATCGTGGACTTATATCCATTTGAAAAAACAGTAACCTCTGGTGCGTCAAAGCAGGATATTATCGAAAAAATAGATATTGGAGGTATTTCACTTATTCGAGCAGCTGCAAAAAATTACAATGATGTCATCTGCGTGTCATCTGTACAGGACTATCAAGAATTTTTGGAGTTAATTACATCTAACCATGGTCATACCACCATCAAAGACAGACGCTATTTCGCAACCAAATCCTTTAATGTTTCTTCTCACTACGATTCAGCTATTTTCACCTATTTTAATAAAACTCAGGATTTAAATTCACTAAAAATAAGTAACATTGAAGGTAAAGTGTTGCGATACGGTGAAAACCCACATCAAAGTGGCTTTTTTTATGGAGATTTTGAAGCCATATTTAATAAAATTCATGGAAAGGAACTTAGCTACAATAATCTGCTAGATGTAGACGCTGCAGTAAATCTCATGAATGAATTTAAAGAAGAGTTGCCAACATTCGCAATTTTAAAACACAACAACGCGTGTGGTTTAGCCCAAAGAGCATCAATACACGAGGCTTACTTAGATGCGTTAGCTGGGGACCCGATCTCCGCCTTTGGTGGTATTTTAATCAGTAATACCGAAATAGATAAGGCAACCGCTGAAGAAATTCACAAATTATTTTGTGAAGTTGTAATTGCGCCATCGTACTCCGAAGACGCAATCAACTTGTTAAAAGGTAAAAAAAATAGAATAATTTTAATCCAAAAAAAGATAGCACTTCCAAAATTAACGGTTAGAACCTGCCTAAATGGTAATTTAGTGCAATACAGAGATGACAAAACTGATTGTTTAGATGATTTAAAATATGCTACCAACAATGCACCATCAAGTGAAGAACTAGACGATTTATTATTCGCTTCAAAATTGTGTAAACACACCAAATCAAATACCATTGTTCTCGCAAAAAACAAGCAACTTTGTGCAAGTGGAACAGGTCAAACGAGTCGTGTTGACGCTCTAAATCAAGCGATACACAAAGCAAAATCGTTTAAGTTTGATTTACAAGGTGCAGTTATGGCCAGTGATGCTTTTTTTCCCTTTCCTGATTGTGTTGAAATTGCTGATAAAGTGGGGATTTCAGCGATTATTCAACCAGGCGGATCCATAAAAGACCAATTGAGCATTGATTATTGCAATCACAACGACATGTCGATGGTGATGACAGGCACAAGACATTTCAAGCATTAATTTTATAAAAAAACAAACTCATTTTAAAGATTTAGATGTTAAATTATATCGTATATTTTAGTACATTTACAAGCAAGCGTAAACGAACAGTAACAACCCTCACATAACTCATAAAAAAGCATGGGATTTTTTGATTTCTTAACAGAAGAAATATCCATAGATTTAGGCACTGCAAATACTTTAATTATTCACAATGATAAAGTAGTTGTTGATAGCCCGTCGATCGTTGCTAGAGATCGTATTTCTGGAAAAATAATTGCTGTTGGGAAAGAAGCCAATTTAATGCAGGGGAAAACACACGAAAATATCAAAACTATTAGGCCTTTAAAAGACGGTGTTATAGCCGATTTTGATGCTTCGGAGCAAATGATTAGCATGTTTATCAAAAATATTCCTGCGCTAAAAAAGAAGCTTTTTACTCCCGCTTTAAGAATGGTTGTTTGTATTCCCTCTGGTATTACTGAAGTAGAGATGCGTGCTGTTAAAGAATCATGTGAACGCGTAAATGGCAAAGAAGTTTACTTGATACATGAACCCATGGCTGCTGCCATAGGTATTGGTGTTGACATCATGCAACCAAAAGGAAACATGATTGTTGATATTGGTGGAGGAACTACCGAAATTGCTGTGATTGCCTTAGGGGGTATTGTATGTGACAAATCTGTTAAAGTTGCTGGAGATGTATTTACAAATGACATCATCTATTACATGCGAACTCAACATAATTTATATGTAGGTGACAGAACGGCTGAAAAAATTAAAATACAAATTGGAGCAGCAACTGAAGACCTCGAAATACCGCCAGAAGAGATGAGTGTTCAAGGTCGCGACCTTCTAACAGGTAAACCAAAACAAGTACAAATATCTTACAGAGAAATTGCAAAAGCTCTAGATAAATCCATTTTACGTGTTGAAGATTCTGTCATGGAGACCCTTTCTCAAACACCTCCAGAATTAGCTGCTGATATATATAATACTGGCATTTATTTAGCTGGTGGCGGTTCTATGCTTCGTGGTCTCGATAAGCGCCTTTCACAAAAAACTGATCTTCCAGTTTATATTGCAGAAGACCCTTTAAGGGCTGTTGTTAGGGGCACAGGTATCGTACTGAAAAATCTCCCTAAGTATAAAAGTGTATTGATAAAATAGCAACTCTTAACTAATGCAGCAAATCGTTAATTTTTTAATACGGAACAAAAATTTTCTTTTGTTTCTAACGCTCTTTTGTCTATCCTTATTTTTTACAATACAGTCGCATTCATATCATAAAAGTAAATTTATCAACTCTGCCAATGTCATTTCAGGGGGGACTTATAATGTCATGAATAATATCAATCAATATTTTAATTTAAAAGATGAAAATCGAATACTCCTTAATGAAAACAATCGATTAAAATCATTGCTTTTTAATCAGCAGACTCAAACTACTATCCCTGTAGAAATAGATTCACTGTTGGAAAAACGATATGTTGTGACTGCTGCTAAAGTGTTAAAAAATAGTTACTCGTTCACCAACAATTACATCACTATTAATAAAGGTGAAAGGGATGGTATTATTGAAGATTTGGGTGTTGTTTCCTCCCTTGGAGTAATTGGTATAATTGATAAAACCTCAACCAAGTACTCTAGGGTTTTATCTATTTTAAATTCAAATTCAAGGGTTAATGCTCAATTAAAAAACACCAATCACTTTGGAACCTTAAAATGGAACGGTCAATCACCAAAAAATGCTCAATTAACAGACATTCAAGGTTTAGCAAACATCTCCATCGGTGACACCATCGTTACAAGTGGTAATTCAATAATTTTTCCAAAAGGAATTTTAATAGGGGCTATTACCTCCTTTAAGTTGATTGAAACTGAAGATGTTTACAATATAAATGTTGAACTTTTTAATGACATGACTAACATGGGACATGTTCATGTAATTAATAACAAGGATTCAAATGAGATTCTTAGCTTAAACGAATTGAATGAATAACATTGTCACAATCAATATTTTGCGCTTTACAATACTCATTTTAGTTCAAGTATTGATTTTAAACAACATTAATTTTTTGGGCTACATCAATCCTTACGTTTACGTCTTGTTCATTTTGTTGTATCCAATCAAAAATAATCGTTTGGTTTTTATTTTTTTAAGTTTTTTACTTGGGCTTTTTGTAGACTTTTTTTTAGATTCAGGTGGAGTGAATGCTGCTGCGTGTGTTACTGTAGCATATATGCGGCCACTTATTCTTAAATTTTCTTTTGGAATGACATATGAACACCAAACAGTTAAGTTTAATAATGCAGAATTTGTCCAACGACTAACGTATTTTACAATTCTAATTTTTATCCACCATGCCATCCTTTTCAGTTTGGAGATTTTTAATATTTCATACTTTTTGTTGATTTTAAAAAAATCAATATTTTCAACTGTTTTTACCGCCATACTCTGTCTTTTAATGACTGTAATCTTTAGCCATAAACGCACATGAGACGATTATTGCTGTTTTCAATCGTGGTCTTAGTAGGATTTGTCTTTTTGACGAGACTGTTCTATTTGCAAGTTTACTCAAGCGAGCCTTATGATCTTTACAATGACAATGCTATTCGTAAGGTATTTCATTATCCAAAAAGAGGGTATGTCTATGACAGAAATAACAAACTACTCGTTGCAAATCAACCTTCATATGACGTAATGATTATTCCACGAGAAGTTCTGCCATTAGACACTATTGAATTTTGTTCACTACTAAAGATTACAAAAAAAGACTTTAAAAAAAAGTTTAAAAAAGCCAATACCTATTCTCCACGACTACCTTCACCATTCGTACCACAGCTATCGAAAAAAGATTATGCTGTTCTTTCTGAAAAAATGCGAAAATACGAGGGCTTTTATATTCAAAAAAGATCATTACGTGATTATCAAACAACAATTGGAGCAAATGTTTTAGGTTTTATAATGGAAACCAATCAGGGAGATATTTCAAAAGACTCTTATTATCAGATGGGTGATTTAATAGGAAAACAAGGAATTGAAGTCGCTTATGAAAATAACCTTCGTGGTGAAAAAGGAGTGAAATTCATCCAAAAAGATCGATTTAATAGAGATTTAGGACCCTACAAAAATGGAGAAAAAGACACTATTCCTACACCAGGTAAAGACATAACTATTACCATTGATTCTCAATTACAAGAGTATGGTGAATTACTGATGCAAAATAAAATTGGAGGAATCGTTGCAATTGAGCCTAAGAGTGGTGAAATCTTAGCCTTGGTGTCTGCCCCTTCCTACAATCCCAACATGTTGGTTGGTCGCGAACGATCGAGTAATTACACGAAGCTTTATAATGATTCAATACACTTACCGCTCATTGACAAAGGGCTCTTAAGAATGCACGAACCAGGATCTCCTTTTAAATCCCTTGTTGCTCTTGCTGCTTTACAAGAAGGCGTCATCACTAATAACACTACCGTAACTTGTTACGACGGATACACCTATGGTAGAAATAATCGAAAAATGGGATGCCATTGTGGAGGAGGCACAAGGAACTTAAATACTGGCATATCTAAATCTTGTAACGCTTATTTTGCTCATGCCTACAGAAAATCTATTGAAAAATATGAGGATGCGACTCATGGAATGGATGTATGGAGTAATCATATTAAAAGTTTTGGTCTTGGGAATTATTTAGGCTACGATTTAAATATAGGGAAAAAAGGAAATATTCCTGATGGCAACTACTATGACAAATGGTACCCTGATTTTAGGTGGCAAGCAACAACCGTCTTGTCAAACGCCATAGGTCAAGGAGAAATACTCGTAACTCCAATTCAGCTAGCCAATATGACCGCTGCAATTGCAAATAGAGGCTACTTTTACACACCACACATTATTAAATCAATTGACGGAGAAATTATTAATAAAAAATATACTACAAAACATCAAACAACCATCAATAAACGTCATTTTGAACCGGTCATTAATGGACTATTTGATGTATACAATAAAGGGACTGCTAGTTTCTTGAAAATTCCTGGAATTGATATTTGTGGAAAAACTGGAACTGCAGAGAATTTCACAAAAATTGACAATCAAAGGACTCAATTGACCGATCACTCGATTTTTGTTGCTTTTGCTCCAAAAGATAATCCAAAAATTGCTATCGCAGTTTTAGTTGAAAATGGCTACTTTGGGGCAAGATTCGCTGGACGTATTGCAAGCTTAATGATTGAAAAATACATCAAAGGAACTATTTCAAGAACAGATCTTGAGACATGGATTTTAGAGCATTCCTTAGAACATGAATACTCTAAACCTTTTTCAAACAAGCCATTTAAAATAAACGCTAATTCAAAACTGATGAAGATAAGTGATTCAGAAGTTAAAAAACAAACCCTGTTTAAATAAATAAGGAATGAGTTTAAACCGTAATCGAAATTTTAAATTCGACTGGATAACCATTATACTTTTTTTACTACTAATTAGTTTTGGCTGGATCAATATTTTATCTGCATCAGCCCAAGGTGAGGTGTTGAGTTATTTAGATATGAGCACCCCTTATGGGAAACAATTGGTGTTTATATTATTTACAGTTTTATTAATTATCGTTGTTTTAAGTATCGAGGCAAAGTTTTATGAGCGATTTGCTAGTATCATTTATTTAATCTCAATAATGTCATTACTTGGCCTATTTATCTTTGGTAAAACAGTAAATGGGGCAACCTCATGGTACGGTATTGGAGGATTTACATTACAACCTAGCGAATTCGCCAAGTTTGCCACTGCACTCGCTGTGGCTAAATATATAAGTGACCTTCAAACAAACATTAAAAACATTAAAGATCAATTAAAAACTGCTCTCATAATTTTCATCCCTGCATTTCTCATCCTATTACAAAACGATGCTGGTAGCACCCTTGTTTATGCAGCATTTTTCTTTGTCTTCTACAGGGAAGGTGTACCGCAACTATACTTAATGCTAGTGTTAAGTGTTTTGACACTTTCCATTTCAGTTCTTAAATTCTCAGTAATTTCAGTTTGTATCGTTGTTACTCTGATTGTTTTTTTACATCACTTTTTTATCAAAAAAAATAAGAGCTCTTTGTACAAACCTTTTCTCATTTCACTTAGTTGTTTGATATTTAGCTTTGGAGTTCATTTATTTTACAATAACATTCTTCAAACACATCAACAAAATAGAATAAGCTTGTGGTTGAGGTTAGAAAAAGACCCCGAGAAATTGCAAAAAATGAAACGTACCATTTCATACAATTTAAATGAATCTGAAAAAGCTATTAGCTCTGGAGGTTTTTCGGGTAAAGGATTTTTAGAAGGAACAAGAACTATTGGTAAATTTGTTCCCGAACAACACACAGATTACATCTTTAGCACAGTAGGTGAAGAATGGGGGTTTTTAGGAAGTAGTACTGTTGTTATTTTATTTATTTTCTTAATCTTGAGGGTTCTATACTTATCTGAACTACAAAAATCACAATTCAGTCGTGTTTATGGTTACAGTGTAGCATCCATTTTGTTTTTTCATTTTATGATTAATATCGGTATGGTCATGGGATTAATCCCAACGGTTGGAATTCCTTTACCATTTTTTAGCTATGGTGGCTCTGGCCTTTGGGGCTTCACGATACTATTATTTGTGTTCATAAAATTAGATGCAAATAGAATTAACGAATGGTAATTAAGCAGCCATTTCTTTCAAAGCATTTACTAATACGTCTAATTCTTCGAGAGTAGTGAACACATTAGGCGAAATCCTGCATCCTTTTACATTCGCATAATTAATCGCGACCGTAAAAATCTTATACTTACTCATCAGTCGTTCAGCTAACTCTTTTGGTGTCATACTTGCAATCCCCACGTTTGCTATGCCACATGCTCGATGCGAATCTAAAGGTGTATTCACTATAATATCGCTGTAATTTCGAACCTTTGACGTCCAATATTCTTGCAAATAACGCATACGTTTTTCTTTACGATCGGCACCTAACATATTATAATAATCAATTGCATTTTCGATCGTTAAATCATGATGAACAGGTAAAGTGCCTGTGTGATTCAGCTTAACAATATTACCTGGTTCTTGATTGTAGTCAGCAAATAGTGGCCAAAGCGTATCAATATATTTATCCTTTACATATAACATGCCAACTCCTAACGGAACAGCTAGCCATTTGTGTAAGCTTGATCCGTAATAATCGCACTCTAAATCTTCAATATTAAAATTAAAATGCCCTACACAATGAGCTCCGTCAACCATTACTTGAACTCCTTTCTTATGAGCCATCTGACATATTTTTTTTACCGGTAATATTTGTCCAGTAATATTAATCATATGACATACCATGAGTAATTTTGTCTTTGGAGTTATTGCTTTGGCATAAATCTCTACAATATCATCGTCAGATTTTGGATGGTTCGGAATTGACACTATTTTGTTTACAGTACTAAATCTTTTAGCAACTTGTTCAAACATCACTTTCATAGCGCCGTAATCTTGTTCTGCATATATCGCTTCGTCGCCGATGTTCCAATCCATACCTTTAATAACCATGTCTAATGATTCTGTTGTATTTCTTGTAATTATTACATTTTTCGCAGTGCTCCCCAAAATATTAGCCAATTTCTCTGACATTCGTTTTTTATTATCCCACTGAACAGTTCGCATGTAAAAAGAACCTTGGTAGTTTACCATTTTTGCATGTTTGATCATGGCATCTAGCGTCGGGGTAGGGATTATATTATAATAACCACTTTCAAGATTAATATAGTCAGGTTTTAACTTATAATCTTGCCTAACCTTTAACCAAAAATCCTCCTTGGCAGCTAGTTTTGAGGCTGAGTAATTTGAAACATTTTTTAAACTTGTATTTAGGGAACTAGAATAAAGTGGCGTCGCTAAAGCAGCGAGTGATATTTTTTTGATAAAGTCTCTTTTATCCATGATTGACGATGTTTTCTTAAAGGTAATAAAAAATATGTGCCAAAAAATGGTGAAATAAAAGAGAACTCGAATGAGAAAGGGTGTTTTTTTGTAAATTAGAATGTGAAAATCAAAATTAACGAATCTATGAAACCATTTATTCTACTAATCTTCATTGCGCTTCTGAGCACTAATTGTAAAAATGACACCGCATTAGAGGATGCTAATTGGATTCATCTCTTTGATGGCACATCTACTGAAGGTTGGCGCGCCTATAATGGAGACTCGTTACCCCAGCAATGGATTATTAAAGATGGTACTTTGACCTTCGATACTAAAAAAAGACTGGAATCTGAAAAAAAAGGCGGTAACGACATTATTTATGCAAAAGAAGAGTTTGATGATTTTGTTAGTACATACAATTGTAAAGGATCTATATTTGATAATAAAAAACAAGAATCATTTTTCGATAATGACCATTGGGCTAGTTTATTTTACAGTTTAAGCCAATCATTACTATTAAAAAGACATTATGAAATACAAAATAATTTTTCATACGACGTAGTAATAAAATCCAGACCAGATGTAGTATTCAATCCAAACGTTACATTTAAGTGGCCTAGATTATTTGATAACTGTATACACACTACTCATGGAGGTCCAATGAAAATGGAATTTAACGTTTATAATTTTAATGATTGTGTGTTTTTAGGTAATTCCTATACTATGGATCAGTTAGTAAACTTATACTTCTACAGAATACAGAGAATACAAAAAATCAATCAAGAAAAGAGAAATTTCATGCCTGTCGGACCAGGTACTCTGATGCATGATTATTTTAGGGAGTACGGTATTACTCCTTTCTTTAATACATTAACTTTTCGAGATACTCTTATTAAAAAAGGATGTCCTCAAGGATTAAATTTAATAAATCCTGATGAATTTCCTATAATGGATCAGTACTTCAAAGATTGGTACACTAAATAATATATGAAAAGGTCAATAGGTTTCTTTATCAACTCAAATGGGTACGGACACTATAATAGGTGTATGCAAATAGCTTCTTTTTTAAAAAAAGACATAGACATAACCTTCTACGGTAAAGTATTCCAGTATAATAAGATTGGTCACCCTGGCAATGCCACTTTTATTGCTTCAAAAGAAGATACTATCAGATGGGATAAGAGTTTAAAAGGAAATAGAATTAGATTTAAATCTTACATTAACGGTATTAAGGAACATAAGAAATTATTAAAAAAACATGATGTAGTAATAACAGACAATATAGTAGGAATTTTAAAGTACAGAACCGACGCTATTATAAGTGGATCTTTTTTTTGGAAAGATGTATACTTTGATAAATTTGGACCAAATAAATTATCTGATTTTGATAATGAGCTGTTAGTTAAACATAACCCACTCGTAATTACTAATAAATACTTTGAAACCGGCAATGTAAAAAACTATAACCATAAACTACAGTTAGGAATAGGGTGTAAACAAAAAGAATATTCTTACAGCACTACTAATAGGGTATTATTTATAGAGCCTAGTTTAAATTATATTAATTCATATAGAGACTTTGTAAAAAAACTATACAACTATGAAGTTAGTACCGATATAAAGGACATTAATAACTGTGTATTAGTTGCTAGACCAGGTGGTGGAATAATTACTTACTGTATTGAAAAACAAATTCCTCTTGTAGCACTGTACGATGAGAATGATTCTAATGAAATATTAGAACTAGCAGATAAAATAGAAGAATTAGGAATAGGTAAAAAACATAATACCAATGACCACTTTACAAATCCTTACAAAGATAATTCTATTTTTGATAGCCTTAAAATTGAGGATAACGGATTTAAATTAACAGCTGATTATATCAATAAATTATTTTAATGATAAAAGAAAATACTTTAAAATATAGAAAACTAAAAGAAATAGAGTATTTTAATAATCTACTCTTAGCTAATAGAAGCGAACCTAATACAACTCAGTATTGGAAAGATTCTGATAGCCAAGGACAATTTAAAAAAAGACAGAGACAAGCAAAAAAAGATACATTTATCAGGACTGATACAGGAACACATAAATTAGTAGTAGATAAACACTTAAAGTACTGGGAGTACAAGTCTATAAAGTATACTTACAATAATTTTGGTTTCAGGTCTAACGACGATTTCAGCAATACTGAAGAAGGTATAGTATGTTTAGGATGTAGCTTTACAGAAGGTATAGGGTTACCAATAGAACTTAACTGGGGACATTTAGTTGCTAAAAAATTAGGTAAAAAGCATTATAATCTTGGACAAGGAGCTCTAGGTTTAGATTCTGCTTTTAGGTTACTATTAGGGTACAAGGATTCTTTAAAATTCAAAGACGTATTTCTTCTAATACCACCGCCTTACCGATATGAATGGATTATTAGTGATAACGAACTTTTAAAACCGTACATGGAAGGTAAACACCAAGATTTTATGCAATGGTTAGGTCAAAGCTTTGGAGGAAGTACACCCATAGTAGAGGAACATGTAAAGTTTTTCAAATCATTTCTGTACGGTAGCGAGTTTAACGATACTCTACATGAAATACAGACAATATCAGCAATAAAAGGCATATGTGCTGAAATTGGAGCTAATCTTTATGTTAGGTCTTCTAAAATACTAGATGAAGAGCGATTAAATATGGGAACTAACGGGATACCTTCAAGAGATGGTCATCCAGATGCAGATCAACAAGAATTTTATAAAGAACAATTTTTAAAGCAATACTATGAAAATAATTAGCGGAGAATCCATAGAAGATCAATGTGGAATTAGCATAAGTAAGTTAGAACATAAGAAGTTTGAAAGTTCTAAAGCTACTAGTATAGATATAGATGCATACGATTTTACTAATTTCGATAACCCTGATCTAGTGTATGTTAATAGTTCTTTGATTAATATATCAAAACCAGAATTAATAAAAAGCGATTTATACGGTAAACTTCAACAATTTAAAAATCCTTTCAATTTAGTACTTCATAACTCTGATGATCCTTTTGACGATATTCATTTAAAGTATTTCAATATACCAAACGTAAAGAAAATATTTACACAAAATATAAACACAGTACATAGTAGATTATTTGCACTTCCTAAAGGATTAGCTAACGATATGTGGGAATTTGGGGATAAAGATTACTTTAAAACAAAACTTAAAAAA
>ENA-ORDA01000319-ORDA01000319.1-marine-metagenome-genome-assembly--contig:-NODE-319-length-50961-cov-7.682769_pt1 | contig 50961 bp, 50 predicted proteins | sample MGYA00237778_ERZ508506 | MGnify/ENA primary metagenome ERZ508506 (study PRJEB26177, sample SAMN06267891) | marine metagenome | isolation source: Monterey Bay, California, USA | place: Pacific...
CCTGCAGTGTGAAGTTTTCGCGCCTGCTGCACCCCGTAGGGTCTGGATTCGTGTCTCAGAATCCATCTCCGGGCTATGTCTCCCAACACCCGTACGCGTCGATGGCTAGGGGGTCCGTTACACCCCCTACAACCTGATACGCCGCAGACCCATCCTACCTTTATCCACAAACCGTTCCAGGCATTGTGAACTATCCGGCCTTATTCTCAGTTTCCCGAGGTTATTCCAGACGATAGGGCAGGTTATCCACGTGTTACTGAGCAGTATGCCGAGTCCCTAAGACTCTCGACTCGCATGGCTTAATCGAACTCCAAAAGCGGTCGCCTCTGGCAGGATCAACCAGATTTCTCTTGTTATGATCCTTTGGTTACTTGTCGCTATTCGCAATGAATTTGCTGACCTAAATGAAATTGGCGAGAAAATAATGCACTTGAGCTTCTTGCACAAAATACGTCATAATCTCGATCACCTACCTGACCCCGAAATCCGTGAGGATCTGCTCGGAATCGCAATCGCTTCGGCATTGCATCAGGGAGGATGGCGACGGTCATTGTCCGAAGACTCTGCCGCCAACGCCGTTCCCTATTGACGCAAGCAAGGTGTGCCACTGACCTCCCCTATATCAAGATACCCGTATGCAAACCCACTAAAAAACGCTGACTGCGGCGCAGAAAGGTCGTATTTAGAGGCATTCAACCCTCATGAATCATTCCAGAACGGATTTGAGGCCTGTGCCTGACCATCGCCGTCGTGTTCAGCGGTGGTTTCATTGGACTCAATTCCATCATGTCCTGAAAGCTCATCCGCTTCTACATCGCTCGCTTCTTTCTTGAGGAGGTCAACAAGGTGGTCCAGTAAATATTGAGCATCTTCCGTTGAATCCAGACGTTGAATACCGGAGGTTTCCAATGCATCTTGAAGAGAATAGTTGTTCGTCCTTGATGATTCGTTATTGAACCAACTCACCAGAACCCTAGCATCATTATTGCTGTCCCATTCACGTACCGGGAAATGTGTTAGCCGGACCTTTTCAAGAGATATATCAGACGCAGGCCTTTCCTCAAGGAGTCGAACCATTTCAGGAACTTCAACACCCAATGACTCACAAATACGCTCAATCGTTGAATCGTACATGGACAATTGATCACCATGCTCCAAGAAGAGAACTTCAACCGGCTTGCGCCCATCCAAAACGATGACTTCAATTCCTTTGTGACGGGTCGTCCAAGTTCGGACAGGACCGTTCTCCCCGCCACCGCTGCTGTGCTTCACAGCTTTCGTATACTGTTTGAGTTTAAGTGATGAGAAATCTATGCCAGTCCATGTCCAACCGCTGAGTCGAGTTCCGCCAAATGCTTTGCGAGTTCTCATGGTTTGTTCCGAACCGTTCAGCGTGAGAACCATGCCCCTGTTATCCCCGACAGCCAAGAATATACCACCAAAAATTAATCCAAATATTAGGGGAAACATAAGTTCGATAATTCCTGCATTATACGGTGCATAAATGGTGATGTATTCCAATGTATTTTCTGTATATTTTTCAGCATGAAGATCATGAGAACCTGCGTCGACTACAACATACAATAATTCCCCTCCAAACAACGGCTCTACGGCTGGGGAATAACTGGGGTTTGAGGAAGATGTATCGCCGTCACGGCACCAACTCGGCAGTGCATACCAGTAATCTCCTGAAACAGTCAGTTCATCCGCCGTCCAATTTTGGCTGAGAGATGATTCCATCTTGTATAGGCTGCATTGGTAATACCGTTCTCCTTCGTAGGATTCAACCAAACCAATTGCGAGCATTTCGTTCTTAACCGACCACCTAAACTCTTGAACTTCATAATTCCCGTCACCCCAATTCGTCACGTATTTAAAATGCTGATCTGCAACTTCTACAGAACCGATGGAATTGATCTGATTCCACTGCGTATCTTCACAGTAAATGTCTCCTCCGCCCAATTCAACCTCTTCATAGTAGCGAGTATCGCATACAGAATCATTCGCAAACTGGCTGTAGGCTTCGTAAGCAGTGTAAATGAACGAACCACCAATCACTGCGAATCCAATAATGAGGAAGGGGAGTGAACCGAGTAGACTCCAAAAGGAACCCTCCGATTTCTTGAGATGGAGAGTTCCATCTAATAATTCAAGATCTAAATCTTCAGGCTTATTGACCCAAAGAAGAGTGCCACGTGGTGCACGGAAACGAACCATGAATCAAAACCGGCTGACATCCCTTAAGAGGGTATCAGTCGGCTCCGAAGAACTGACGTATCATCGGGTGCATTTCCATAGCCTGTTCCTTTTGGATCTGTTCATAGGTCCTTAGAATGATACCTACGGCCAGTAACAACCCCGTTCCGGTGGCATTACCAACCGTACCGAGCAAGTCGGCTCCTGCAGCAAGAAGTCCTACAAAGGCCCCAGAAAAGTATGTGACTGGGGGAATATAGTTCTCAAGAATCTTTTCCAACACCTTAGGGTTCTTTCTGAACCCAGGTATTTGCATTCCTGTTCGCTCGATTTGTTTGGCCACATCCTTGGTACCCATGTTGGTTGTGTCGATCCAAAACTTGGCGAACACCATCGAACCAACGGTCATAAGAGCAACATAAAAGACGACGTGGACCAACATCTGTGTCAGCGAGTGCCCGAAGACGTCTCCTTGTTGATTCAGTAGCGGGATCAACCAGTCGTTCACACCGTTAACCATACTAGCGTACCATGCAAATCCACCAGATGCGGTAGTTTGACCAGGGTCGTATGTCCCGATGTAAGCAGAAGCTGAAGCCCAACCGTTCTGACCTAAGATCGGAGTCCTGCTCAGCGTTGGGTGGCTCCAGAAGAGAAGTGTGAACATGTTGATGTTTGCAAGAAGAGCCGCCATCAAAATGACCGGAATGTTCGATGCGTAGACAAGGCGAATTGGATACTTTCCTCGGTGACCACGCACTTTACCATGTGTCAACGGCAATTCGAGCTTACTCGATTCGGCAAAGGCAACGACCAAGAACACGATAATCGATGAGATAAGAGCCGCAACAGGGTTGACGTGCGTCAGTAACATGACTTCGAATCCATTCGCCTGAATCATCTCATAATTTGATGATTCACGGAACATGTAGAAGATCATAGGGAGTGTTCCCGACGGTGGGTTTTGGAGAGAATAAGGCATACCCGAGGTGGTTGCGAGAGGAGATAGCGTACCTACGAATGTGGATTGTGCAACACCTGCAGCAATGAAGAGTGAGATACCAGACCCAATTCCCCACTTGCTGACCAATTCATCCAGCAAGAACACCAGATACGAGCCAGCAAAGAGTTGAGCTACAATCACAAAGTTAGCCCATCCTAGTCCGTATGCATCGATGAGCCATTCGCTAGGGTCAAGGAACCCATAAGTCTGGGGAATCGATTCAATTGGAATCATGATGAGAACAAGCAACTTTTGCACACCTTGGTACATGGCCTTGTCATCGGAGTTGCTCAGGTCAAGGCGGATAATTTTCGCACCCGCAAACAATTGCATGATAATGGAACCAGTAACGATTGGACCAATACCCAAGTGCATGATGGTACCGGAAGCACCAGCCATGATAGAACGGAACCCACTGAACAAGTCAAGGGCTTGTCCGGAAAGTCCGAAAAGCATGACGTTGGTCATGGCGAAGTAGATGATGAGGACGAAGGTAGTGGTCCACATTTTTTCGTTGAAGCGGACGTGACGCTCTGGCTTGGTAATCGTTGGGTAAACATCAACGAAGCGGCGTAGTGCGTACAAACGGCTGCTGTCATCTCCTTCCCACATGAAACATGTAAGAATGGCCGCTGCTCCAAATCCTAGAAGAATGATACCGACCAAAAAGAAACCGACGCCTTCGTCGTATCCACCCCATGCAGCAGGGCGCACATAGTAAACGGCGATAGAGGCAAACGCCAACCATCCGGTCAGTTTACCAAAACGGCCTACAAAGGGCATTTCTTTGAAAGAACTTGGAAGATCTCGCTGGAAACAAATCATACAGTATGCGAGGTAGACTACAGAAAACAACAATCCGAAAACCGCTGCATTGTACGGGTCACTACCGCTAGCCATCTGAAGTTCATCAGACTGCCAGTATACGAGCAGACCGTAATACAATACACCCGTTAGAAGGATGGCCCATGGAATTGGCTTGTGCTTCATGTTCGTTCCCTACCTGTGTTGTTTTTCTTATGTTGCGGTGCGATTGAATGACAAAGTGTCATTCTTCTTCAAATTCGCCCCAGTCGTCGCCTTGTTCGATAGTACCGCCAGCGGCTTCTATCTTTTCAATAGCCCGAGCGCTTGCTTCACCCACAATGACTGTGAGTTTGGAGCGGATTTGTCCACTTCCGAGAAGCTTGTCAATCCCCAGCGAGGTCAAGTCAATGCTCTTTCCGCCATTAGCCATCTCGTCGAGTTGACCAACGTTGACGGTCACATGGACAGTACGGAGGGTTGGATGTCGGTTGAATCCGTGCATACCCCAATGGTTTGGCATGTACTTGATTCTGGTCATGACACGATGCTTGTTCATACCAGCGTTTCCACGGCCACCACGCTTTCCTGCGCCACGACCAGCTTTCTTTCCTCGACCGTGGTAACGGTTTCGTCCACGATGTTTGTTTGCTTTTGTACCCATCTTCAATCACCTCAAATCATTCGCTCAACGAGCGCCCCAATTTCTTCGCCACGGGAGCCAAGAGCCCCACCGACAACGAAACTTCGCTTGAGTCCGCCCCAGCCTTTTGTCCCTCGAGGAGGGTGAAGGCGGAAGACACGCTTCAAGTTTGGAATATCTTTGACCTGTGCATCGCCAGCGACAATTGCTGTTGCAAATTCGCTGATGTTCTTGTAATCGGTATGTTCTGCAACGATTTCATCTGTCAATGGAATGTTACCTGCCATTCGACCTCGCTCTGCAAGCATGCGCTCAACAAGTCCAACATCTGCTTCGCCCCAGGTAATGTAATCCTTGGCCTTTTGCAGCATTCCACGGTATTGTGGGTTGTCTGCAATGATAACAGCGTGGTTAACACGTGTCAGATTCATGTGGTGCATGGTTTCACGAATAGATCGCTCAACCTTAACATCGCTTCGTGCTCGTACAACAATAAACGTCATTCAAATTTCCTCCCAGTATGGATGTGTAGTTTCTCACGCTGACCATCGAGAACACGGGTGGTGTTGATGTTCTGCAATGCGTTGAAGGTAGCAGCAGCGTAGTTGATGGTGGTTCGTGTCTGTCCCTTTGTTCGGGAAAGAACGTCCTTAACTCCTGCAAGTTCAAGGACACGCTTACCGGTTTCACCGATAACAAGTCCCTTGCCCTTTGCAGCAGGCATGAGTGTTACACGGGTAGAAGCAGCTCGGCCGTTCACCTTGAACGGAACGGTACTGCCTGGACCTGGTGATGATTCCCATGAACCGTTTCCGCGTTGAACGGGGATGAGGTTGAGTTTTGCAGCCGTAATGGCCTTGCTGATTGCTGTAGCGACTTCCTTAGCCTTGGCCATGCCGAGACCGACATATCCATCGCGGTTTCCGACGCAAGCCATTACGTTGAAGCGGACACGACGACCACTGTCAGTCATGCGTTGTACCATGTTCACGGAGATAACTTCATCTTCGAGGTCAGGAATAAGTGCGTCAACGATTTGAACTTCACGGATAGGTAGACCAGATGCCAGTGCGGCTTCGTAGGAAATAATCTTTCCAGCCATGACTGCAGCGCCGAGGCGAGTACGAGGTTCCCACTTGCGCAGAGCAGCGATTGGGTCGTACTGGTTCTTTCGTCGGCGACGATCAGGTGTTTCTTCTGGTGCTTCGTCGGTGTAGGCTTGCATCAAACCTGGTGCCATGGTAGGAATTGTTTGTTCTTCTTCAGTCATCAGTATGCCCCCTCAATGGATTTCTTTGTGGTGTCAACAGCTTTGGTCATCTTATCGTTGATGTGGGCGCCGGTGAGGCGGCCTTCATCAGGGAAGACTTCATCGCTGTGAGGTATGTCAAGACCAGCGTCAACCATTCCCTTGAGTGCGGCGTAAACACGGCCACCTCGAGTACTGGCTGCCAATCCAATGTCCAGAACAGCTTCGGAGGATCCCGAAGCCATTGCGGCTTTGCCCATTGCGAAGCCTACCAAGTAGGATGCAGGGACGGATTTCAATGAGTGGTCGTTAGGCCATCCATGTTTCTTGACGAGGTCAGAGCCTGTCATTGAAATGGTCACGAGGTCACCATCGGCTGCCCAAGTAACGAGTTGACAGGTTGTACGGGTGTTGGACACACGGACAACTGCACGTGGCTTTTGACCACGAAGCAACTTCAATCGACGACGGTAGTCGGTGAGACCAGCCTTACGTCGGCGGAAGATAGAGCGGCGGTTGTTTCCTGCCATCACTCGTCACCTCCAGGGAAGCTAACACCTTCAAGCGTCATCTGAGAACGCATGTGGGCAATAGAACGGTATGAACCGCCCTTGGCCTTGAGGTAGTATCGGCGGTATTGGGAAGGTGCAATGGTTTCGTCGTCACGTAGTTCCTTGAGAGTACGGCGTTGACTGCGAATGGTGCGCATCCATCGGTTCTTACGAGGATTTCGAGCGTTGGCTGAACCTGCACGAGTACCTTGTCCCTTACGTCGACCCTTTCGCTTTTGAGCGAGTCTGGCACGAGCACGAACACGAGAAGTTCCCTTCATTGGCTTGGCCTTAATCCAGCCTTCTTCAATGAATTCACGGATATCGTCGGTCTGAACCGCAGATGCCACTTGGTCCACAAAGGACGGGTGAATCCAAACACGGTTAACTCCGCATCCGAGCAATCGAGCAGCGAGGCGCTTTTGGTTGGTGATTTGCATCAAACATCCCTCCTTCGGTTCAACACACGAATCCCAAGTTCATCGGCTCGTGAGTAGATATGTTCTCTCTTGCGTCCTCCCACAGTGCTGCCAACACGGGCTGCTTGGGTTTCAGGATCAACCGTTTCAAGGTCAGCGATATTGTGGACCATGATTTCACGGAATCCAGACGGGTGAAGGAAACGTGCTTCGGCTACTTTTCCGTGACCGATGCGAACAAGGGAACCACGGTACTTGTAATTGCGGCGTTGCTTGTTGTCCATTCCGTGAGGAGCTCGCCATCCAGAGCGAGACAGTCGCTTGTAGCGGAACCATTCAGTTCTGCGGAACGAGGGTGTCTTCTTCTTTTGTGCTGCACGAAGTGCGAGAGCGGCTTTCATGGTTTCATCCAAAACAGGCTTCTGCTTGACGACATAAACTTGCTCAGTCTCGTCATCCCAGTCTTCATCATCCCATCCGTCTTCGGAAGGTGCTTCTTCTGGTGCATCTGCGGTTGTTTCATCTGCAGCGTCTGCTCCTCCGTTGGCATCTACCAAACGGGCAATCAGTTCGCTTTTCTTACCCGAAATCGGAAGGTCTTGCTCTTTGAGCACTTCCTTCAGTTGGGCAACGGTCATTGATTCATAATCTTCTGCCATCTCAATCACTCCTTGTTTAGTAGGTAAATACCATCTTGGAAGACACGTCGGTCTCGGTTCTTGATGGTCGTGCATCGTTCAATGTTTGCTGCTGTTTGACCAACGGCTTCCTTGTCAATGCCCGACACTGTAATTTCTGTTTTGTTCGATACCTTGACGTTCACGCCGTTAAGGATTTTTGCTGCCCGTGGGACACGCTCTCCAAAGTAATTGTTGACATTGAATATGTCTCCGTTTACCGCTAGGGTCATGGGAAAGTGAGAGTAGAAGGCTTTCAAGTTGTAAGTGAATCCGTCTGATACTCCTTTGATCATGTTTGAAATGTGGGCGTTCCAAGTTCCTGCAAGTGCACGTTGCTTGCGGCGTGGAACATCCACACGCACAGTAATTCCTGAACCGTCCTTGAACAATTCAATGAATGTGCTCACGAAGGTTCGGGAAAGGCTTCCTTTAGGACCGGTTACGGTCACGACGCCATCTTCACTGATCTCGGCATTGACGCCTTCAGGGATGGTTACGATGTGTTCGATTCTGTCGAGTTTTACCATATTTCTTCACCTCAGTATACATAGGCCAGCAATTTGCCGCCTATTCGAGCGTCCTTAGCATCGTAGTGATGCATCACGCCGGAGTTGGTCGTCATAATGAGGAGACCGAAGTCTCGAGCAGGAAGGTATCGGGTCTCCCACTTCTCATATTCTTGGCGACGGACACTGTGGCGAGGCTTTACCGTACCACAGCGGTTGATAGTTCCACGAAGTTCAACAACAAAGGCATCGCCTCGGCCGTTTTCAACTCGGGTAATTTCGCCAACATAGCCTTTGGATTGCATGATGTTCAGCACGTTTCCAAGAAGTTTGGAAGCGGGCGAAAGTTCAACATCGAACTTTCCAGCTTGTTCAGCGTTATAGATCTTGACAAGAGCGTCATTTAATGGGTCAAATTGCATACTTTTCGCCTCCTCAATTCATCTTTTTAAAACCGATTTCCGGTGCTACGTCTCTGAAGCATTGGCGGCACAGTCGTAGACCGTGTCGACGGATCATACCACGCTTGCGGTTGCAGCGTCGGCATCCTTGGGTTCTTCCAATTCTAATTCCATGATCTCGTGCCATTCTTACTCCTCCAGGATACTGATATTGTATTGTTCTACGAACCACTGTCGTGATTCATCGGGTGTGACTCTGTGGTGGTCTCCGACCTTACTCTTGGCTCGGCGACGGCGACTGACTCGGTGGCCAGGTCGCTCAACAACAACGGTAATGTCCATTCCGTAGATTCCGATTTCTGGGTCGTACTTCTGACCGGGGAAGTCCGTGTAATCACGGACGCCAAAGGAAAGGTTTCCTTGGCTGTCAAAGTTCCATGAAGGAATAGTGTTGTCTCGACAGTTGAAGGCATCGGTCAGGAATTTGTTGATCACTTCCTTGTTGCGCATGGTAGCCTTGCATCCGATGGGCATGCCCAAACGGACCTTGAGGTCACGGTTTTGGATACGTCCAAGAGTACGTTGAGGCTTGACACCTGTCACCAACTGCAGAACATTTTCGGCGTTGAGGAGGCGTTCTCCACCTTCTCCGACACCGATGTTCACGCAAACCTTTGAGACACGTAGTTGTGCCATGGGGTTCACAGCTTCACTCATTCAGCCACCTCCGTAAGGGGCATCTTAGCGTCACCAATTGCGAAGACGTTTCGAGTAACGGTACCAAAGGATTCGAATTGTACTTCGTTAGGCATGCTTGAACGCTTAACGATGTATTCCTTCACATCAGCAGTTTCGCCAACGTGGCCTCCACCGATGAGGTAGCATCGTGTTCCTTCTCCGAATCGGATGTGGTCAACGATGGTTTGCTCTGGAAGACCAAGTTTGAGTGAATCTCCAGTGTTGTATTGACTTGGGTCATCAACGATGATGTTTCGTCCGTCGTGAAGGTTAAGTTGTGTTTGACCACCCTTAATGGTCGTCTTACCTTCAATTCGGCAAACCTTCCAAGCCGCTTCTTCAGCGGAGATGGTTCGATAGCGCAAGCGACCGTTGTGGTCCAAGACGCATCGGTAATGCTCGTCGCCGAGGGACAATACGTCCATCAAACCGACACCACGGCGAGTATCTTTCACAATACGTCCGTCGATCTTAGCAAGTTCGTTGTGAAGAATGAAACGTACTTCACGGCTGGTCTTAGCAAGTCCTAGTACGTCACGAATGACTAAGGAAACAGGCATGCAATGTTCAAGCGAATGTGCGCCTGGCATAGGTCGGGTCACCCAAACGGATGTTTTACGGGGCAAAGGCCAGCTACGGGGCATGGCCAAGCGCTTCAAATGATGGCTACTCATATTGTTCAACTCCTGTTACCAGTCAATTTTGCGATTCGCATGCGGTCGGATTCATCAAGTTGAACCACTACCACGTTCGAGGCGTGAACTGGTACCGCCTCTTCTTTGTTGTCGGCCTTACTGGCCTTGACTCCTTCAATGTACAAGCGACCCTTCTCCGAATCAATTCGAAGAACGGCTCCGGTGAGGGGCTCATTGTTGCGCTTTCCACCGTGACGCTTTCCACCATGGGCGTGATCGCCACGGGTTGTTTGGACTATATCTCCTACACGGACGGTAACGGTGCGAACACCTGCGAATCGTGCATCTGGCTTGGCAAGTTGCAGACGAGCCGCAACTCGCTTACGCTTTTCGTGCATTGGCGCGTTGAAGTGCGCCTTTCGTTGTTTTCCTGGTTTCATACTCTTGACCATGTTCATCCCTCACACAATCTGTTTTGCATTTGCAGCAATACGAGGCCACCTCTCAGCGGCTTCTCGAGATACTGGCCCTTTGATATCGGACCCTTGAACGTCTCCTTTCTCGTTGACAATGACACAAGCATTGTCTTCGAACTGCACCCATGTACCGTCAACACGACGGAACGGTCGGCGTTGGCGGATGATAATTGCGTTGAACATTTGTCGACGGGTGTCAGGAGTTCCTTTCTTGACAGAGACCTTGGCCATGTCACCAACACCTGCTGCGGGGTAACGACGCATGGTACCACCGAGCTTGAGAACGTTCAAGATTTGAACAACCTTTGCACCGGTGTTATCGGCAACGTGAAGGCGTGCTGCGGTCGGTAGACCTCGGGTTTGCTTTCCTGCAATTCCTCGCATCAGACAACACCTCCTGAGTTCTCGATGACGCAGAATGAAACCGTCTTAGAAAGAGGGCGGCATTCCATGACCTTGACCGTATCACCGATGTTGACTTCTCCGATACAGGTAGGCAAGTGAGCAGAAACGACACTGGTTCGCTTCTCAAATCGCTCGTACTTCTTCATGTAACGCACATTGTTTCGTTCGATTGTAATCGTACTTTGCATACCAGTGCTGGAAACTGTACCTTCCAAAACCTGACCACGCAAGCGTAGAGTTCCGTAAAACGGACAGTTTTCATCGCCATCCCACTCACCGGTGGGGTTTTTTACATCAACGCCAATATCTCGCATCGTATCATGCCTTCCTATATGTTCGGTGGATCCTGTCTTCGGGGCGGTGACCCACCATTGCCCCTTCGATGACGACCGGATGGTCGCCAACAGTGAATGTGATACTGGCTTTGTTCAGTGTGACCATTCGGTCTCCTTCACGGATTGCCAGGGTGTTGCGGGTTTCATCAACCACGCATCCTTGTCGGTTGACAAGGGATGAATCTGTTGAGGCGAGTACGGTCAATTCACGACCGATCCATGTTTGATTGTAAATATCCATCTCATCTCACCTCCACATTAAATCCATTATTCTTGAGTACTTCAGCAGCTTTCTTTTTGTGGTCTCCTTGAAGTTCAATTAATCGTCCCTTAACTGTCCCACCTGCTGCACATTTATTTTTGAGTAGTTTTGCTAGTTGATTGATATCGATTGCTGAATCCTCTATTCCCTCAACTTTTGTTACGATTTTTCCATAGCGTCTTCGGTCGGTGGATAGGATGGCTTTTTGCTGTTCTTTTGCAATTTCTTGACAGATGCACAACTCGTCAGGGAGTCCGCATACGTTACAAATAGCAGCCATCGTTATTCTTCACCTCTCCTCAATTCAGTTTTGACTACTCATGTGTGTCTTCAAACGGGCGATACTTCGGCGAGTAGCCTTGTATGCACCCATGTTGGATGGTGTTCCACCAAGCGCTTTTTCAGCTCGCAATTGCAACAACTCCTCTTGGAGTTCCAGCAGACGAGCCTCGCGGGCTTCCGCACTCATCGAAGCGATTTCACGGTTGGAGACGAAACTCATTGTGCGTCCGCTCCTTCAATCTCTTCTTGAGCTGCTTGCACCTTCAATTCCTCTTCGGAAAAGATGGTGATTTCGTGAGGTAGTTTGGTACCTGGTCGCATGATTTGCACGGTAACTCCGATAGTTCCGAGTTTCTTGACTGCGACAGAGTATCCTTTGTCCATGTGTTGGAGTGCAGTTTCACCGCAGTACTTGACGTGCCCACGGATGTATTTTTCAGTTCGGTTTCGGGAACCGGTGAGTTTTCCAGCAACGGTTACAATGACTCCACGAGCACCTGCGTCCATGATGTTCTGAGCTGCACTGTGACATGCTCGGCGGTGGTACCAGCCACGCTCTAGGGATGCTGCAATCTTCTCAGCCATGACTTGAGCGTTAAGAACGGGTTTCTTGACTTCTTCAACCTTGAGTTTTGGGTTGTAGAGTTCAAATTCTTGACTTAGACGACTTTGTAGGTCGTTGATGATCTTTCCTTTGCGTCCGATGACCATACCTGGGCGTTCTGCGTGAACAGTAACGTCAGTACCTGCAGGTGTTCGGCGAATCTCCAATCCTCCGAATCCGGATTTCTTGGTGTTCTTCATCAAAAACTCACGGACGAGCTGTCGCTCAACGTTTCGGTTGATGATGGTTTGTACAATACTTTTCTTACTCATGATAGTCACCTCAGAATTCGTCCTCCAACTCGTCGACAGTGGTGTTCATGTCTTCGAGGAAGACCTCCAAGTTCACTTGGTAGTGGTTGCTTGGAGTAGCACGGCCACGGGCTCGTGGGATCCATCCCTTGCGGATTCGTCCACGGTGAGCAGCGATGTGCGTGATGAGCATTTCTTCAGCGTCAATGTCTTCGTATTGATAACGTGCGTTTTCCATTGCGCTCTCAATCACCTTGATGATTTCACGAGAAGCCTTTACAGGGAAACGACCTGGTCCGATTCCACCTTTTCGGTGTCCGACCATAGAAGGTCCTGAACGACGCTTGCGCTTGTTTCCACTCCCAAGGCGGAAGGGGACAGCTGCTGCCTTACGACGAACATCTGCACGGTTTGAATCAATCTTGAGCACTTGGTTAAGGAAGGCAATTGCTTCGCCAGCAGTCTTGTTCTTGATTGCACGGCATACTTCGAAGCAGTGCTTCACGTGCATGTCAACTTGTACTGAGCGGGCAGTAGCAAGGCGGCTGCCTTGCAGAAGCTGAGTGTATCCAGATTGAGGAAGTTGTTTTCGTCGGGTTCGACGGTCCATTTGGTTTCGCTTTGACATATCTTTTCACCTCACTTCAATGGAACGTGCTTTGACGATTTGGTTGCACCGACACCAGGTCCACTGTGTGCAACGCCACGGCGTGTCACAGCAAATTCACCAAGATAATGTCCAATCATCTCTGGCTTGATTTCGACCTCAACGAAATGTTGTCCGTTGTATATTGCAATACGTCGGCCAACAAATTGTGGAAGAATGGGCATGTCTCGGCGGTGCGTACGCATGGTACGGGCGCCCGATCGGTTCATGCGAGCAAGGAAATGCTCGTTCTCAACAGACATTCCACGGCCCATGCTACGGCGGGCTCGGGAAGGCAAAAGACCAACAATGTAGTCTTCACTGCTTTCATCGGGCCATAGTGGCATGGCTTCAAGTTGTTCAAGATTGAATCCACGGTAGGTGAATTCTTTCTTAACACGGGCTGACGTGGTTGAAAGGCGCTTTCGTGCCTTACGTCGGCTTGCTTTGGGGGTCATAAAGGACTTCTTCTTACGTGCCATACATCATCACCTCAAATTTTCTTACCTCGTCCTCGGCCAGTACGGCTCGGTGCGATCAAACCAACCTTAGCGCCCGGTGGCGTACCACGAGCAACGGAGTTTGGTCCGTGAACAGCTTGGTGGTTTCCACCACCGTGCGGGTGGTCCACTGGATTCATTGCGACACCAGAGACATGCGGGTAAAGCTTACCACGGGCCTTAGCCTTGTAGTAAGCAGCACCAGCAGTTCGAAGTGGCATCTCTTCTCGACCGTGGCCAGCGAGCACACCGATGGTGGCTCGGCACTTGGTTGAAAGTTCCTTGAGGGAACCAGAGGGCATACGAATACGGACCATTTCGCCGACGCGTGCCTCAACCATACAGGAGTTACCTGCCGAACGAGCAACCTTTCCACCATCGCCAGGGCGAAGTTCAAGGTTGTTGATTGCTGTTCCTTCAGGAATGTTACCGATTTCGGTAATGTTTCCTGGTCGGAGGGCGACATTGTCTCCAATTGCGATTTTGCTACCGATGGCAATTCCTTCGGTTGCGGCAACCAGTGTTGTATCGCCATTAGGCGTCTTCACACGTGCGAGTGGTGCACTGTGAACAGGACTGTGAACCAGTTCTGTAACTTCGCAAACCACGTCTTTGTCGCGAGGCATGCGGTTCTTTCCAGGGAATCGGTGGCTCGCCACGCGGTAACGTGGTGAGGAACCTTTTCGTTGTGCTCGAATTCTCTTACCCATGATAAATCACCTCAGAATGCTCCCAGACGCATAGCAGCGTCTTCTGCGTCATAGCCTTCAGCAAGTTTGACAGATGCATGCTTGCCGTGCTTTGAATTACGTACGTTGACCTTAGCGACTTCTACATCGAAGATGGTTTCAACAGCACGTGCGATTTGAGACTTTGTTGCACTTCGGCGAACAATGAATTCAAGGCGTTGCTCGGTAGTACGAGCTTCCATGGATTTCTCAGTGAGCCATGGTTGAATGATAATGTCGTATGCGTTCATGATATCACCTCAGTTCATTGCCTCCAAAGCAGATTTGGTAAAGACGGTGAGTCGACCAAGGTCGCCACCTGGAGCAAGGTCTTCAGCACAGAGATCCTTTGCTGCGACCACGTCAACACCAGGTAGGTTGCGGACGGCCTTTGCAAGTCCAGCCTTTTCCTTGACAACCAAGAGAACGGACTTAGGAGTTTTGTGAACTCGTCCACGCATTGTTGCCTTTCCAGCACGAATCTTGCGGCCGTTTCGGGCACGGTCAAGATCTGGGCCTAGGCCAAGTTGGTCAAAGATGGCAGCTGCCTTTCGAGTTGCTGAGCCATGGTTGAACGATTCAATGTCGTATTCAGTTGTCTTTCCATCAACGATTTCGGCGTAGTTGCCTAGAACGATTGGTAGATGTTCTACTTCTTCGTCAAATCGGTGGCCTCGGGCGGAAACGGTCTCCATGGACACCGTTGCTGCAAGAGCAGAGTTACGAGCAGCTTGGCGCTCTTTTTGATTGAGTTTACGAGACCAGTCTTTTTCGACCTTAGGTCCGTGGGCTCGGCGACCACCCAGTGTGTGGGGGTTCTGAGCACCACGGCGTTGTCCTGTGCGTCGCATGATACGAGACACACCACGACCCTTACCCCACCATTCGACGGAGTGTTTCATACCGGCCATTGGCTTTCGCTTTCCGATGTGAGGGCGAGAACCGTATGGTTGTCGGCGGTTTGCTCGGCTAGAGGCTACAGCAAGTTTAACCAAGTCTTCTCGGACTTCAGTGCTGAACACTTCAGGGAGCGTCATGTTGGAACCGTCTGAGACTTCAACATCGAAGCGCACAGTGAGTTTTCCAGCATCCAACTCGTCTTGAGTGATGGTGTTCACGATATCTTTTACAGCGACCTTCATCTTCAGGCCCCCTGCTTTGATGCCGTACTGACATAGGTGATTTCGTAATCATGTAGTGTTCGGTCTGAGCCGCGTGTTGCGTCTCGGAATCGAATAAGGCGCTTTGCAGGCCCGGGCACACTTCCCTTAACGAGAATGTAATCCGACTTGACTTCGCCATAGTGGAGGAAGCCACCCGACGGAGTAATGGAGTGATCTTCTGGATTAGCGACTCGCAAGATGCGCTTGTTGTACTCAGTTCGCTGATGGTATCCGGTTTGACCACCTTGACGGATGGTCTTTCGGACGTATCCGTCACCGAAAGCACCCATGTTTCCGTGCTGTCGGCGCTTCTTTGAGTTCTTGTGAGATTGAAGCTTTCCACCGAATCGCTTGATGACACCTTGCCATCCGTATCCTTTGGTAACTGCTACAATGTCGGTTAGGATGCCTTCTTCGAATGCATCAGCAAAGGAGTATTCTTCGCCCATGTGCTCGCTGGCCCAGTTGAGTTGGTCTTCGAAAGAGCCTCCATCCAATCCCATTTCCATAACGTCAGGAACCTTAGTAGAGACGCTAGCAAGGGAACCAGGTTGGGTTGATACGATCAGGCGAATTTCACAAAGGTCAGCATTGACCAAATTTTCCATGTGCTTGGTTGCGTCATGGACCTTTCGTGTTGGAACTCTCTTGAAGAGTTCAGGGAATGCTTCAGTAATCTTTTCTGCGTCAGCCCAAACTTCGCCCGCAGCTTGCTTGCCGTAGGGAGTCATTTGGTAACCACGAACGCCGAGAATGCGCATCTTTGGGCATTCAACGACAGTTACAGGGACTCGAACTTCTTGTCCTGCAGATGTACTTCGGGGGTTTAAATCACGAGCCAGAATGTGGGTCATGCCGGCTTTCCAGCCAGCAAATCCTTGCACTCGGACTTCGCTTGCATCGGTTGTGGGCCACGACTTGACGTGTCCGAATGTGCGGCTCGCTCGCTTGCGCGGGCTGAACGCCATCGATCCACGGCGTGGGTGGTTTCGTTTTGCCATCTTGGATTCCTCCATTATTTTCTACAACGAATTGGCCCCACCGAAGGGGCGTACGAGGGCACATACAGTGTAGAAGCCGTGACACGGAGTCCCATTCCCACGAGTGGGGAAAGGGCCAGTTGGGGTCCTCGGGGGATGGCCCAGTGTGTCTGGCTACTCACCTTTGAGCAACCCTCCGACTTACCTCCCGTATATATGCGGTTCGGTCCAGCAGAAGAGAGGAATGCGTGTGACGCCATGGGAATTGAGGGTCTTCAAACCTTTTGTTTGACAAAATATGTTCGCCGACACTTTCAGTTACCATCCACTCTCCACATCATCCTTTTGAACCCTTGACGGGAAGTAATGGCAATGCCTACCGTCCAGCATCCGTTTCTTCATGACGGTGTTGAAGCCAGAGCATACCAAATTCGTTCACTGGAACGGTGCCTTTCAGCTTCAACATTGATGGTCATGCCGACAGGGTTTGGAAAAACCGCCGTAGAGTGGATGGTGATGGCCGAATACCTTCGCAGAGGTGTTGAGAAGATCATCCTCATCGCACCAACAACTGGTTTGGTTGACCAGCAAAGAAGTATGGCACAGCAACACCTCAAGTTACCTCATGATGAAATCGTTGCCTACACGGGTGAGACAGCACCCGGAAAACGGAAGACATTGTGGGAGCAGGCAAGAGTCCTGATGGCAACACCTCAGGTTATTCGGAATGACGCTCAAAGCGGCACTATCAATCTCAGCGAGGTTGGGTTGCTCATCGTTGATGAAGCACATCATGCAACAGGGAATCACGCATATGCACAGGTGGGGAAGTTGTATCGTAGGGCCCGCCCCGATGGTCGCATCTTAGCAGCAACAGCAAGCCCGGGCTCTAATGCAAGGCACATCGATGATGTTCAAAGAAATCTTGGCATCCAAGTGGTAGATGTCTCAAAGCGTGATGAACCACTCGTCAAACCGTTCGATGTTGACATGAACATTCATGAGGAGTTCATTGAACTCCCCCCTTCACTAGGTTTGCTGATAACACCATTAGAGGAGCATTTTTTATCCGAAGCAAAGCATCTCCAACAACTCGGATTCCTCGCTCCGAAAGAACATATCTCATCGGGCGATATCGAAAAAGCACAATTGCGAGCAAGTAGAGCAATCCAACAGCGTGATGTCCGAGGTTATGATGCTGCTCGTAGAGTTGCAGACCTTCGCCGGATGCACATGCTCGTCAACCTCCTCAAAACACAAGGTACAGAGGTTGCACATTCGTTTCTAGAGCGAGCAGAGATAGAAGGTCGGGAAGGAAGAAAAACCAATCGTCTGCTGTCTTTACCGGTCATTCATGAATTGCGTAAATCCTTGGCAGATATTGAAGAATTGCATCCCAAGACATCTGTTGTTGAACGGCTCGTGAGACAAGAGATTGGACAAAAACCAGACGGTAAAATACTCGTATTTACAGAATTCAGAGACACCGTGAGCAACCTTGTCGCGAGATTAAGTACGATTGAAGGACTGAAACCTGACAAATTCATCGGTCAATCCTCACGCGGAGCCCAGAAAGGAATGACACAAAAACAACAGTTAGCGCAATTGAAACGGTTCCGAGAAGGTGAAATCAATGTTCTCGTCGCCACATCAGTTGGAGAAGAAGGGCTGGACGTCCCAGCAGCTGACCTCGTTATTCTTTACGAACCGGTACCAAGTGCGATTCGGGCGATTCAACGAAGGGGAAGAACTGCCCGTCAACGAGCTGGCTCGGTTCATGTTTTGATCACGAAAGAAACTCGCGACGTCTACATCCATTCTGCATCAAAGCATCAAGAACGGAACATGCATCGTTTGGTCGATAAGATGGTACGTCAGAAAAAACTCATGGATGAATATGGAGATCTCGATGGGCTCTTGGATCCGTTTGATGTGAGCGATAAAGGGAAAAACCTGCCAGCGGCTATGTTTTTAGAACAAGAGAAGGAACTGCACAAGCCTGAAGAATCGGAATCAGTCTCACAACCAGGAGTATCTCTCAGGGAAGGGCAAAAACACACCCCAAGAACAGCCCCCCCGCTAACGCCAGAACAACGTCGGCCAAAGGAACAAAGGGGATTGTATTCTTTTATTGCAGAACCCAAGTCCGATTCCAAGGAACAAAAAATATCCGAACCACGTATCTCCGTGGTATTAAATGCAGCAGATGAAGAGATTTCTTCGTTAAATTCCGTCAACGGAGAAGACCGTGAAATCCTCATTGATCATCGAGAAATGAATTCAACGTTACCGTCCTATTTGGCGAGCCTCGGTTTCAAAACTCGAATTACACGTCTTCCTCACGGAGACCTCCGACTCTCCGAACGAATACTTATAGAACGGAAGACTGCGAGAGATTTATTGGCTTCAATAAAGGACGGTAGGCTCCTCAGCCAATGTCGAAGTTTACGAGCGAGTGCTTCTCGTCCGATGCTGCTGATCGAAACAGGAGGGGATGCAGGATACGGCCTTCATCCAAATGCCGTACTCGGAGCGTTGGCTCACATCACACTTGACATGGGAATCCCTGTGATGATGACAAAGGATGCCATGGAAACTGCCCATTTTGTATCGATTGCAGCCCAAAGGGAGCAAGACTTGCTCGAATCTTTTCATGAGATGGTCAATTCTGAAACTACGACTGGAACGAAACTGAAATCAATCATGGAACAGGCAGCACGCGAGATTGACGCACTCCTCATCAAACCTGAAGCTTCTCACCCATGGTTGGAGAGTGCACAACAACAACTTGAGCGATGCTATGAGCACGCCCTCTCCCAACTCACCGGAGTGAAAGATGAGGAACGGGATGTGATGAACGCCTTCTCACCCCACCTTGGAGCATTGTTCACGGCAACGGAGGAGATACTCATCAAGGAAACTGGGTGCGGATCTGAGGTCGCCAATCGGGTCCTTCAAATCTTGAAGGAAAACAGTAGCATCAAGAGCCAATGAGCCGGACACGAGTTCGCAATTGAGCGAAACGGTCTGGATAAAATCCTAGGGCGAATGCAACAATTTCGGAAAGATGACATACGGGGACAATGGTATTCTTCCCTGAAACTCGGCCTGCTTTCGATTGATACGAGTCCAAGTTGACGTGCGAGATGGTACAAGCACTCACCACGAGTTCAGCACCAGAATCGATCGCATCGGAAAGTACGGCTGCTGTCATGGAAAGAGAGGTATCTTCCAAACTTAGAACTGATGTTGAGCCAACACTCTGACATTTAGATTCATAGTCAATTGCATGACCGCCGAGAGCCTCGAAAAGTTGTTCCATGTATGTGGGCATGAACGGGTCGTCGTTTCCACAGGCACCTTCTCGTTGCATGTCTGGCCCGTAGTAAGCAGCCACATTCATTTTGAGGGGATTCTTCACCGCATTCCGGATCTTATCGAGTCCAATCTCTTCTACAAGATAGTGAAGCAGATGCCACGACTTAGATTCTCCGGCATACTCAATGTTTGAGGTTCGAGCAACAAGGTTGTTGATTTGACTGGCGTAGACCGGGTCGCGGGCCATGTCTTGTGCGGTGTTGCACATGATTGCATGGCTGCTTGCACAGGTGGTCAAGACATCAAGTCCTTTGTCCTCGGCAAGAGCAAGGTTGCGCGCAACCAATGCGTCCTGAAGTTTAGGAGTAGCCTGCTTGATGATGTTTCCACCATCACTGCTTGAGCGAGGGAGTTCTACAAGTTGAATGTTCAAGGCTCTGCAGAGGGGTTGAATCATATCTTCAATTTCAGATGCGCCCGCTCTAGCGACGTTTCCGGGATAGTATGTGATTTTCGCCATCATCTCACCTCAGAATCTTTGGTCAATCTCATTGAAGAGAGAGACTACTTCGTGATAATTGTGAACCTTAGAGTTGATCATATTAGGAATACGTCCAAGCCCGGCCGGCGGAAGCAGAAGGGATTGGAGGCTTCGAATTGGAGGAGAACCATTCCGTGTAAATGCGAGGGCCATACGAGCAGAGACTCCGCTGAAGACGTTGCCTACGAGACCAAGAGGGCCGAGAACTTGGCGGTAAAGCGTCGTTTCGTTGACCTTACCGGTCCACTTGACACTTCGTCCGTACCACTTGACAAGCCGGCCATGTTTACCGGCGTACTTGGTTTGGTTGAGCAATTGCATTCGTGCTTCGTTGAGGCTGTGAGCTGCAAGGCGCCCGTCTTCTCCAAAGCGCATTAAACTGGCATGGTCTGCTTCAGACCACACACCGTCTCTTTGCAAGAGTGAGTTCATGATGCTCCTGCGTTGTTCTTGACTGGTGCGTGGGTCCTTAGCACGCAACCATTGCTGGAAGTGAACGCCAGGACCTTCATAATGCGAATCGTGGGCTAATGTATCCGACATTGCTTGGATTAACTGGAAGGATTGAACATCGCCAGCAAGGTGAAGGTTCGTTGCTAGTGCTGGCTCCATGGTACCAAGTGCTGCTCCAGATGGAAGACGTTCACCTTCACGTGGGTCTGTTCTCATCCATGGTTCTGCTCGGCTTCGATGGTTTTCGTAGCGCGAGGTATCAACGATGAGGTCTCTAACGACTGGGTGACCGGGAAGAGGTTCTACCCGAACCCGTCCTCCGTCGGAGGTGAGGTCAGCGATCATTGTTGAATCTGAAAGAGTGACACGACCGTTTACCCGAATGCCGGTGGTTGGTGTCCCAGCACCGTTTCCTCTTCGGAATGCAAGACTTCCATCAACATCCTGTTGCATTGAGATGAGGAGGTCTTGGACAGTAGCATGACCGGGGACGCTGCAAGTGAGCGTATCCCACCCGGATTCTGCTGCATCTGGGCAGTATCGGAACAATTCAAGCGTTATGGTCAATTCTTCACGAGCAATCTTACCTGGTGTGAAATCACCTTCAACCGCATCGTCGTCATCACCGGACCCGTAAGCCTTCATTTCTTCAAGAAGTTCTACCTGAAGGGTACCTGATGAATCAACACACGCCAACAGTGGAAGTGCTTCATTCACCCAAAGTTGCCAGGGAGCGTCAAAGTCTACGTCACATTCCTGCAGAGGGTGTGCTTCATGACCGCCCAACGATGCGAGTTTGCCGTTCCAATCATGGCCGGCCTTACAGAATTCATCGTAGGACGAATCACCAATCGCACAGATGGAAAAGTGAGTAGTTGCAAGACCTGGCCCGTTTGCATTAATTGCATTCCAAGCAGATTCAGCGTTGTCCGGCATCTCACCCTCACCCCAAGTAGAGGTGATGATCATCACTCGCTTCATTGAAGCCAGTGAGGCTGGGTCAAGTCCATCCATATCAACCACTTTTGCCTCAAGGCCGTAGTTGCCTGCCATCTTGGCAGTTTTTTCAGCGAGGCCCGCTGCGTTACCAGTTTGTGAACCAAACAAGATGTTCAGTGTGCGGTCGCCTGCGAAGACTGCGTTGAGTTCGTCTGATGCCCCTGCGGCGGGCGCAACTGCGGCCACCGCTGCTGGAGCAACTTCTGCTACCGCTTCTGCTGCGACTTCAGTAACTGCTGCACCATCACCAACGAGTTCGAACTTGATTACTTCTACCGGGCAGGCTTCTGCGGCCTCAAGAATAATGTCTCCAAGTTCAGCACCGAGCGTACCAGTAAGGGGCGACCCGCCTTCGTTTCTATCGAATAAGCCGTCCGTACGAACTGCCGCTAGAATCATGGATGAATCATCGGTCACCTCGAAAACTTCCGGACAAATGTCCTGACATGCATCACAGGTGATACAATCCTCGTCAATCCATACTTTTGCGACAATTGCCATAGGAAGTCCCCTTGCTCACGCTCTGTGAGCAATCTTCCCACCCTAGAGTGGCCTTTGAAGGTTATTATCTGCCCGTGACAAAATAAGGCTTCTATGGTTCATTTTTCTAAGCAAAAAATTGCAGTGCTTAAGGCACCATCACATGTTGAAATCGCCCATGCCACCCATGCCGCCTTCCATAGGAACGCCCTTGGATGAAATCACGTCATCAATACGCAGAATCATGATTGCTGTTTCGGTTGCTGACTGAATTGCTTGCTCAACAACACGTAGAGGTTCAACGACATTTGCTTCGTTCATATCAACTACGCCGCCTTCATAGACGTTGATTCCTGCAAAGGATTGTCCGTCTGCGTGAGCTTTACGCAATTCAATAAGCGTTGTGACCGGGTCGAGACCAGCGTTTTCTGCCAGGGTACGAGGAATAATTTCTAGGGCTGAAGCAAATGCTTCAATGGCCATTTGCTCACGACCGCCTACGGTTTCTGCAAAGGTGCGCAAGTCTCGTGAGAGTGCTGCAAGGACGCTTCCGCCTCCAGTCAGTACTGCCCCATCTTCCCATGCAACGGAGACAACTCCAACCGCATCGTCAAATGCACGTCGGATCTCATCAACAACGTGCTCGGTTCCACCACGAAGGAGAACGGATACGGATTTAGCTTCTGGACATCCGGTCACGAAGGTCATGTTTGATTCGCCAATTTTCTTTTCTTCAACACGAGCTGCAAGACCCAAGTCGGATTCACTCATGTCTTCGAGGTTGGTGATGATGGTGCCGCCAGTTGCTTTTGATAGCGCTTCCATATCGGACTTTTTAGCCCGTCGAATGGCGAAAATTCCTTTCTTGGAGAGGTAATGTTGAGCCAGTTCATCGATTCCTTTTTGGCATACCAGTACATTTGCCCCAGCGGATTCAATCGTATTGACCAAGTTGCGGATGTAGTTCTCTTCTTCTTCGAGGAACAGTGCTAGTTGGTTTGGGTCTGTGATCTGAATCTTTGCGTCAACTTCCGTTTTCTTAACTTCAATCGCCGAGTTCACAAGAGCAATCTTTGCATCGCTCATGACCCGGGGCATTCCTGCATGGACGCGTTCTTTGTCCAAAAGGATACCATCAATCAATGTTGAATCTTTGATTGAACCGCCTTGACGCTTCTCAACCTTAATGTCAGACAAATCAACGAGACGCTCTTCGTCTTCCGTGATACCGACTGCATTAACTGCACGAACACAGATATCGGCCATAAATGACTTCACAGCACCTGCTGATTTTCCGGTGAGTGCCGTCTTTGCCACTTCCAAAAGTACGTTGTCATCGTTATCAGTGGAGATACCATGATTTTCTAGAAGTCCAATAGCTCGTTCTGCAGCAAGGCGAAACCCTTCACAAATGACCGTTGGATGGACATTTTGCTCAATCAAATCCTCACTTCGCTTGAGAAGTTCACCGGAGAGAATCACTGCGGAAGTTGTGCCGTCATAGCAATGTTGTTCCTGAGTTTTTGCAACTTCAATGATCATTTTAGCCGCAGGGTGTTCGATGTCCATTTCCTTGAGAATGGTTGCTCCGTCGTTTGTAATGACAACATCGCCCATTGAATCAACAAGCATCTTATCCATACCTTTGGGCCCGAGTGTAGACCGAACCGCGTCCGCTACTGCCTTTGCAGCAGCAATGTTGTTTGATTGTGCAGTTCGTCCACGAGTTCGTTGTGTCCCATCCTTTAGGATAAAGATAGGAGCTTGTCCATTTCCGTACATGATAATGCCTCCGGCAAACTCTGCGAGGTTGACTGTGCCTTGAACCCTACGCTTGACTCATCGTGGGAGATTCGCGGTCAAGCTTGGCCGTTCTGCTCAAGCCATTGCTGTCCGTAATGCTTCCACTGTTCCATGGTCCAACCGTTTGGGAGACCACCCGCAGGTAGCGGGGGCATGCCATCATCAACGGGTGCGGAAGCGGGTTGAGGAGCCGGGGCTGGCGCTGTTGGCGGAGCCCCTGCTGGAATCGGTTCAGGCGAAGGTGCACCTGCGACGGGAACGGTAGGAGCGGAAGCAACCGCACCATAATTCGCAGACAAACTGTCTTCGTATCCATCTTCGCCCCAGTTTTTGTATTCATCATCATCTTCTTCTTCGCTACGCATGATCGTCAAAAGAACGATGACACCACCAACAAGAATCAACAAGAATACACCCCAAAGCGCGATTTCCTCAATCGGGAAGCCTGAACCTGCGCCGTCAGTAACATCTTCTGAATCAGAATCTTGCTTGATGAGTGTGACCTCTAGACGACCGTTTGCTGCATCACTTACAGTTTCGGAACGGGCCCATATAGTCAAGTTAGAAACAAAGACTTCTGAATTGAGATTCTTCAATGTGGTTTCAGTCACTTCGAGGGTGAGCGTTACTTCTCGCTCTTCGTTCAAGCCCAAAGAAAAGTCTCGGTCCAGTCGGTCTATCTTGGTCTGGAACCAAGATTTGGTTTCTGAATCATCCAATTCAATGACAACGACCTGTGCGGTAGTATACTGATTCTTTACTCGGACAGTGACTTCATATTCACCCTCCTCGTTGATGGAAACAGGTTGGATGGTGTAAATCTTCAACCAGTTTTGTGACCCTACCAGGTAGGTTGCCTCACCGGTTGCACTGACGGTGTCATCCGATGCACTTGTGGCAATGACGCCGAGTGTTAAATCGCCTTCTGCTCCGGCAAGGAAGGAAAACTCAACGGTCACGTTGAAACTCGAACCAACATCAATCTCCGTAGTTTGGCCGTTAACAAGATTGGTAAATTTAGCCTGCATACCGACTGGAATGTCAAGTGTCATATCGAAGCGGTCGGCACTGTTACCATCGTTTCGCACCTCAAAGGCCATGGTTTGAGCGGGATCGCCAGGAATGTATGATTGCCCCGTATCTTCATCGGATACGAAGACTGCAGCCGTTTCAAGAATGTCTACAGTGATGTCAATCGAGGTTGACACGCTGGGGTCGGCAACGTTGGTTGCAATGACCTTGACCGTGTAGAGGGCTGGAGTAAGACCAACCGGCATAGCAAGTCGCAGAACAAAGGCCCCTTCTCCATCCCAAGCATCGAGAACTGGAGATTGAGTTGCTGGAAGGGATGCTTGGAGCCTCCAGTTGCTTTGTACAATGCTCAAGTCATACTGTTCGTCGTCATTTCCGAGATTGAAGATATTGACGATAACGGAACGACCGTTTCCGTTAGCAGAGCCGGTCAAGGAGTATTCTTCTGTTTCCAATTGAACATCACGCATGACTGGAACTTCGATGTTGCGAACAAGTTGGTCCGTACCGAAGAGAGGAGTTGAGCATGAAGGGCATGTTGCTCGTAGGTTGAATGAGACTGGCCCCGGTGGAGCAAGTTCAGGTGCCGTAATGTTGAGCGTCAAATCAATGCGTTCACCCTTAGCCAGTGTAATCGGGTTTGGAAGAATGACTCCTGTATCATTAAGAACAGTAGCAGACCAACCACCAGGGGTACTTGTATCTGAGAAAGAGGTGACGAGATTGAAGGCAGCGTCTTTGTTTCCTGTGTTTTGTAGTCGGAAGTCAACGGTACCGTATTCGCCGGGTCCAAACGTTGCTGCAAGCAAACCTACGGTCGAGGTAAGAGCAACACCAAACTGTTCGCTAACTGCGAGGTCCATCTCAAGACGGGCCTTTTCTCCAAGTTGAGCACTGCTCGCATCGCTGAGCCATAGGTTCCATGTTTGTTGTTGAACATCTGCTCCGGCTGGAACGGTGAGGTTGGCCCAGAATTCAATGGTATCACCAGCGCCCAGAACCGGCATGATGACGTTCGTACCGTGGCTGCTGCTTCCTTCGATGTCCATGCGAATAATCGGGAACGGAACCATCCATGAATCGTTAGTCACGTTGGTCTCCACCCGAATCGTGGCTGGAGAATATCCGTTGTTAGTCAATGAACACTGGAGTATTGCCATTTGGTTTGGAGCGATGGTGTAGCCACCACTGCTTGGATTGTCACATTGCAAGTCAACCGTGTAGTCGCTAACCTTACTTACACCAAATTGGATCATGTCGTCTACGTGGAACCCTTCACTCGCTGAACTTGAGTCTGAGTTGAACAGCAGCCCGAAGGAGTAAGAGTTGCCTCCGAGGAAAATATCTGGATTCGCCAAATTCGGGATCTGTATCCACGATTCTTGTGGGTCCCAAGAAATGTTTGTCCATTGTCCTGGCGCTGCACTTGGATTGCCTTGAGAAATATCCCAAGAAATGGATTCGTAATCATCGTTTATATTACCGGACCCTCTCCATAATTCAAGAGAAACTGAGTCGCCAGTGCTCATGCTGCCCCATGCTTGGATGTGATACTGGCTGGACACATATTCGTTTGAGTAGAACAAAGACCTGCACAGGTATTGTGAGTAGATGTTGCTAATTTCGCCGTCAAGAACCGAATCAACTCCACATGTTTGGCCGGTCATCAGGTGGCCGTTGATTAAACGGGTTGCTTCTGCGTTGGATGGATAGTTGCTCCCTGCAGAAGAATGTCGCCAATGCTTCGTTCCTGCAGCACTTGCGCCGCTGTCGGTCACCCATGAACCAGCAGCGACTGCTCCGCCACCAGCAGAGGGGTATTTTCCAGAGAAGAAGGTCGAATCTCCTGTCGTAGTACCGTCAAATAGATCCGAGGTAATTGCGATTGGCACAGTTTCATCTTTTACGTCGTTCTCGTTTCGTGAATCATCACCAAAGGCAACTGTCGCCCGAAGAATGAGGCCTCCTGTCAAATCGTTGGTAGTCGTGTTGAGGATGGAATGGGCTGCCGTAGGCGTCCACGACATAGAATAGACATCTTGTTGGCCTCCTGTGAGAGGGCCAGTATTCCACGTGTAGGTCTCCATGATGAAACCAATGGGGTGGATAACTTCCAGCATAACTGGAGCGGATTCACCGATTGCACCCGTCCCAAACCGTTGTACCGTAACTTTGATTTCGATGGCAGTATCAACAAATATGTAATCCATGACGGTACCATCAGATTGAATCCATTGGGAGGCCATTTTAGAGGAGTTTCCAAGAGAAATGGTTTTGACGGTGTAGTCGTCATTGGTTCCGCCACGACCCGATGCTGCTTCTACAGGAGGTGCAACCATCAAAGCAAAGGACTGGAGGAGCATCAAGATGACAAGAGTATAGGGAGTCATTCGGCGCATATTCATCAACATTGTGAGCCAACAGGATTGAGCATAAGAAGGTGGCCTTCTTTTGGTCCGGATGCTAAGATAAGATTTCAGGGTTCACTTTGGTTCATTGCTTGGATTAAATCCACGGATTACAGCATCATTATGAGACGGGGGCGTTCGAGACTCCACTCCATCAGCAGACAAATCCGATTCGGATTCAAAGAGGCTGAGGTCAAGACCATCTAACGGTGACAAAGGTTCCTGAAACATACTCGGCGATTGGACCTCTGAATGGTGAACCGTCTCGTGTGGAAGTGCTGCAGGGACAATCACTTGTTGGACTACAGAAGGAGTATGAGTTGTCGCATCGGTTGCCGCAGCAAGCCGGTTAACCAACGAGTTCGTAACTGCAGTTTGCTCCTGTACTTCATCTTCATCCGATTCAATACCTCGCATCCACTCAGGAGGCGAACCTGCCCCCCCTCCTAGCACTGCAAGCGTGGTAAAGGCAGCCATAGGCATCACCGCCAAAGCAGTGAGTAAATTGAGGAAGGATGTTTCAGGAATCGGACCTGCTGAAATCAAGGTTTCAAACACTTCTTTTTCGAATTGTATGTTCAAGGAGAGGTCCTTGCCCATCCAGCGGTGCACAATCCAGGTCGAAAACTGACCCATTGACCAAAGAAGGAATACTGGAAATATCCATGTGATTTTCATGGTAGCCCCTAGGAATTTACGAGCCAAAGAAGCGATTGAAATGTACTTTCGAGCGAAATATGGAAACATGCGGATTGCACAGAACAAACATATTGCATACAGCAACAGGGCGAGTTCCAATTGGCGGTTTTGATGAATCAAATCCCGAGGAAAGAGCAACACCAAGGCCAGCGGAATCGTTGCAAGCAATACCTGAAACGGCACTGCAAGGAGAACCAGCGAGCCACGAATGGCCCACAGAGTATGGCCTTCTTGATATCGGTCATGGACCAAAAGGGACAATTTGCCATGAGAGGAGGACATGTATTTTTTCCGGGTCAAGTAACGGTTGGTTGAATTGCGAGCATTTCGAGACAATCCCATCGCATGCCTCCAACCACCGTGTTCAATGACTGTGTTTGGAAGAAATCCGCCCATTCCCAGTGCGAGGAGGAGGGCTAACATACCATAGAAAAGAGAGGCAATACCGATCCAAGGAATCATGTTGACATCAACCTTAATCGACAGCTGCCCTCCACCGATATTGAACCCGAGGAGATAAGTTAATGCGAAGGCAACCAAAGGTGTAAGAAAAATTTGAGCCACCAATTGAAGGGTGAGAACAAGGCGAGCCGCAAGAGGACCAACGGTGGTTTGCCTCGCCATAAGTTAGAACCCTGACCTCTTCATCTCAAAGGTTCCCCTTCAAGAATGAGAAAAATGTCTATTCTTCAGAAGTTGTGTCAATTGCAGGAGGCGCTGCCAACGGATAGCCATCAGAGATCAACATCCGAAGTGAACCCATCAACTTCCCATCCTTACGAGGTCGACCCAAATCAGGACGGGGGCGAGGGTCAAGCATCATGCCGCACTCAGAACATGCTATTTCGCCGGGCAACCAAACAGGCTCAGCATCATCGCAACAAGCGTCACTGGAAGCCGCTTGGTCCATGATTTTTTGAAGGCCATAGGCAATTTCTCGCGTCCATGGAGCCCCCGTACCGCCAACTGCATTTTGAAGTCGGGAGAGAACCATCCAACTTGTGGCAACCCACAATCCAAAACCAAATGGTGCAGAACCCCATTTCAAACTCACTGCACCAAAGATAAGTGTAATGATTGCCAAGACCATACTGGACCAGTAAAAGGAACGCATGTGAAGAACGCGCTGAGTGAGGTAAGGAGAAAGGGGAATCGGATGTGGATGGGGTGGAAAGTTTACGTTGAACCCCTTTGCACGAGTCATGTAAAGCGTTGGAAGACGAGGGCCAATGTGTCCAATGACACCTCCAATGGAGAACATCACGATGGAACCAATCATCGACACAGGAACCACCATCACGCATTTTGAAGGCGAAGAAGCGTCTCCTCTACCTTGTCCATTCCTCTTGAAATATCAGCCTGACTGATGGTGTAAGCGAAACGAAGGTGTCCTTCACCGGAAGGCCCAAAGGCGCTTCCAGGTGAGCAAAGAACACCATCTTTCAGCAGTTCCATGGCGACTTCTTGAGAGTTCATTCCATCAACGGTAACCCTGGGGAATACGTAAATCGCTCCTTTGGGTTTTTGACATTCAACACCTGGCATGGCATTAAGTCGGTCAACAATAAGGTCACAACGCTGTTTGAATTCTTCAGCCATCATTGTGGGGTAGTCGTTGGCTTTTTCCATAGCCTCCAGTACTGCATATTGCATGGCATCGTTTGAGCAGGCAGAGATGTAATATTGGATCTTAATGACCTGCTTCATCGCTTCAATATTAGGCGAGATGATGTAGCCGATTCTCCACCCAGTCATTGCAAAGGTTTTGGAAAATGAATTGACGACCATGAGCTTATCGTAGTCAGTTCCCATGAAGGAAACGTGTGTTCCTTCGAAAACGATTCGGTCATACACTTCATCGGATATAATCCACAAATCATGTTTTTTGGCGAAAGCAAGCAACTCATCACGTTGATGCTCGTCAAGAGTACCACCCGTTGGATTGCTCGGGAAATTGTAGAGAATAGCAACGGTATTTTCGTCAACAAGGGTTTCAAGGTCCGACACTTTTGGAACGAATTCATTCTCGAAGAGGCATGGATAGTATTTGCTTTCTCCCCCTACGAGGGTTGCGTCAGGCCCGTAGAGCGGGAAATAAGGTTCGGGCAGAAGGATGTTTTCACCCGGATTAATGATCGTCATGAACAAATTGAGAAGAGCGTTTGTACCCGACATGGTCATGCAAACATTTGCATCCGTCATACCTGCTTGATAGGGCTCCCATGATGCTGCAATTTTTTGACGAAGAGCAGGCATACCAGCAGTAGTGGTGTATTTGTTATGCCCGTCCAGCATCGCCTGATAAAAAGCGTCAATAGCCACCCGAGGGGGTTGGAAATCTGGCTCTCCTAAACCGAACGAGATCACATCGTCTCCAGCAAGATCGAACATTTTGCGAACCCCAGTGGGTTGGATGGCCAAAGCCCTATCGCTGTATGTCCGCATGGTAATCCGACTCCCGTATCGCATTTGAATGCAATCGCTATGATGATGCATTATCCTCTGAAGAAGAGGGTTCGTCAAGCACCAGTTCGGCGTCAAGAACTTGTGGATGTTCAGTGTTTGATTCAAACCCAATGAGGAGAAGAGGTTCTTCAGCTCGGGCCTTGAACAGCAATCCAACGATAATGAGGAAGCATAGGATTCCGGTAATACTCAAGAAGAACGTGAATGAGAATCCACTTAATTCATCTGTACCATCATCAGTCCCAAGCACCGTGGTAAACACTGGTAGAGAAGAGACACCTTCACTGTTCAAGCCACGTACCTCAAGGATTTGTTCACCTTTTTCCACATCGTTTGGATTAAATGCCATCACCCACTCAAACCGCTGCAAAGCAGAAAGGCCACCTTCAACAACTTCGTAGGTGGCTTGCATCCATTCGCCTTGGCCAAAGCGACCTTCAACCGCTGAAATTGAACCTTCTTGACCCCAGGCAATTCCGCGAACCTCATAGAGGCCAGAGGTGGTATTGAGGTATGAATCGAGGATATGAACTTGAGAAGTTACGTCAACTTGTCCTGTGAGGTTGTTATCCTTCATGAAAAAGGAAAGTTCGACTGCTGCAAGTGCATCAACCATCCCCCAACCGAAATCTCGGTTCCAAAACGGGTCTACCTCTGGGACGGTCGGTTCTCCACGTCGCTCTGAGGTTAGTTTCAGAATTTCTTTCATCTCTGCAGGAGAGAGGTCTGGGTTCGCTTCGATCATGAGCGCAAGAATTCCGGATACTGAGGGTGTAGCATATGATGTACCAGACCCACGCCCTGTGTAGCCGTTATCTTCTGCGGAGCCGCCAAGAAGATTGATGCAGGCTCCTGAGGTAACGCACCCTTCAGCCTGGACGATGTTCGTCCCCGGGGCTGAGACTTCTGGCTTCAACTCGTTGAGCGGGTTGCTGTCTCCATTATCGCGACGAGGGCCACGAGAGGAGTATGATGCAACTGTATCGTCCGACCGCTCAACCGTATTGATGTCGTCTGTTGCGCCAACGGTGATTGCGAGGTTTGACGAACCCATTCCGGACAAACCATCGTTATCCGGTCCGTCGTTACCAGCGGCCACGCTAACAACAATTCCGGCCTCCATGGCTCGGTTCAATATCCGACTGTGCATGTCTTCGCCATCCGAACCACCGCCTTCATGAGACGTGATACCCCAGGATAGCGAAAGAACGTCGATTCCGTAATTCATCTCATCAGCACCCTGCCATGCAGTGTCTTTGTTGTCGATGATCCATTGAATACCGTTCATGGCTGATTCGTAAAACTCCTGCTCGAGAACATAGTTCTCAAACGGTCCAGCACCGGCGTCGGTTCCGATACGTACATCGATGAGGTCGGCGTCTGGAGCAGCCCCATAGAAGTCGGTTTGCGTACCGCTTGCGTCAATTCCTGATGCTGCCGCCATACCCATGCAGGCGGTCCCATGCTGGTTTCCGTCGTCTGGGTCGTAAGTTCCATCGGTGCGACGAGTGATGTCACCGTAGCAGGTAGGGTCGGTTGTAAGATAACAAACGGCATCATAGCCTGCAATGAACTTCTCATTCAGACCAGGATGTTCATTGTCCACACCAGTGTCAACCATAGCGATGTTAACTCCTACACCGGATACGCCAAGGTCCCAAGCACCAACCGGGTAGGCAGTAGAATTTCGGGCTTTGACGGCTGGAGTTTGGATATCACCGTACAAAACAACGTTTCCATATCGTTCGACCATAACTACATCATCCATTCCTGCAAGTTGATTTACAAGATTTGAGTCAATTTGGCCCAAAAGGACTGCGTTCACGGATTCAATGACATCGATAACCGTGAGGTTGAGGCTGGTCAGAGCAAAAAGATGGGATGATGTTACTTCCACGCCGTATGAGAGACCAATTCCAGTGGTACCGTTGTAGGTTTCCAACGAATCGTGAATTGAGTTTCGGTTGAGGTCCAGAGTGGTTCGTTCCCACCATGGTGTATCATCTCCGACCCAGGAGGGAAGTTCCTGCAGGGGTACAATTTCGCTGTAACCTTCGGGCATCCACATGAGCCCTTCTTCTGTCACAGGCGTCCATTTGTTTGGATCGATGGTCACCAATGAGCCCGTTACGGGACCCATCAATACAGCAAGCATTACCATGGCGATTATCCGACGCATGTAGATTCCTCAGTTAACGCAAGAGTCCGTCTTCAAAAAAGGTAACTCTTGATTGTGAAAAGGTGGGAGCAGAGGGATTTGAACCCCCCCCAGCGGATTTCTTCTGAAACTGCGCATCAGATGGGCAGTTTTCAGGATTGCAACGGGTCGGCGCTCCAGTTGGTCATCAACCTTCAGCAAACCCACTCGTCGTCATTCCCGTGCAACTGGAGCCCGCGATACTACCAAGCTATACTATACTCCCATGTATTCATTCATCACGAGCATCAGGCCTTAGCTTGTCGGCGTGCACGCTTTCGGCGGCGCAGTTTCTTCTTGCGCCACTTCCAACGTTGATTGCCGGTTTTTTTCCAAGCACGTGAACCTCGCTTCATGGTGAACAGGCTTCCGACTTGCCTTCCCTATATGAGAGCATCGTCTCAACACTGATTGAATTTATTTCAAAAAACGAGGATTCAATGTCAATATCCCTGTTGTATAAACCAAGGATGAATAGGCAAACCGAGTGCCCGACGAATAGAAATTGCTTCTGAATTAAGTCGTCGTTGCTCACCAACATCGTCTCGCAGTGAGGCGACGGCTGCAAGGTTGATCAGTGAAGTCGCCTCCCCGGCCTTATGCCCACATTCGACAAAGAGTTGATGGGCATGGCGAATCAAACGCTCCCCTTCAACCACATATCCTTTGCGAACTGCAATTACACCAAGACTGCCCATCGTGGCAGCCGTACTGTCTTTATCCTCAATATCCTGAAGAAGGGCGAGACTTTTCCTAAACCATTCTTCTGCCTTATCATAATCGTTCAAGCTCAAAGCTACCAAACCGAGGTTATGCTCACTGCGGGCTTGTCCGGAAGGATCGTTGAGTGAAATGTGGATGGCCAAACATTCTGTGTGCATTCGTTCAGCCTCCGCTGCAAGGCCTCGCTTGCTTGCAACATGAGCCCGGTTTGCGAGTGCCTTAGCCTCACCATAACGGTCGCCTGTCTGTCGGTGTAAATTCCAACTCTCCTCAAACAATCGGTCTGCTTTGTCAACATCGCCACGTACAAGAGGAATATGCCCCAAATGGTTCAGAGCATTTGCCTGGCCAACACGGTCCCCAACTTGCCGGTAGAGTGACAAACTTTCCTTATACATCGAGTCGGCTTCTGCAAATTTGCCTTGCTGACTAAGGAGATGACCGAGCCCTGTCAAGGCGTCTGCCTGAGTTTCGGGGTCATCAGCAACACGGGCGAGTGAGAGACTTTCCCTCTCATATCGCTCTGCTCTTTTGTAATCCCCTCGCCGTTCTTCCAATCGTCCGAGTCCGTGATAAGAACGGGCTTCTCCTTTTTTGTCCCCTGAAGATTTGAAGTGCTTCATTGCTCGGTCGTAATGCCCCTGAGCCGCATCGTTCCAACCTGCAAGTTCAGCAGCATCGCCGAGTCGCAGGTCAATGTAAGGGTCGATTTCGATATGTTGTTGGGATAGCGATTCTGATAAGTCCAGAACTTGCCGAACTTGGCCGCACTGGTTCCGGGTCAAACGACCAGGTGCGAAACGATTTGACAATCCAAACGAATCCAAGGCGTCCATTACACCAGATACAATGTCGTCAGCGTTCGATTGATGGATGGTAATGTTTCCTGTCATTGCTGAATCCTTTAGCAGTACATGTGGGACTGCAGAATCCTTAGCAGAAGGAATCACTGCATCCCTGGTACGTGTTTGGTCGGTAATCTCGATACCATCAAGGCCACCTTGGTCCAACGAAGGAGGGGCTGCTAACCATGCTGACCCAGACCAGATCCATTCGCCATCAGGGCTGCGAATCGGTTCGGTCATGAATTCCTGTTGGGCTTCGCGCTTACAGTATTTCTCCTCAACGCCACACAGATTAACGGCGGGAGGGTTGACACTGTGGGCAATGGTCAAGGCGACGCCCTGCATAACGTAGTCTGACAATCAACTCACCACACATAAGGCAGGGTCGGTCGTTTCTGCAAAATGCATAATGCCTCCACATACGACGGGGTTCTCCTCGCTCTTTGCTTGCTTGAGCCACGTCTCTAGGAACGGTGACGCCCCCTTCTTGGTAGGCTCTCATCGTGATTGTTTTGATGCACTCCGCCCACTTGTGAAGGGTGAGATCATCCAAGTCCGAAGGGCGGTCATCTGGGTGGACTCCAGCAGAAAAGAGAATCTCTGAGCGGAGATAATTCCCCAGTCCTGCGAACGACTTTTGCTCAAGCATCAGTGTTGCTGCTTTCTTTCTATAGCATTTCTTTGAACGCAACTGTTCTTCTAAAATATCAACGGTTGTCGATTCATCAAGGACGTCTGGGCCGAGTCGCTCTAGGAATGAGTGACCTCGCTCCTCTACTGTTAACATCAGTTCAATGTCGGTAGCCGACCATAAGCGCACTGCGTGTTTTTCGGTGATAAATTCAGCTCGTAAACTCCGTCTTGAATCATAATTTGTGCTGTTAAGATGAACCGTCCAGCGACCGTACAATTGGTTGTGACTGTACATTGTCCAACCGTTTTCAAATCTGATAAGCATCGCTTTCCCACGGCTGGTCACATCGATAACGTGTTGGCCTTCTATGAGATGAGTACGGTCAACAAGTGAGCCGTAGGGCCAATTGCCAGCGACAATCTCCTTTCCGATGAGGGCCTTACCAATTCGGTCTGCGGCGCGACGAATCTCTGGACCTTCCGGCATGTGATGAACTTAGGAAACTTGGTTTTGAAGTTGTGTCTAGGAACGAAGACCATCCTAAGAAGAGTATAAATGAAGAACGGCACCTAACCTATGTGGGGACTATTGATGAATTCATCACCATTCAAACTGTTTCTCGAATTTCTCCTTGGCCCACAGGCAACGGCTGGATTGGTTGGCCTCGTTGGGCTGATTGCTTATTTCGTCACAGATAAACACTTGAGGAAAACTCTGAACCAAGAGGATTTGGTCTTGGCTTCTTCAAAAAGTGTCATGGACAGCATCTTTGGCTTATTTTTCATTCTCCAAGCAGTTTACGGGCTAATCACTGTTATTTTTGTTGTCTTGTTGGGAATGAGTGAATACCCAGAAATTTTCTACATCTACAACTGGGTTTCATTTGATGGCATCAGTGAATGGAACACCAAGGTTTCAATTATTGGCTTATTTTTCGGAGGACTTCTGTACACCCTCGGCACTATGCTTAGTGGGCTGAATTTTTTCAATATAGCGACCCTCAAGTTTGATTCTCGAACACGATTGCTCACAAACGCACTGACTGCTCCGGATCAACCTTCAGCCGGACAGTCGGAACAAGCGAACCATGATGCCTCTGAGCTGGAAGAGGATGCTGTCGAACAAGAGCGGACCGAACCCGTCACCTTCTCTGAAATCCTGGAAGCCTTGGACACCCAACTGAAAGAAGCCATAGAAGAAGCACACGAATTACGAGGGGAACTTGAAGAAACTAAATCAAAGGTTGTCACCTTGGAAGAAGAAGTCAAAGAAAAAGACCAATTCATTGGAGAAATTGAAGCCAGCAAGGCGTCATTGTCTGAACAGATTGAAGAGCAGAACGAGGAAGAAGACGAGAAAGGCAAGAAGCTCTCGTTAACTGATTCTGTTATGGTCGGTGATTCAATCATGGGAGGTATGAAAATTGACAAACAAATCAACAATGATCCGGATGCGATAGCAAGGGCAGTCATTGCGGCTTACCGCGCTGGACGGGAAGACAAGCTTTGAGGCTCAAGCATCGATGAACTTTTCAATTGTGAATGTTTTCTCATCGTGACCCCAAAGGCAAACTCCGGGTTTTATGAACTTGAAATACTTCGTTTGGAATTCCTTCCCAAGGTCGGGGTGTTCGTTCTCTAGGAGGATGCGTATCCGAGTGCTGTAGCCTCCAAGACTACCGACTGCTGCAGTTCCTTTAATCCCATCAACACGTACTGGATGGGGTTCTGAAAGAACATGTTCTACCTCATCAAATCGGTGAACGTCTTGTTCCAAATAGAGGTCTTTTTCGGTGGCAAGGATGGTTTTTGATTCTTTTTCCATGGATGGATAAGAAGTTGACATGATATAAAGAATTCAAGGCAATTCATTTTCAAAAGCCGTCGTAAGGGGTTCTGTCCCGGCAGCTTCTGCTTGAGCAGCGATACGACGAAGAGAGCGCATCGCATCATCGATGCTCTCCACCTGCTCGCTGAATTGAGTTGGGGGCCACCCACAATCAATAACATCCGGCTCAATTGCACTTTCCTCAATCCATGCTCCGCAAGCCGAACCGTAGCATATTGCCTTGAACCGTTGTGCATCCAACCAAAAGGTGGGCCGGTGACATACGGGGCAAACCCTGCATTCAAATTCTGAAAGGACGCTAACGGCATCATCACCTACAACATCCACCTCCCAAACTGCGATACTGGCTCGCTCAAGAGGGACTTGATGGGATTTTTTCAAAAATGAACGAAGGACATTCATGGCTGTTTCTTGGGTGCTAAAGCACCCCATTGCAACCACTTCACCTCCATCCTCTACCGCACTGGGAACATAGACGCGCCCTGTCGTGACCATGAAACTCCGTCAGCAGGGCGGCGTTTAAGCATCGCTCAAGTTCGTTGCCACAAAACCTCAATCACCGGCAGTCCACCTGGATGGGGAAGAGGTGCTTTGGGTTTCTCAATTCGTACTGAGAGTGATTTGACGGCAGAATGCTCGCTCAATATTGCGATGATTTGCTGGGCCATTTCTTCCATAAGCCGTATGGGTTGATCTGTTTCATGGATGACTTTGTCAATGGTAATTTGGATGTCTGCATAATTCAATGTTTCATCCAATTCTGAAACATCGTCTCTGTCATCTAATGTAGCCCAAACGGTAAAGCAGAATGGCTGAGGTGCATGATGTTCAAACTCATAAAAACCATGTGCAGCACGAACTTCGTACCCTTCAAGTCCTACACGCCACTGCATGGTATCGCCTCATTCTTCGTCCCGCTCATGGACCCAAATCAAGTGGTATCCAAATTGAGTTTTTACAGGAGGTGAAACCGTATTAACGGGGGTTGACCAAACGGCTTCCTCAAATTCTGCAACCATGCGACCTCTACGAAACCATCCGAGGTCACCGCCCTTCTGACTTGACGGGCAGGTACTCTTTTTGCGAGCCAACTTTTGAAAATCTTTGAGTTTCCCGACCTTGTCTTTGATTTGAACTGCCTCGCTCTTGGATGGAACCAAAATGTGAGATGCCCAAGCACTGGGTGCGACCATACAACAGCGAAAGGTCGCCTTGCTTTGAATCCCTCGCTCAGTAATCCGAGTAGGCGAGGAAGCGCATATAGGTCCCGTAAATGGTCACGGATACTCCAAGTGACTCTTCGTTGAACCGGTCCATAGTGTCAAGATAGGTATGATATTCCCAACTGCCACTACCGTAGCAAACGACGGCTCGGCCCCGAATGTCATCTCCCAAATCATAGACAAACGGTCCGTGGTCGGAATTGTAGGGCATTCCGTCTGGTTCGCCTTGAGCACCCTTGTAGAGCGCAAGTTGAATGTCGTATCGGTCTGCAACATCGCTTCTCTTATTCTTGTAAAGTTCAGTGATACGTTCAATGTGCTCCATATCATCCGCTGTATTCCCGAAGAGTCGGAGGCTGTTGCCTCTGGCCGAGAAATCAGCGTCGACGTGATTCATATCGAGGTTGATGTACAATCGGAGGTTGTCCTTCAAACTGTTCTGGAAGGCAGAAACGTAAGCTCGGCTTCCGTAGAGGCCCTCTTCTTCTCCACCCCAAGTGCAAAACCTCAGAGTGCGTTCAGGTGTGCCGGTTTCATTGACCACATCGCTCAGTTGTCGCGCCATTTCAAGGACGCTGGCGGTTCCTGACGTGTCGTCAACTGCACCCTCTCCGTGGTAGACGGTGTCGTGGTGACCACCTACAATCACCAATTCAGAGGATTTGCCCTTGATTTCACCGCATGGGACGTAAATGGTTCGCTCTTGGTCGTTGGTAACATCCATGATCATTTCAAGCACTCCTGGTTGACCGGTGGCGTTGAAAATTGCTGCTTCTAGGATTTCACCTGCATCTTTGGACATGGCGATGAATGGAATATCACTTGGAATGCTACCACCGTTGGCTTCCTTAACGGCGTCAATACCTGTACCTTTGAAGATAGGAACGCAGTCATTGCCCTCAATTTTACCACAATTGTAGTCCTTGTTAACACGAATCAATCCGGCCAGGTTATTTTCGGCTGCATTTGAGAAGAATTCAGTGTTACCGGTTTTTGTTCCGCTGTTGATCACGTATCCAATGGTTCCAGTCGCAGACTGCCAGAGACTTTCATCGCTTCCATTCCCCAGATAGGTCAATTGTACATCTTGTTCAAAGGTGTATTCCGACTGTCCAGAGAAGCCTTGAATCACATAGTCGCTACGATGCTGAAATGAAGTTATTTGTGAACCAATTGCTGCGCCGCCTTCGCAAGGGCTGTTTCCAAAAAAGCCTCGGACACAGATTCGGAGACTTGGCTCCGAATTCACATGATGCATAGGAACCTGATACGAGTGCAGGGTTGTCTTCATCCCCATAGAGTCAAATTGTGAAATGATGTATTCGGAAGCATTGGCTTCTTGAACGGTACCGCTCATTCTCCCATCCCATTCCGGATGGCCATAGGAAACGAGTGTTTCTGCATACTTCTTCGCCTGTGATGCATCATAGGAAATCAATTCATATTCATAATCGGGTTCAAATCCAAGCCACGTTGGCTGAATGACAAATATGGCGGTAACCATCAGAACCGCAACGCCGATTGCGATGAGGGCGGGAGGTGTAAGAACTTCCGTACCCTTGTACCAAGGCACAGACTCTTCACCGTCCAAAATGGCTTCATCAACAAGGGTTTTCTCTGAATCCAGACTGATCGTATTGGCCCCGGGAAGGTTTGCCTGAAGACGCTCGATGAGTTGAGATTTGGTCCCGCTTAACGGCAATTCAGCCTCGCGCAGCATTTCTTTGAGTTCGTTAACGGTCAATCCTTCAAAACTTAGGACGGTCATGGTTCTGCCTCAACCGTGCCTCGCATTCCTTGTTCAAGAAGGCGGCGGTGGGATGTGGATTCATATTTCGTCGCCAGTCCAACGCTTACCAACATCGTGTTCAATGCCAATTTGGTCAAGGATTCTTGCGATGATGAAGTCAACCAAATCATCAATACTTTTTGGATGATTATAGAATCCAGGAGAGGCTGGAATGATGACTGTATCCCATGCTGAGAGTTTGGCCATGTTTTCCAAATGTACTGTAGCGTAGGGTGCTTCTCGGGGAACAATGATGAGTTTACGGCGCTCTTTCATAGCCACGATTGCGGACCGGGTCACCAAGTTGTCTGAAATGCCCGCTGCGAGTTTACCGATGGTGGTTCCAGAACACGGGCAAATGACAACAGCGTCGATTTTAGCAGAGCCTGAGGCTGATTTTGCACCCACATTTCTGGCGTCTTCCAGCAGGGAACCCGTTGCTTCTGCGAGAGCTTCTGGGGTCGTATCACATTCGTGCTTAAGGGTCAAACGCCCGGAATCGGTCACGACGAGGCGAACAGATTTGCCCATATCGGTTAGGACTTCGACGAGACGCTTTCCGTAAACGGCGCCGGAGGCGCCAGAGATACCGACAACAACTTCTCCCATGCTCCGGACTAGGCGACATCCCATTTAGCCTCTTGTTCTCTGCCGAACCTCAAGTTTAGGCGAAATGCTGTAACTGGTAGGCCTAGTCTTCTCCAGTGAACCAAGATTTTCGTAATACCAAACCTGTCGCTTCCCCAGCCTCAACGGGATCGTAGTCATGTTCAGTAATGAAATGCACAACCAATTGATGTTGAACAATTGAAGCGTTGCATTCAGGACATTCGTGATAGTTAGGTTCTCGGAACCCCTGAAACGCTGCCCTACCCCTAGGGGTTGCCAGACCTGCAACGGTCTTTAGCAAGGTTGACACAAACACCAAAGCAAAGAGAAGCAGACAACATCCTGCACCGCCGCCAAGTCCTGGCATGGGAGGGCTTTGTGACAATTGCAGGTCTTGTGTCATACGATTATCCGCAGTCATACGGAATGTATCAAGGTCGATGACATGGAGAAATTGTTCCCCCCTCAAGGTGAGAAGAATCTCTGTTCCGTTATCGTCATCATCAGCGTTGATGGTGAGAGTGTATGCTCCATCATTGTCCGTCATTGCATCAGAACCTTGGTACTGATAACAATTCGAGTCACCTCTTTGACAGGCTATTGTGATGTCTTGAAAGGATGCTGGAGTACCATCACCAAACGTACTCGTCCCAGAGATACGATAGGTTTCGGCCGTCACAGGGACGGCTAAAGCGACAAGGGCCAATACGATGAGAAGACCCTTGTTCATGACACGACCTAGAATTCGGAGTTTATCAACACTTGATTTTACTCATGTGTTTGTTGGCGGAGTGCCGGATGAAACTTTATGTTCAAAAAGGGTTCTTAGAAATCATGGGCATTCTGCAGAGGCTGACATCTCAGCGCGGCCGAGTAGCGTACTGGAGCCCCATAGCTGTCCTTCTTTTGATTGGCTTGCTCAATGTTGTCCCTTTCGCGGGAATGGATTTCACCGTAGAGCAACTGGATGAAGTGGAAGATGAATATTCTATGACTGCGGAATTCTATCCGGACAATTTCGTAATGACGCGTCCTTTCACCGAGGATTACGATGAGTCGGGCGTGTTTGATGGCGAGGAAAATGAAAAACTCCCCTACAAGAACCAAGGGTCGTATTATGAAGACATCGGATACATCGGAAACGAACTTTCAATGCGACTGGCGACCATGACAACCATCACACTGCTGATGGTGATTGTAGGGTTGAGTTGCCGTAACCATCGGCTCAATGCAAATTCATTCCTTAACGGGCGGACCCTGACTGGAATTGGATTGGCAGTAATCGCATTGTATTCCATTCTCATGGCGAGCACTATCGTTCAAGATTTTGCCGACCTACAAAACGAGGAATATGAAGAGGCTTTCGAGGAAGCCGAAAGTGAGCAAAATGAGGGAGCATGGGGTGAAATCGTATCTGAATCAGAGGATGAAAACCGGGTATCTACATTATCATGGTCTCCCCGGGGAATGTTTTGGATTAGCCTCTTGCTCGTCATTGTTTCCGGAGCAGGTGCATTCTCGAATCTATCGTACCTAAAAAAGGCTGAAGAAGCAGAAGACCAGCCTTCTTGGCCGAAGGGAGAACATCCGAGTTGGTTCAACAAGGATTGGACAAACGCAGCCTTTGGAGCACTCGCCCTAGCGGCGATGGTAGCCTTATTCGCGCCGTGGTATCAGGTTGATCAAGAATGGTTTGTCAGCGAGAATAATGATGAGGTGATTTTCAGTAATTCAACTCATGAGTTGGGATGGAGTATGAATCCATTTTATGTGACCTTCACAAATGACACAGGATTATTTGAGGATGGCGACGGGGAGAAAACAACAGAAACATCAGGATATTCTGAGCGTTATGAACTCAGTGAAACGGCTCCTATATTCACGGGATTAAGGGCCCCGCTTTTATGTATGTTATTGCTTACTATTGCATGTTTAGCCTTCCAATCCTCAAAAAAGACAGCAGACCGCTTTGGGGGAAACAAAGAACATTGGTCCCTTATCCTCATATCAATGGTCATGGCGATTGTCCTTCTTAGCAATCTTTCGTCTTTTGAGAAGGACATGAAACGTACCTTGGATGACGATCTTGAACAATTCTCACCGGTGCTCAATTTCACATTTTTTCACGATGATGTGGATGATGCATTTTCGGGCAAGAGTTTCTCCCAATCCGTAGATTCTAATTGGTTAGAGGAGGAATATACAATCACACGCGCTTCAATGGAATGGGGTCCTTCATGGGGATATTATGCTCTTCAGATCATCCCATGGCTGTTTATTTCAGGAATATGTATCCGATTTGGCCCCGAAATTGTTCAAACCCTTAATCGCAAGGAATCCTTCACAGCACCCTCATTTGACCGAGAAGTATGGACTGCACGACCCGTTGTAGCATTACTTGTATCTTCCTTACTTGTGACCGTCGTGGGTATTGGGCCGGGACAATTGGTTGAAAATCTAACATCCAGTTCCCCCAAAGAACTCTATCAATGGGAACTTGAGTTAGATTATGAAAGTCACACCGATGAAGGCAGTAACGTACTATCGAACCAAGAAACGCTGATCCTCTCATACAATACCGCAGATTTAGGTCTTAGCAACACGTATTCTGTATACTTTGATTTGGGTTGTGATGAAGGCGACCAGGGAGCATCTACCGACGCAGCGGATGAAATAACTTGGGAGATCTCAGCACCAAATGGAGTTGACACTGAGGAGATGTTCTTGACTGGAAGTATATCTTGCGCCAGTGGTAACGCTCGACAGAGTTTATCCTCAGAATTTGTTTATCCAGATGATGAGGCATATGCTGCCAGCGAGCAAGAATATATTTCTTTGTTCGAAATAATCAATCCACTTGACGGAGTTTGGAGCATTACCCTCACTGCAACGATTAACGAAGGCTTTGACCCATTTTCAAGTGATAGTGACCTTTTGGCTGTTTACGGAATTTATATTGACAGTATTGAGAATATCCGAGCAGAAAAAGTTGAGTGAATTTATTCCGTGGGCATTCATAAACTTCCGACATGGACATCATTCCATGGGCCAACTCATTACCGGACAAGCTGCAACCTACGTAGAAGAAATGCACGTTAACACCAAGAAACGGTATGAGATCATGTGCATCACCCGTGACGTTGAACGAATTGTTGCGGAAAGTGGGATTAAAGACGGACTTGTCCTTGTCAACCCAATGCATATTACTGCCTCGTGTTATGTGAACGATCTGGAGTATGGCTTGCATCATGACATCATGAAGTGGCTGGAAAAGGTCGCACCGTTCCATGGAATTGAAGGCCGGTCAGGAGAAGAATACCAGCATCATCAGACCGGCGAGGATAACGGAGATGCGCATCTCAAGCGTCAACTCTTGGGTCAACAGGTCACTATGCCTGTCCGAGATGGAAGGTTGCATTTGGGTACGTGGGAGCAAATCCACTATGCCGAATTTGACGGGCAGCGCAACAAACGCATTCTTGTCAAAGTCGTCGGTGTAATGTGATGAAGACAGTGGCCACGGTGTGTCCTCGCCAGATCACCGCAAAAAGCCCAATTCAGGGGCTGGAGGTACGCCTGAGAAGGGAACAACCGGTTCAAAGGCCACCGCCGTAGGTTCTGGTGGTCGACGTCGCTGGAAAACCAATACAAACAGGAGAATAATCACGATAACGCCAAGTCCGATGGCTACTGAATATTCCTCTATGAGCGAACCTGCGGATGCCTCATCGGGAAGCCAAACTTGGTAGTAAACGGTCCAGGTTACATTTACGCTTCCGTATTGGTCTGAAACGGTTACCGTGTATTGGTATCCTTGAGTTTGTCCTTCGTACCGACAAACTTCTTTTCCAAACGTTGAATTCGGTTTATCACAATCAAGAGAAGGTTGCTCGAACGAAGAACCCGTGCCCAATTGAGTCCCATTACGAGACCACAGATAAGTCAATTCGAGTCCATTAAGATCCTCTTCCTCCAAGTCAAGGTCAACAAATAACTCCAATGAATTTCCTGTTGCGTTGATGAATAACGTCCTGTTACTCGGGACTTGAAGTACATGAGCCAAGCGGTCAACACCGTTGTCAATGATTCCGTCGCAGTCGTCATCCCGGCCGTTCCATTGTTCAAATTGGTCGGGTGCAACCGATGCCCGAGTATCGTCACAATCCAAAAACCAACGATAACCATCGCTATCGTTATCTAAATCTGGAATCAATGGGTCTGTTTGAGTTTCCAAGACTTCTTCTCCGTCAAGCAAGCCGTCCCCGTCGCTATCAGCGTCGAATGGGTCGGTGCTGAGGTTGGTAAATTCGTCATAATCAAGGAGCAGGTCGCTGTCTGCATCCGTTTCAAAGAAGTCCTCATCAATGACGTCATTACAGTTGTTATCAATTCCATCAAGGTCTTCTTGTGCGTTTGGATTGAGGTTGGCGTCGGTATCGTTACAATCTTCAAACCAGTAGAAGGAATCTCCGTCACTGTCGTTATCGACCGTTAACGGGTCGGTAAAGTAAACCAACAATTCCTCATCATCCCTCAAGAGGTCACCGTCAGTATCTGCAAGGTCAAACCTTGTTCCAAAGATGTGGTATTCATCGTAATCGGAAAGTGTATCTTGGTCTGCGTCTGTATTGTTGAAACCTTCATCCCATTGTCCGTCACAACTGTCGTCAACTCCATTCAAACGTTCAGGAGCTCCGGGGTATATCTCAGGGTCGGTATCGTTACAATCATTGAACCAGTAGAAGCCATCCTCATCGGCATTCGGGTCGTAAATTAAGGGGTCGGAAAGGTATTGCATTACCTCTTCCCCATCGGTTAACAAATCCCCGTCAGTATCCATAATCAAGGGGTTCGTGAGATTCACCAACACTTCTGTACCATCGTCTAAACCGTCACCATCGGTGTCGGTCGCTAAAGGATTGGTCAACTCATCCAACACTTCTGTTCCGTCAGATAGTCCATCCCCATCCGTGTCGCTGAGCAGCGGATTGGTTCCGTTGATGAGAACTTCAAGACCGTCATCCAATCCATCACCATCGGTATCAGCGCTGTTAGGATTTGTAGAGGTGTTGAACACCTCCTCTCCATCTGAAAGTTGGTCATCATCACTATCTGCATCAAACGGGTCGGTGAAGTATACGTTGGTTTCATTTGCGTCAGTTAGCATATCGCCATCGCTGTCAATATCCCGCTCCGTTCCGTAAAGAATCAAACCCCATTCGTTGAGTGTACCAGCGTCGCCGTTGCCTTGGTCTTCAATTGAAAGGATCCATTCGCCACGGCTGTCCTCACCCCAGTGTTGAACCGATGAAAAGCGCCAATCGGCGTAATTATTGTTGGCGTCTTCATGCTTTTCGGTAAGAAAACTCTGCATCCCAGAAGGTGCAGTAAGGGTCATATTGAGGTCGCCACGGAAGGTGTGGTCGATGTCAACATAAATGTCTACACTCTCAAGATGTAAGGCGTCTGTAACGTTGAATGAAACATTAACGGGGGAACCTGAATTATCAGGTATGTCAAGGTCAACAGTTGACATTCCAGATGATATGTTGAGTTCTGGACCCATTGAAGTCCACTGCTCTGCCAACGTAACTGCAGCAGAAGCATCAACGACACCAAATCCATACTTGTGACTCACGACATGTCCGTCACCGTTGGTTTTCCAGGAAAAATCTGAAGCGTTATTCTTACGAGAGGTTTCAACCAAAATATGCTGAACGTCTCGCCAGGTGAGATTGCTGTTGGCTTCAAGCATCAGTGCAATCACACCTGATACCAACGGAGTTGCGGAGGAAGTCCCCCCAAATGTGTCGGTATAATCCGTGGAAGTGTATCCTCCTGAGCCTTCAATGTCTGTGGTAGTAATGGCTTCACCGTCACCGTTTGAGGGTGCTGCAACCAAAATATTAGCACCCGGTTCTGCATAGTAGGATTGCTCTCCTTTGTAGGTCACAGCAGTCACTGCAATGGTGTAACGGAGATTTGCATAACCGTCCTTATTTGCGTTATCATCGTCGTCTAATCCGTTTCCAGCCGCCCAAGTAATAATGCTACCAAGTCCACCTCTGCCTTGTTGAGCGCCGCCCTCAAGAGCCGCCAGCATCAAAGGTCCCGGCCCAGACAACGTCATGCCGTTATCGCTTGGTCCCCATGAATTTGAATAAATGTCAATGCTTTGACGTTCGTGGGAAAGCGCTCCCGCTTCCCTCACATCGGTCGTACTGCACGAAATAAGTTGTAAGCCAGCAAGGCCAGCCATGGGAGCAGCGCCCGATACACCGAGGCTGTTGTTACCCACTGCCGCTGCTACGCCGCCTGCAGCAGTTCCGTGAGCCTTGTTTGAAGCAGGCGTAGGGTCTCCGTCGTTACCGCAATAATCGTAATCAAGAGTCGATTCATAGTGGTCATCCAGGTCAGGATGGTTCCAATCAAATCCATCATCAACGATTCCGATGACCACACCGCTTCCCCGATAGGTATTCCATGCACCCGTGATGTTGACGTCCTCGCCAATTGTCCCACCGGATTGACCGGTATTGACCAAATGCCATTGGTCTGAAAATTTAGGGTCGTTCGGCATCCATCTTGGTTCAAAGGTTCGGTCTTCCAATGGATAGAATGTTTCGATCAGCCCTTGTTCTTTCATGCCCTGGAGGCGCTCAAGGCCGGATCCGGGGTTGACGGTGATGAGCCAAGCACCGTTGAGATGAGGGAGAGATTCACCAACTGGAGTCGGGCCAATGGCGACCCATGAAAGCGTTTCATCTAAAACGCTGGAATCGTATTGTGAGATATCACTTACTTGCAACAGAGCAGACCGTACTGCCTGTGAATAGGTTGAGACAACGGTGCTTTGTTCTGAAGGTTGATCTGAGGCCGTAGTTGACGTGACTGCAGGTTGAGGTGCTGACTGGCCCGCTACAAGAGGAGCCGAAGAGAGAAGAAGAAGCAAGCACAATATGACGGCCTGTGACTTCATACACGGTGCTCAACGGCGTACCTCATAGGACTAACGGTCTCGTAATTCGGATTTCAATTCGCAAAATAAGCCGGTTCACATCATGATTCGCGCCATGACATCGCAAAAAAGAACAGGCGGCGGATTCATCAACATGAGGTTGGAGGACCAGATGTGTATCCTTATTTTCGAGTTTTACGCATGGGGATTTCCAACCTCTTTAGAACGAATAAGGCACTTGATTGGAGGGAAGAGGTTCACACGACTTACCGGCCACTCTTGGGCGACTTAGACGTATATCCGGAAGTCAACAATGGGCGACATTTTGTCCTCTTTGACATTGCAAGATACGAACTTGCCTTCTCGATAGGGCTGGTCCGGTATGTCCGAAAACACAAACTTGCTTTTGTGGTTGGGGGATCTTCCATTCGTTACAGGAAAAGAGTGCGCCCGTTCCGTAAAGCTATCATTCGCACTCAACTTGTTGGACTGGACGAGAAATTCTTCTACTTCCAGCAATCTATAGAACAAGGTGGTTCAGTTTGTTCATCTGCCCTGATGCGAGTCGGATTGAGGCGAAAAGGTGGAACAGCAGAGCCCAGTGAAGTCATGAGTGACCTTGGATACGATATCGAGGCTTTCATGGAGTCATGGGTCCAAGAATGGGCCGATTGGGACGACCAACGACCGTGGCCTGAACCAATGTCTAACACGCATTCACTCGGCAAAAAGTAGAACTTTGGATTCCTACCAACTGAATTTTTGAACCAGAGAAAATCAATGTTACAGTTCTTCATTTTTATTCGGCTGTAGTCCTATGAACGACATTTGGTCCGTTCAATACTTTCGTATGAATCAGGAGGAATGTTTTTGATTCGCTCTCAACTGAGAAAATCATGCGACTAAAGCCCACTTTGATTTATGTTTCAATCGGCTTGTTACTTGCGTTGAACTTTTCTCCTCTTGCGATGGCTGAAGTTGACGAAGAAGCAACATCCGAAACCATGACTCGGATCATGATGATGCCTCCTGAGGCTGAAGTTACTGGAATGTACGTGGATGCAAATGGCAATTTCTTCGTCAATGCTATGCATCCAGATGAGAACGATTACAAGGCAACAATCGGAGTCATTAACGGGGTTGATTGGAATAACCTCCCTGAGACCGTACCAGAACTTGCATCATCCAGCAGTGCAGAAGACATCTGGCATGGAATTAGAACTTCTTATGGGGACTACCAAGTCATTCTGCAAACAGGTGATGCTCTCTCAGAGGGTGGTGTTGCAGGAGGAATATATTCCGCAGAAGACGGAAATCAAATCCTACTCAGCAAGAAACCCGACTACAATGCATTTGTTCCTCTCAACACCGATGGAACTCACGGTTACCTCTACACAGCGTGGGAAGATCGGCCTGCAGGCCTCAGCCAATTAGAACTTGAATGGGACCCTTCTTCCTCTGAATGGGCTGTATTGAACAGCAAGATGCTGGACCTAAGTAGCATCAACGGCGGTTGGGTATTTTGTTTCGGCAGTATGAGCCCATGGGGTTCACCACTTTTCTCTGAAGAACTTTATTTCGATAATACTCAATATTGGAACGATGACAGTTTCAGGTATCATTCGGACCAGGTCAAGTTAGAGAATTATCTAGGCCATTATCCCAATCCCTACGATTATGGATACATCGTTGAAATTGAAAACGCGTCTACAAGCCAACCTGATTACGTCAGGCACCTCGCCATGGGCCGATACTCGCATGAAAATGCGGCAGTCATGCCTGATGAACAAACCGTCTATCTTACAGACGATGGCTATGAAACGGTCTTGTTCAAATTTGTAGCAAATACAGCAGGAGACCTGAGTTCGGGGACTCTTTACGGTGCAAAAGTCAATCAGGACAGCACCCGAGATTCTGCCGTAGCAGGTTTTGATGTTGAATGGATGGAAATGGCCTCGTCGTCAAATTCCGAAATACAAGCCTGGATTGATGAATACGACGGCATCACGACCGATGATTTTGTTTCGGGACAGAACTCATACATCTCTGATGAAGAGATCAATGATTGGGCAGAAGCACAATTGAATAGAGACCTAAACGGTGATGGAACTGTTGGTTCTGCAGAAGATGACAGAGTTGCTTTCCTGGAATCTCGTAAAGCCGCAGCAGCACTTGGCGCCACTGACGAATGGAATAAGATGGAAGGAGTCGCCTTCAACCCAAATGCACCTGAAAGCCTCTACCTTGCAATGTCAAGAATTGAATCGGCCATGACTGATGGCCAGGATGATATTGATGTTTCACTGAATTCATGTGGAATTGTCTACCGAATGACCTTGGGTGATGGATGGGATGTCAATCGCATCGACCCTGTAATCTCAGGGGGCCCTTACACCTCTTCAGCACAATATCAATGCGACATCAACAACCTCGCAGGCCCTGACAATCTCCTCGTTCTTGATGATGGGCGCCTTCTCATCGGTGAAGACACCAGCAAGCACGAAAGCAACATGGTTTGGCTTTGGGGAGAGAAAACTGAACGTTTGGAACCGGATGGAACCATTACAGTGAACGCCGTCAACCTCGTCAGTTCACCAGAAACCAACGACTCAACATGGCACTACAATTACGAAACCGAGGTCAGCGACCTTCAAACCGGCCTGAGCTACAGCGCCGTGATATTCATCAAAGAATTTGGCTATGATGATTGGAAAGGAATCTGGTGGTGGAACAATATCGAAGATAACGGAGAGAAATACGAGCATACTTTTTCGCTGCAGACGGGATGTTACACCATCACTGCCTCCCTCTACGAGAGCAACGACCTCGCATCTGATGTCAAGAATGCAACGATGCTGTCTGATGCTGAGTTAGAATTCGTTGTTGGAAAAGGGACATGTACCAACGGCATTTACTCAGACGGAGATGTATTGCCGCAAGAGGATACAGAGGATAAAACTGATGAAAACACTCCAGGGTTTGGGATTCTACCCGGTATGATCGCCTTTGTCGGTGCTGCAATTGTCATATCAAAAGGAAAAAAGTAAGACTTTATTCTGAACTTTTAACACTCGTTCCAAAGGGCAACAGTGATGTTAATTTGACTGCAAATCGGCGCCGCAGTTCATGCAGTGCTTGCCTTGTGAAGGCGTCAACTCACCGCACGAATCGCAGCTGATATAGGCGTGAAGTTCGAGGACGGCCTTTCTTTTGACCATGACCCAGGCGACCCAGGCGTAGGCCACGGTCAGCAACACAAACAAGCCTACGACGGCACCGGTGCCGAGTGAGAGGAACTGAACACATAGTGCAAACGAGAGGAAGACGCCGGAGGTAAATGCATAGATGGGCCATTCCAATCGCATATCGGGCGCTCGGAGTGCACGTATTTGATTTGTATTCAGAACGGTGTAAGTTTTGTGTGTTAATTGGGAATTCCAAACGGGCCGAATAAGTTGTCTGGCAGTGTACAGCGGGAC